>FUFK010053375.1_pt1 | contig 12330 bp, 26 predicted proteins | sample 1021851 | NCBI WGS metagenome assembly FUFK01 (sample SAMEA51879418, study PRJEB19060) | metagenome
CAATATTTCTTCAGGTTTATTCATCATGTTCATAAGTTCATCTCTAGCTGGTCATCATTGTTAGTCTGAAAATTTGTATCTGAAATAAATCCAGGTAGTTCATTAGCTCGTAATCTTCTGTAAAGTTTTAGATCTATTTTCTTCACCTGGTTCATAAGCTCTTCATACTTTGCATCAACATCGGCTTGCTGTTCAGGTGTCAATCCATTATCAAATGGCATCATACTTCCTCTATCTTTACACCGATATGGCAAGCTTCAACTAACTTCTTCTTGAGTTTGTATACTGGTGTCTTGAAACCTTTTACATCCTCTACAACAGTGTAGCCTTCCTGATTCTGTGGACCTTTACCATGTTGCATAAAATACTGAAAATCTGCTTTGTATGTGCATACCTTTACCTGGTTTACATAACAATCAAATGACGGCTGAAGCTCCAGGTTTCTAATTACACCTGATTTTTCCATCATTTTTAATACACCATATCTCTTGGCTTCCTTCATACTATCAAAAGTAATACCATCAACTACTGTCTTTTTTGCTTTATACTTCGTCATTTGCCTTCACCATTCTATCTACTTGTTTTGCTATATCTACATCCTGAAGCTGTTCAGTCTGATCACCAAACACCAGCATCCTATTACTGATACTACCTGGTTGCCTTTTCCTCAATGCATCCCTGAATATAATCTCAGCCAATGCTGACATAGAACACATTTCTATCTTGGCTTGCTCCTTCAACATTGTATGACATTCTTCAGATATACGACAAAGAAAAGGTCTTATCTTTATCTCATCAATCATTTCAAATTAACCTTTTTTAGAATTTTTTGTAAAACACTTGATAATACGATATCGANCTGATATATGTATATATGTAAAGACTATGTTAAAACTATTAGAAGGAGATCAAATGTACAACTTAGTTTGGAAAGAGCAGTCAACCAAGAGATGGATTATCACAACTGCTGATACTTATGGTGAAATTTTTCAGGGCCAAGGTGAGAACAGACCTGAGTGGTTTTCTACAAGAAGAGAAGCTTTAAATTTTCTTGAAGAGAATTTTTCTGAGAAAGTAACTATCGGTTATAGAACTCGTATCAGACCACCAAGAACATATGTATACAGAAGACCATCCCATTCATATGGTGTAGCTAGTTTACATTTGTTTCAGTGGTCAAATAACTGGAACTATTTAGAAGGGGCAAAGTAATGAGTAACATTGATTACGTTTATAAAAGAAAAGATGGTGGCACTATACATTGTTATGGTGTCATCGAAGAAGACAGCAACTTCCATGTTGTATGTGACAACGAAGATTATGATGGCATTGCATGTGACATTGANGGCAGTGAGTACAACACCTGGAAAAAGGTTTGTGACTACCTGGTTGTTAATTACAGACATGACATCGAACAAATAGAAACTTGTTAGGGGNNAAANNAATGAAAAAATTTATTGAAAGTTTATTTAAAGTATCTGTAGCACAACCATTTCAAGGCACAACTTGCTGGGCAGTATTTCCTGGATCATGGGATGATGACAGAATTTTTGATTTCATTGAGTGGGCTGAAGATAGATATCTACTAGAGACTGGCATCAGCAGAAGTGGATATTATCATGGTGCTGGTCAGGCATACTCTGATGGTGCATATATTCGTAGACAAGGCAAGAGAGCTTTGATCAAACAACAACATTCATATGACGTTTAAGGGGCAAAAAATGATTTATTGTGCATATGTAAGAGTATCAACAGATACCCAGGATGTCGCAAGACAAGAGAATGAAATAAAGAAATGGCTTGGTGATACAGATCACCAGGTCATNTGGTTTAAGGAACAAGGTGTCTCAGGTAAGGTAGCTCCTGAGCTTAGACCTGAGCTTTCCAAATGTATTGATACAGTCAGGGCTAGTAAAGGCACATTGATTGTAGCTGACCTGGATAGATTTTCCAGGACTGACTGGCACACTCTAAAGTTCTTTGACCAGGTATTGAAGAACGGCAAGGTCAAGCTTGTTGTTTGTAATGATCCTACAATATCTGAAAGTAAAGATAAGTTTGCATTGAGAACTTTGTTTGCTCAGATGGAACAAGAAAAGATTTCAGAAAGAACCAGGTCTGCTCTTCAAAGAATTAAGGATGAGATCAAAGCTAATGGCACATACAAAACTAAATCAGGTAAGTTAATTAGCTCACTCGGTTGTCATTCAAACATGGATTTTGCAAGGCAAAGAAGTGCTGAAGTTATCAAGCTCAAAGCAGATACAAGAGTAAAAGATATTGAATCAGTAATCCAAAAATTATTAAGTGTTGGTGATAGCTATAGACAAATAGCCAGCCAGCTTAATCAAATGGGTGCAAATACTGCTAGAGGTGGCAAGTGGTATGCATCTACAGTTAGCAATGCCGTAAAAAGATTGGAGAAAAATTATGGTTAAATTTATAAAAAATTATGGAGTGTACATTGCAGAATGTATTCTCTTTTTTATCTTTTGTGTAATTGTTTATTATGCATTTCATTTTGTGTGTCTCATCGATGATGCATGTTTTGCTCGTAACTTTGTGGAGATTGTATAATGGCTAAATATAGTAATGATGCAGTAGAGCTTGGAGCTTCAAGAGTTCCAGCTATCGTACTAGGTAAAACTAGTTTCTCAACTAATGAAAGAGAAAGACAAAAGACATTACATGCCAGGCAAGGTATCGAGACTATCGAGACTGAGTTTGGTAAGGATGCAAAAGAAAGAGGTAACTATCTTGAAGATGCCATAATCAAATGGGCAAGAGATAAAGTTGCTGATATCGGACCAGCATCAGAAGTAGAACTTTGCAAAGTTACCCAGGGATATAGAATAGATGGCCTGGCATTGTGTGCTTCCCTGGATGCTATCCTGAATATCAAAGGTGAGATAACTATGCATAATCAACTGACTGGTGAACCAGTGATCTTGTCAGGCTTCGGTGCATTGGAGATCAAAACTACAAACACTGATGATCTACCCAGGACTGATCAAATCATACAGTTGCAAACACAATTGCTATGCAGTGGTTTTAAGTGGGGCATCATTGCAGTGNTTGGTAAAGCTCAGAAACTTACACTTGTACCCTTTGAAGCTGANCAGGATATCTTCGATCAGATTATGGAAAAGGTTAGTGAGTTTTGGCAGAAGGTTGACCTGGATGAACCTTATCCACCATTGGACAATGGGCCACCATCAATAATAAATCTAGATCATTTAGATATCAAAGATAGTCTTATTGGTGTAGCTGAAGACTGGCTTATGTGTGATGCCGAGATCAAGAAGTGGACCAAGAAAAAAGATGANGACCAAAGACTGTTNCAAAGAATNATGGAACANNANGAAGCAGAANATGCTGAGGTNGGTGATATCANTATNNCCTANCCCACCATTACCAGGAAGGCACANCCTGAGAAAATAGTGCCAGCAAAAGAAGCGACATACTATCGTAAATTTAAAATAGAAAAGAAGGAGAACTAATATGTCATTACCAACTTTAAATCCAACTAACCTGACTGAAGCANTNGAGTTTNCAAAGTTNNTTTCNACATCAGGTCACATTCCAAAACAGTTCCAGGGAAAACCAAATGATATCCTGGTAGCTATTCAATGGGGATATGAGATAGGTCTAGCACCAATGCAAGCTCTTCAGAATATTGCAGTCATAAATGGTAGACCTTCTTTGTGGGGAGATAGTTTGATAGCAGTATGCAAACACCATCCTGAATGGAGAGGTATTGAAGAGACCTANATTGAAGAAGAAGATAAGGCNGTNTGCATTGTCAAAAGAAATGTNCATGGTGAGACTGAAGTAACCANGGCNGAATTTTCTTANAAGGATGCACAGAAAGCNAGACTGGCAAATAAACCAGGTCCTTGGCAAGANTATCCAAGAAGAATGATGCAACTTAGNGCNAGAGGTTTTGCTCTTCGAGATGCATTNCCNGATGCAATCAAAGGNNTNATCACTACNGANGAAGCTCAGGANCGATTATCCGGAAGAAAAACAAAGCCCTAAGAACGTCACTGGTAAAGGTAATTATGATGATGCGATTGAAGGTCTCAAAAAACAAGTTAAGTCGCTGGAGAAGGCTAAAACCGAGGTTAAATACATAATGCATTTTATCGGGCCACATGAACCTATTGTTTATGCAAATTCCAGTGATTTTATTATGAAGTTTGTAGATACATTATCTCAAATCGAGAAAAGCGATAACCCCCAGGAGAAAAAAAATATTTTGTACAATGATCTCAGGAAAAAAAATATGAATGAGATAGCAAAATTAAATTCACTTGAACAATCAGAAATAGATATTGAAATGGAGAAGTATTATGTCACAGACAAAGATACCAATGACTAAGAAACAAGTTGAGATTTTTAAATTTATGAAAAGTTATTACGATGAGCATGGTGAAATGCCACTGCAATGGGAAATAGCTGACCACTTTAATATCGTAGCCATATCAACAATACAATTTCACATCAAAGGTATGGTTGAAAGAGGGTGGCTGAAAAAACTAGCTGGTCGTAAAAGAGCATTAGCTCTAGTGCTAGATTGATTTCATCCTCTTAACTAACCTTTCGGCTCTTGCTGTTACTTGATTGTACCAGCGAGAGTCTTTCATTTGATTACCAGCTTCAACCCAATCTCTAGCATCAACTGCCTTTTTCATTTTATGAAAACTGGACAACCTGGGCCTTCCCATATTGAACATCATGTTTGCTATTATCTGTTGAGCTTCTTCCGGTAACTCATCAAAGTTATTGTACAATAGTTTACACTCATCGATTGTTACCTGGACATCCTGGTCAAACAATTCGTTTACTCTATCCTCAGATACTTCAGTGCCAACTGGTTTACCATACTCNTCATCCCACTCAGTNACCAGGTGNCCTATGCCTACNGTAGGCAAGTTCAGATGATCTAGATATACAGAATTGACACAACCCTCATCTATCTTGAGTTGGTCTCTAAGTTTTTCTATGTCCATTAGGCAGTCGCTGTTTTCTTTTTCTTCTTAGCAAACATTCTAAGCTTCTTAAAATCAGATGCTTCCATCTTCTTTTTATTGCCTGACATTTTCGCAATCTTTTTTTGTTTTGGAGAATAGCTCCCATAGTTACCTGGCATAATCTTATCCTTTCTCTTAAGTTAAATCTTTATCTGCCTTCCTTGCTCCACCTTTGCCAGTGACAAAGGATCTCACACGGCCCATAGCCCATTGATGAGCCGATACCTTGGGCCTACTTCCTGAAGAATAGTATGCACCCATTCCCCTGGAATAAACTTTATCTAATGTAGATTTACTGTACCTGGATGCACCAGGAATACTTTTATACTTGCTCATCCTTTGCTCCTTTGCTTGCTGATTCTATCCATCATGGCTGGTGTAAGTTTACCTTCCTTATATAACTTTGCAGTCCTCTTGATCTCAGCTTCTCTAGCTGTAGGGTTCTTTGCACCAGCTACATACTTCACTGGTACACCCTTTTTAGTCTTAGGAACTTTAGCAAATTTTCTCTTAAAATTTTTTTTGGGATATGGCTTTTTCATTTTTTCTTCCCCATAAGTTTCATAGCTTGACCAACACCTTTAATTCCAAACGAACTGGATACGGCAATAAATAAAAGATACTGATACCAATCAGGCAAAGTATTTAATACTTCAAAACCAGCCCTNACATATTCTGTCATACTGGGAATGAAAACTAGTATTGCTGGTAACAACAAAACTATCAAAGCAAATTCGTCTTTCCAGCTTCCATCAGTAGCATCAGCCATAGCCTTTTCCCATTCAACTTCACCAGTCGCAACTTTCTCAGCAACAACAGCTTTCGCTTTTGCCTGGGCAACCTTTGCTTGTCCTTCAGCTTTCACCTTCTCTACTTTGCTATTCATCCATGAGCCAGCAAGATTTGCTATTGGTCCTATCAATGCTTGTAACATTATTTCACTCCATTCTTTGCCATGTATGCAGTTGTACCCATGTAAGTTCCTACTATACCAGCACCTGAAATATAGAAAAGATTTGATATATCAGACATTGCTTCCAGGCGATCTAGAGGTATAAAGAAACAAGCCACTGTAAATACACCCATACCAATCAATGTATATCTAGCCATACGAAGCTGTGCTAAATTTTTTCTAAGCTTTGTTTCTGTTTCTTGTATCTCTTTGGCATGAGCTATTTCTTCATCTGTAATCTCACCATCGTTATCTAAATCCCAGGCAGAAAATTTAGTTTTATCTTGGAACTTTTTTTGTGCCATTACTTTCCAACTTTTTTTTGTGCTAGTTTGTGAGCTTCACTGAATGACATACCTTGCATCATCTTCGATCTCATCAACTTCATATGCTTTGATGTGTGATGCTTTGAATGTTTNTTCATNGTATCTTCCTGACGTTTAGTAAGTTCTTTTTTATGTTTCATTGTTAGATACTCCTCTAGGATTTATATTATATTATACCTTTCTTTTTTGCAATGATAGCTAAGACTGTGATAACACCTGAGAGAAGGCCAACAATAAGAATAGCAAGTATTACTTTCAAAACTGTTTCCTTAAATTTTTCTCTTTGTTTTTTTGCTTTAATCTTGGCATCTCGCCTAGCTTTACGAGCCTGAGTTTTGTAGTGGATGTAATCCTGGTACAAACCTGGCCGGCCTAAGTAGATCATTATTTGCTTAAGCTCTTGTTCTTTTGCTTTGATTTGTTCAAGGGCCATAAACTCTTCAAGGTCATTATCTGTCTTACCCAGGAAAGCAGTCCACATACTGTTTTTCTTTTTATGTAAATCTTGTTGTAGTTGATCTTCTGCTCTACAAAAATCTGCGATACTTTTTCCAGCCCTGGTTATTTCAGAGCCGTTTTGTATTGTTTTTTTTATAATTGCATAAGCACTATTCGCTAATGCCAATGCTTCGAGCATATCTACCTCACTAACAAGCCTATGAGAAGTAATATAATAGATCCCATACCAGCATAGAGACCATTCTCTAATCTACGAGTTCGAGAACTTAAATCTTCCATGATTGTTTTAAGACTATTTATTTCACTTTGTAAGCTTGTCATCGTGGGTTTAGACATTACTCTTTTACCTCTTTCTTAGGTCTACCTTTTTTCACTGGCTTTGGTTTTTCCTCTACAGCCTTTGGTTTTGGGTTTGGTCTCAGGTGTGGATTTAAATCGTATAAATGTGCCATTACTTTTCCTTTGAATTATTGAGGGATGTTTTTAAATCAAACAAGTATGATTGATGTAATCTTTGTGCATCTTCAAAAGCTTCACTTAATTTTATAGCTTCTGCTTGCCACTTGCTTGTTTTATTAAAAAGTTTTTTTTGATCCTGATCTAAATCTTCAGGTCTGTATTCTGTGCCATCTATATTAATAGTGTTAGATTGATTTGTAACTTTCATAATTACCCCTTTGGATATTTATCTTTTACAGCTTTGATTGTTGATTTCCAACCATCAATACCATTGTGATAAATGTCATCTAGCTGATCTTCTATTGGTGGATATTCTTCTTTTCTTTTATCTGCATAAGTCATTGAAGCTTTTCTATCTGCTTCAGCTTTAGTTTCTGCATCTGCCATAGATTGCTTTTTAGTTTTAAATTTTGTTTCAAAATCATATGATGAAATATCAGATATAATTTTATTAGGCGTGCCATCATTATACTCTACTTCACCTGATTTACCATCCCATTGTATAGCACTAATATTATCAGCGACTCCACTTCTAAAAGTAGATGACTCTATACACTCATTATCTATATAAAGTTGAGCTTTTCCATCTAATTGACATTCTTTTATATATGTTATTTTAGTCATCCTTAATCTCCTTGTGCTATGTAGTACCAACCAGTAGCAATGTATTTATCATGTGTATAGACTGCATTACCTCTATGAGTATGTGTCCAATCGGCTGGAAAAAAACATACTCTTCCTTTCTTTGGTTGTACCTTTATACCATATTCTAAAAATTCTGTTTCACCTTCGCCATCAGGAATATCATTTAAATATATAGTCCATACTAAACATCTGCTTAAATCTTGTGTACCTCTTTCACAATGCCAAGTATGAAATCCACCTTTTGGTGGTGTTTTTTGTACCTTCACTGCATGGCTATAAAAATTATGACATGATCCTAATGATGGATATTCTTCCATATAAAGTTTTAAAGCTTGATCTAATATTTTATTTGTTTCTTGATGCAAATCTAAACAATCATTATGTAACTCGTGAAAAAATATAGATAAATCTTTTCGTGCTTTTGCACCATATTGCTCTGTACCTGAGTGTCCACTTGTTTGCATAAGTGAGGTATTAGTTGCTATTTCTTCAAATTTAGAAATCATTCGATTACAATAATCATTTGATGCTATATCATAAGAACTAATAAATGTAAGATTTTTTACTTTAGTCATATCATTCATTGTGAAATATTCTTTCTATTTCTAAGTTCCATATACTTAGATAACTCTAATAAATTTTGATTTGACTCGTTTGCTTTTACCATTTCATTTCTAAATGACTCGATAGCACCACCAGTTTGTCTTGATTGCATTGCATTCTCTACTAATAACATTGGCAACCAAGCCATAGAACAAGCATATTCATCAACCTCTTTACCATCATTTGGATTTGTACCTTTCATATGTACAAACCATGCACATTTAAATTGTTTACATTTTTTGAAGTTATTAAGTGGACAATTGTCTTGTACTTCTAACTTCATATTAATCCTTATTAGCTATAATAAAATCTACATAGTTTACATTTATTGTGGCAGTAGATGCACCAACTGCTAAGTTACCTACACCAATATTACCACTCATGCTACCACTTAAATTATGACCATGATTGTGCGATCCACCTGAACCAGTATTTGATGTAGATAAATTATGATTCACTGGTCCTCTTCTTCCTACTGCTACGTTACTATCAGCACCACCTTGCGAAGTAGAAAAACTATGACTATGGCTTGGAATATTACTATTTGATAATGTTGTATTGGATATGTTACCACTTATACTAACACTCAAACTACTAGCATCAGGTGATCCACTAACACTACCACCAGCAACAGTTGCACCTGATCCCAGGGCAGTGCTAAATGCCACACTACCACCAGTTCCAACAGAACCAGTTACAATCCTTAATGCTTTATCATCATGAGTTGTCTGCTTTGTCCAACCAGTAGGTGCAGAAGTTTGTTGAAATAACATTGATGTACCTGACGGAAAAGGTTCTGCATTAGCAACAGCAGTCGTTACGAAAGCAGTTGTAGCCAATTGTGTTGTATTTGTACCAGCACTAGCAGTTGGTCCAGCCGGTGTTCCAGTAAATGTTGGTGAAGCAATGTTAGCTTTTACAGACAAATCTACAGTACCAAAGCTGAGGACACCTGATCCATTAGTTGTTATAACCTGACCATTTGTTCCATCACTATCAGGATAAGATAAACCATCAAGAACAACTTTACCTGACCCATTTGGTGTTATTGCTATATTTCCATCTGATGTTGATACTATGGAGTTTCCATTAACATCTAAATTACCACCTAATTGTGGTGTAGTATCTTCAACAACATTGCCTATGCCAGTAACATTTACTGCCTGGTATGAACTACCATCAAAAAATTTAAAAGTATTATCTGATGTATTGAAAAATAAATCTCCAGCATCGTTGTCTGAAGAGGGGTCAGAACTTCCTACTCTATACCTTTCAGCAAAACTATTTACACCTGATAGATTGCTTGCGACTGTATTGACGTTAGCTATTGATCCACCAACATTATTAACATTCGTTATTGCACCGGCTACAGCATTTATATTTGTTGCATTACTTACAGCAGAATTTATATTTGATGTATTATTAGCAACTGATGTTACGTTTGCTTTTATAGCTTCAACTGCATTAAGATCAGAAATAAAATCTGAGGTAGCTAATGCATCTAAATCAGCAATTATTGATGTGGTAGCAAGTGAGTTTAAATCGGATATAAAATCAGATGTTACCACTGCCATATCTGCAATGAAATCACTAGTAACTAAATTTATTTTGCTAACAAAAGTACTATCAATTAGTGCCATATCAGATGCAAAATCTGATGTTATCAATGATGCTTTACCAGCTACAGTATTTATATTAGAAGAATTGCTGGCAACACTTGTTACATTCGAGCTTATGCTTGCAACAGTAGAAACATTTGATGCTATACCGGCAACAGTTTGTATTGCATCAGTAGCATCTGTTCCATCTTCTATATCAGCTAGTGTAGCAATATCAGAAGCAATGTTTGATAATGTCTGTCCATCTGCTGTTGTAAATGTAGCTTCAGGATTACCAGTTGTTTCATTAAAACCTAGAAGCTTGCCTTTCCTGGTATCCTTAACTGGCAATGTCATATCTGCACTAGCTATAACATCATGTTCAGCAAGTCTTAATGATCTATTTATTTCTTCATTAGTTTGCTGATGTATAAACATGTTTGTGTCAAAATCAGATTCTAAAGATGAAGCTGTAAACTGACCACCGGATGTATAAACAGATGTCCTCGATAAAGGAATGTCTCCCAGGATTGTGATTGTTTCACTGCTTGTAGGATGATTACCAGTTGTAAAAGATATTGTACCAGCACCAGTGCTTGAGTTAAGAGTTACTGTATAATGACTAGTTTCTGTCTTTTCTGTTGAATCCACATATACTTTTACTTCACTGGTTGCATTGACCTGGAAAGAAAAAGCAAAAGGTCCGGCAGTGCCGTTTCCAGTAAACTGTACTCTTCTTGCTGTAGTTTGATCTGTTACGTCATATGTAGCCATATTAGATACCTCTCTAGGATTTATACACTATTTAAAAAGATTTATAAAGAATATTATGATCCTCCTATTGCAAGCTTCTCAGGATTTTCAACTCTCATCTTTGTACTTGGCATCATTTCAAATAATTTTTTTATAGCACCAGTAGAATATTTTGACCTGATAGTATTCAATTCAGCAAACTTTTCATCGTCATTCAAACCTTTATAACCTGATCCATCGTCAGTAATTTTTATTCTAAGCTGTTCTTTTATTGTCTTATCTGCTCTCCAGCCTGGATCATTTTTTGTTAAATACAAACCTCTATTTGCATCTATTACATTTATAGTATTAAATAATTCTATGTAATTATTATACTCTTCTGCTGTAAAGTATGAACCTTCATACCTTTTTTTATGACCACCNAAAACCCCTGANCCATTTTCAGCTANTCTCCTNAGTTCATTGTTNACAGCATCAAAACCAACTTCTTGTATTTTTATTGGGTTGAANTAATCNGTAAATTTACCTGATGTCTGCTGTCTAACTTCTCCCCAATAATTTAGTGCTGGTGGCAACTGATCGCTGAATACTGGATTTCTAGATTTAGCTTTATTTAGGGCTAAATAAAAACCTCTCATAACATTTGGTATACCTGATCGTTCAACTTTAAGTAATTGTTCTTCATTCAACATTACGTTTGATGCATCAGGATTACCAACTCTTTCAAGTGTTGCAGTAAATGACGTTGCACCTATTAAGGGTTGCCCTGGCAAAAACTGATTTATAAAATCATTGGTTGTAGTTACAACACCACCAGCTTTCTGACCAAGGTATATTTGTATACGTTCAATAAACTTTTCAGTAGAACCTTGAGGATTAAAACTTGCTTTGTGCAATTCTGAAACACCTTGAAGAAATGGCATATTCATAGCATATTCAGCAACAGCTAAGACACCGGATGTAAATATATTTTCAAGACTTACCATATCTGCATCACCNGAGTTTTGAGCATANTATGCATAATCTGATGCCATAGCTAAAACACCTGATATAGGATCAAATCTTGAAAACGTAAAATATTCATATGAACCATCTTCTTGTTTAAATCCGATAGAGTAAGGTGGGGCATCACTAAACTTCCTAGCCTTTGGATTACTAGGACCACTTCCATTTATAACAACCTGGTCTCCATACTCACCCATAGCCATATAAACCATACTTGCAAATATTGAGTTACCTAAAACTAATTTTGAAAAAGCTTTGTCAAACTCAGCACCTTCACCTTTTTTTACTGCTCTATAAACTGGTGACCAATTTAAAGTTCTGTCAAAAACAGCCTTGACAATGTTTGTAGGTGTTTTGGAAAAAGGTATAATTACTTTACCACCAGGTATGTTAGATGCCCTGACCAATGCAGAAAAAGCTCCTTGAGGATCTTCCTGAAAAGTAGATTCCCTGGCTTCTTGTGTCATTAACTGTTTGATATCGTCATATTTATCAGT
>FUFK010060776.1_pt1 | contig 12330 bp, 14 predicted proteins | sample 1021851 | NCBI WGS metagenome assembly FUFK01 (sample SAMEA51879418, study PRJEB19060) | metagenome
CTTGAAAGAGGCATCCTATTCTTCTCTAATTACAGATTCTGTCTAAGTTTATTTATTCAATGAATTATACCAGAATGATAAAACAAACCTCTCATCACCCTCAACCTTACTAACATAATGAAGATATTGTGAATTTGAGAATATTATAAGTTTTCCTGGCTCTGGTTTGACTTCAAAATCTTCAAAACAAGTGTATCCACCAGAGAAATTATTATTTAGGTACAACATCGCAGCGAATATGTCTGGATTATGTACATTATTATCATCAACATGAGGTTTCATAAAAGTGCCAACAGGCCATCTTATAACACCAACATAATCAAGATTTGCAGATGAGTTAAAACTTTTACAAATGTTATTCACTCTAGTTATAACCTCATCATCTAGTGATGGTATGGTAGGTTCAACATCACCACCCAGATAAATGGCGGTGTGATCTTTCCACTCAACTGTAGTTAGGTAAGTATCTCCACCTCTAGTTTCATTACCATAAGGCATCTCTTTTCCTTTGTTTGCAAGAGATAAATTAATAAACCTTTGACAATCATCAGGAGAAATAAAATTCTCCTCAATATAAATTAATTTTTTCAAGTGGTGATTGTATTTGGTGGGCCAGCGAAACGAGGATCGGTGTAAGTTTTTTTATCATCATCAACTTTATTAGGATTAAAGTTTGGATCTGGATAATCCTCCCAACTTTTTCCTTCATACTCAACAATCAAAGGGTTGATATCTTTTCTTTCACCATATACATGGTAGAAACAATCAATAGTTGATAGATCAGTAATCAAATCAGTATTAGTTGAATCTTCTGCAATAACAATGAATTCATTATTAAACTCTTGAATCACAAGATTTTGATTTGATCCAATCGGTTGTAACTGAACGGTGATACTATCTTCATGAACTAAGTCTTTCCAATAGTAAGGTAATTCGATTACATTTGATTCTTTTAATCTACCACGATAATAAACTCCTACCTCTGGGCCTTCAATGCAAGCATAACGAAGTCTGTGTCCTTCACCCTTCGTGGGATGTTGAATGTCAAAAGGTTTTGGACGACCATCAGCAGAAGAAAATCTAGATGCAAGTTTTCCCTTGTTACCACAGTCAACCGCACCAGAGAAGAAAGCATCACCATCAACAAATAATTTATCTATTTGACCTCCACTAATTTTTAAGGCGTTTGGAACTCTACCATCACCCTTAATCTCCATACTACCATCAAGTTTGATACCTAAAGAAGAACTCATTGGTGGTTGTTGATCTAATGAGTCTTGTGCTGGTGGCGGAGTTCCCACGTTGAAAACTGCATCATATCCTGGCGATGCTGAAGGAGTTCCGACATAAACAGGGCCATTTAACACCGCAGTTCCTGTAGGTGACTGATCAGGTGCAGTATAAGAAACATCATTTGTTCCTACAACTATTTTGTCGGTTTCTAAAACAGATACGTTCATAATGATCTTATGTTAAGGGATTGAAATTCTTTACTAATTACTCCAAAGTTTTTTTCAGAGAAAGCTGTAGCAACAAATATATTATATTCAAATTGACATTTGTTTTTAACAAATACATTCAAATCTTCACTTCTTACAAAAATAGTGGCATTATCACTCTGAACTCTTAAAGCTGCTGTATCAATATCTATTGATCTTTTCGCTTTGATAGTCATTGTACCATCTTGTTTACCACCAACTGCATTGAACTTAATATTTTGTCCTCTTAAAATAATGTCTCCATTTTCAGCATTAAGGACTATATCACCTCTTTTACAGTTTATTTGTTTTGCTGGTAAACAATAACTAATTGGTGATTCTCTAAAATCTAAACCATCTCCAAGATCTTCCTCATATAATCCTGGCGTGGATAAGATTGCTCTTCCACTTCCAGGCCCTGTTGGTGATCCACCCTGACCAGTTGATTGATGAAAACTGAATGATTGACCTTCTTGAGTTTCAACCGAAAAATTAGTTACTCCATTTGGTGTTTGTTGGCCACTACGAAATGAATATCTCAGAAAATCACGAGACTCTACATTTTTCCCATCAGGCGGTGCTTGTAAATTTGAATCTGACATTTACTTTTGAATACAACTAATTACAGTAACAACAGCGTCTTGAGTTATTTCAACATCACTCCTAGCGTCATCGACCTTGGTAAATTTAAGAACAGGTAACAATCTTGCACCTACTCCATTGTTGGTATTTATCTGCAAATTAGGAAGATCAGTAAATCCAAATCCACCATTCACAACATTCGCACCTATCACATGTCCATTTTGTATGACCAGTTCTACCTCTGCGCCACCATTACCGACATCACCAACATCTACAGTTACTGTATCATCTTCATTATAACCCACACCAGCATTTTGTACAACCACATCGTCAAGTTGAGTTACATATGATATCTCTCCATCATAATTTCCATTTGGATCTGGAATCACTTCTTTTACAACTATATCACCATTCTCATCTCTACTAGTTTCTGTTGTGTTTGGTAAGAAACCTGAGCCTGGTTCTGTAATCACAACATCAACAACTTTACCATCTTTAATTCTAGGATAACCACCAGCAGAAGATCCATTTCCACAACTATCAACAAAACTCAGTAAAGGTGGGGATGTAAATCCTGACCCTGCACCACCTATTGAAACACCAATGACTCTTCCGATAGTGTTCACAATTGCACTACCAGTCACTCCTCGGCCTCCACCACCAAAGAACTCAACTTTAGGTGGCCCACAACGAAGAACATTTGTATTACAGTTTGGTCTAGATGGTAATTTTGGAAGAGCGCCACCCAAAGAAGGAACTGGTGGAATTAATCCACCCAAAGGAGATGGAAGTGAGGGAATCGAGGGAAGCCCTGGCAACCCTGGCAATGAGGGAAGACCTGGCAATCCTGGCAACGAGGGAAGTCCTAATCTACTTAATGCTGCTTTCTTTATAATATTACCCATTGAATCCTTACCTTTCTTTTGAAGTCCATACTTATTTGAGAAAGCAACTGGATCTGGTGGACAAGATATACCATCACACTCTAAAACACTCGTAATAATATTTGCGACTTGAATACCTTTTGAAAATATTTCACTTGGGGCTGCAATTCCACCACCATTTAAATCGTTTATCTGATTAAACAAACCACCAAGATCGTTATCTAAAACATTTAAAAGTTCTCCAAACATATCACCTAAAAAATTTTCAATCGCACAAGTGGGAACATCTAAAATACTTCCAACCATATTTTCTAAACTACCTTCAATATAATCAAGTAAACCATCTGCAATTTTTTCAATATTACAATAAACTAATTTATTTAATCTTGATGTCGCATTTGTTACTTTAAGTTTTGTATGTCTATCAATTTTTGTAGATAATGAATCAGCAAACTTACCAACACTTTCCTGTATCAACCAAGATCTACCACGGCGAACTAAACCAGTCATTGTTCCATGAACTTGAGANGCAGTAAATTTAATCTCTTTCTTCATGTCAACAAAACCACCGTAGACTGGATCTAGATATGTAGACGATTCATTTAATTGTTGCAATAACTGTAATTTTTGAGTGAATTTCCTCATTTGAGTGCTTATCTTTGCAATCTCATTAGTTTCGCAAAACACTTCATCATCAAATTCATTATTGGTATTATTATTAATTTGTTTATTAGCAGCACTCGTTCCTGTATAAGAATAAGTTATATCTTTTTTTCCTTCGTTATAATTATTTTTTCCAACCCCAGTTTTTATCTCTGGTGCCAAAGAGTTATCAAACCCACCGTTAGGTACATAATCCTTTTTTACTTCTTGAAAATCTTGTCGATGTAAAGTTGCAAATATGGCTGGTTGTTGCGCCTCTTCACCATCAAAAAAGAAACCAATTACAATTTCTCCACCCTGATACTGCACTGTTTGTGATCGACCACCCACAGTTGTAGTATTTGGTGGCAAAAGAATATGTGCAAGAGGTAACTCTTCATCTTTCAAATCATCAGTGTCATGATATCCAAGAATACGCACTCTACATCGATGAGAATAGATCTCTTCACCATTCTCCATATGCTTTTTTTCTAAGGTGTCTTCCCACTTTCCATCCTTCGGACTGGTAACTTTACCAATCCACCAGACTATAGGATCTCTACCAAAAAAATTCTGCGTCATTTAATTAATCGTCATACACTAGACACTCAGGTTCATCAGGGTGCATATCACAAAATAGTTCAAGTGCGTTAGGATCATGATGATCGCCTGCTGCAATCTCTTCTTTATGATGTTCTGCATACACCTCTAATTCATGCAACTCTTCTTTTGCATGTCTGCGTGCTGCTGGATTTGCTTGTGGATCCTCAGCAATTTTCTTATCATGTTCAATGTGATCTTCGATTGATTTCATTTGATTCTCCTGTTTCTTTTATTTAAGCGTTTTCTGGGGTAAATAAATCTCTAATAAGACGTAGATGAGTTCTAAACTTACCATTTTCAAACTCATGTCTTAAGTGAGATATTAAATATTTTCCACTGATATCTTTAGAATTCTCATCACCAAGGCCAGTTTTAGATTCTACATCTGGAAACCTAACTCTAATTGTTTGTCCAGCTCTTAACTCTGGATTCAATCCAACTGTAATATTTAATGATTGACTGTTTAGTAAAGCAAATCTAGCATAAGATTTATTTTGATAAACAGCAAGATCAGTGAAAGGTTGTACTTCTTCCAACTTAGAACCCTTCTTCTGATGAACACCAGTATCTGCAACTCTAAGCATTATTCGAGATGGTTTACCCTCAATATTAACTGGAACTTTTGGTGGTTTTAAAGTAAGATCCGCAGCTTCAGTCATATTAAATTTTACCTCTGTTATCTTGGTTTTGTCAAGCTCCACGAAAGTAGTTTCGTTGTTATATAACCCAGACTTTAAATTAAGAACGATATCATTACCACTACTAAAATTATAATTATCTATGACAAAATCATCAGAAGTGCTTATTTCAGATTTAGTGTATTCAACTTCTGGTTCTGGTTCAAATAAAGATCTAATTGATCTGAAATGATAACCATCAAATGTTTCAAAAAATAAAAATCCATAATCAGATTTTGTCTTATCATCATATCCACTACCTCCAGCCTTTGGTTGTAGTCTTTGAATTATGTCAAATGCATTATGTTGATTTCCGACAAATGCAAAATTGTTAACAGCTCGATCTACATCATCTATTGATTTTGTAGTTTTGATTCCTTTTGGATCCTTTGTTAAAATATCTTTTATAGAATCAGTTATGTTACCTACATATCTCTTATTGATTTTAGCAGCTTCGTTTTTAATTAAATCTTTTGATATGAATTGTAAAGTAATTGCTTGTTGTTTAACTCCAGAGGTTACATCTTTTATTGAATTTAATATTAATTCATGTTTCTCTGGTGTTATGACAAAATCCTCAAGTTCTGATTCTTTACCAGCTACTATTTTAATTGCAAGTTTTTCACCACCATAAACTCCTTTTGATGTCAAAGTTCCATCAACATCTAGAATTTTTACTTGCACACTAATTGACGGACTTAAAATACTCTCATAATAGTCAATTGCTTGAACACCAGCTGTCATAGGAAACTCAGCCTCTAAGATAGGATTTACCTCAGCTGGAAACAGAGCACATTGATTTAGGGAAAAGTTTTTAGACATTACATTAATCTAGTTCTATTTACTATTTTTTTACCTTGTTTTTGAATTATTGTACGGACAACAGTTTGAGTTGGTGTTGTATTTGTTGAAGGTGGGACATACTTTATATCTTTATTTGGTGTGATGCGTACATCCTGTTTTGCCATTATTAATTCTGGCCCTTTCTCACCCACAATGGAAATTTGTCCCTGATTTAAAGTTCCACCATCTTCTCTTTTCTTTATGTTACTAAGTAAAGAACTCAAAAGATTTTGTTGTGGTTGAAATTCTTTTGATGCGTATTTCACTCCCTCCATAAAAGCTATCTGATAACCCTCAACATAACCTTTTTGATAGAATGATTCAGCATTATTTAATGCTGATTGAGTTCCAGACATGAGTTGAATACTTTGTGCAGATATAGCTTTAGATTTCTGCATCAATTTCATTTTGTTTTGACTTATATTAGCAGCTTTTAATCTAATATTACTTAATGAATTTAGATTCCTAGAACCAGAAGACTGTAAAAATTTTTGAGTTGAGATTTTCATAATTTTATATTGATAGATTATTTAATGAATTACCCTCAGCAATAGCTATTGAAACAATTGGCGAATTTGTATTTTTAACAATTTCAGTATCGACTATTGCATCACCTCTTTTTTGACCTTCATTAATATTTTCATTTACAACCTCAGTGCCACCCTCTATGATTGTGGTTCCTCCATCCGTGACATTATTAGCTAAATTTAAGTCTTTGTTTACCGCAACTCCTTCAATTTCTTGTTTCTTAGGTTGAATTGAATAACTCTTCATACTTTCATAATATTTTTTATCATCTCCTCTCAATAATTCAGTGACTTGAGGAAATCTCTTGTCAAAATCTATAATTTTTAATCTTATTTTCTCTGCGCCTCTCAAATGTCGCTCTTTTTCTTTAGGATTGTTTTCTGCCATCCTAAGTTTACGTTCTCGAAGATATATTAATTGTTTTGCCTGTTGTAAATAATTATATGAAAGACCGTCTGCAATACCAGCTATATCACCCGCCTGAACATTTTTGTCCTCTTTATCTGGGCCATATTCGCCCGTATTAACAACATTCACTTCATTCTCAGATTTTTCTTTCTTATCAACTAAATTAGATTTTTCCTCTTCAACAACTTTTTCTATTACGTTATTATTTACTATATTATTATTTGTTATATTATTTGCTATATTATTTGGAGTAATTTTCTTTTCAATTTTTTTAACTTTTTCTTTCTTCTCAGGTTTGTCATCCTTAATCACATCCTTGGTCGGTCTTGAGCCAGGTCTTCCGTCAAAATTACGAATCTTTTTAAACATATTGGTGAAAATATTACCTTTATCTTTACCAAGTAAATTAGACCCTAAACTTAAAGCGGAAAGTCCACCAAGAAGTCCAAGTCCGAGTAGACCACCTCTACTTTTATCTGCAACATTTTGTTTTTGGATATTACCAAACTCTGATGTTGGTCTAGCTTTCTGACCTTTTACTTGTTTTTGTAACTGATCCTCCTGTGTAAATATCTGTTGTTCTAAAGCGTCTGTCTCTGATTGTTTTATTCTTTGATCATCTACAATTACATTTGTGACTTCATTAATTTGAGTTTGAACATTTTGAACTCCAGAATCAAAATTAACTTGCAAGGATTCAACTAATCTCTTTAAATCAAGTTGAACCGCATTTAATTGAGACCTTAAATTGTTGGAGTTTGTTAAGGCTGCGTTAGCTACCTTATTAACTTCAACAATCTGTTCAAAGAAATTGTTAAGCGTTATTTTCTTTTGTGGTTGTTCTTCATCCATACTTCTGGACGCCTTCCTGTTGTTGTCTCTTTAGATTTTCATCTTCAATATAATCTCTAAGAAGAGCTAGATAAATATCTCTCTCCCAAGGCATCATATTTTCAAGTTCCGTCAAGCTATATTTATGGTATTGCATGAGAGCAAAATTGATTCGATAATACGATTCAAGATCCTCTCTTGCAATACTTAGCCGAAAAAATCAGCAAGACCCTCCAAAACGACACTACTTTTTTTCTTTGTGTTTGGATTTGTCACCTCAACTGTGTGAGATAATTTAGGCATAGTTGCAAAAAATTTCTCAACTTCCTTATATTGTTTTGAATTTAATTGTTCAATAAATTGAACTCTTTCATCTGACGTATAATCTTTAGCTTCCCAAGCATCCTCTTGTGTATAGATTGTATCAATACACTCTGATATAATTTTAAAAGTTTTATTTACATTTTCTTTTGGATCTTCATTTACATCAAAATTAGTTTCAATGAATTGATTGATAGATGGATACTTCATACGAAGAGTCATTTTATCATCAAGAACAATGTCAGTCTTATGATCTTTTGACTTCGATATTTTTATTTCATCCACATATATTGTAATGGGAACTTCTGTCTCTCCATCATCAGGACATGTAACTATCACCTTTATTGCTTCACCAATCGATTTAGCACGAATATTTAAAAAGATATATTCAATATCAAAAGTTGGAAGACTATCTACATCTACACCTTTAGTTAAAATACATTGTTTTAAAACATCCTTTACTGCACTTGTAATCTCAGATTGACTCTTTGACTCTAACGCAATAATCAAAACTTTTTCTTCTTTAACTAAGAATGGTCTGTATTTAATTTTTTTATTTGATGATGGTAATTTCAACTCGTACGTTGGAGTTGCAACGGTAGGTAACGGCATGATGTTTTAATTCAGTGTTTTATTTATGAGGTTATTCGATGACTGTTTCTACGAAACCTCCAGATTGTATTGTTCGGGCTTCTTCGTAGCTAAAACCACTATCATCCATTATTGCTCTTATTTCGTTTCTCCTATTAATCATATCAGTTCTGGCAACAGCTTGTTGTATTTCATTACTTTGACTAAATTTAGTGAAAAATCTATCATATGCTAATTGAATTGTACATCTTAGAATAGATGATTGTCCATAAGATATTCTCATTGATTGAAGATTTTGTGGCCAAGCATTTACAAACTCATAATGTGAAACTTTTGTAGTTGCTCTTGGATTACCACCAAAATCAGTACCCCTTAAAAAGGTATCTCTTTCAAATTTAGAAACATGAAGTCTTTCTTTGTAAGTTTCTGGATAATTTAATCTACCGTAAGCGTTTAATCTTTTCTTATCTGATAAAGGATTTATATATGTCATCCAACTCTCTAAAATCTCTAAAATAAGGTGATCAGCGTCAACATAAAAAGTTAAATTTAAAGGTGGAAACTGTCTTAAAGTTGGAAAAACTTCTTGAACACCTTGATAATGTCCAACAGCTTGAGTTGTTAGATATGAAGTGCCTGGAATTTCAGCTTGAGTACATAGTAAAGACATTTTTTGTTGAAAACCAGCTCCAGCAGCTCTCTTAGTACCAGAACTTACATTTGATGCATTTTGTTTAAACCACTTATCAAAATTACCAAAACTAAATGAAACTTGATAAAAAGTATCAAGAGATACACGAGATACAGGATCCCGAATATCAAGCATATTCTTTGGTTGTAATTCTGACTCTTTTGGGAATGACACGATAAATAAACTAGGGTTATAATACTATGTATGAGTTATAAAGGAATATATAAACCTTCTTATCCTAAAAAATATAAAGGCGATCAACGTAATATTATTTATAGGTCTTTATGGGAGAGAAAATTCATGAATTACTGCGATTTAAATGAAAATATCCTTGAATGGGCATCAGAAGAGTTTTTTATACCCTATCACGATCCAACCACTAATCGTGTTCGTAGATATTTTCCTGATTTTTTTATTAAATATAAAGATAAGGATGGTAATATTCGTAGATCAGTGATTGAAGTAAAACCAATGAGAGAAACACTTGAACCAAAGGCAACAAAAGGTAAATCAAGAAAAACACTCATAAATGAATCAGTTACATATGTCAAAAATCAGGCAAAATGGAAAGCAGCAAGAGAGTTTTGTGCAGATCGTAAATTAGAGTTCAAGATTATGACTGAAAAAGAATTAGGAATCCGATGAGTATTCTTCAAAACATATTGAATAAGGTTGGTGGTCAAGTCAACGAAGAGTTTTTTCGACAACAACTAATACAAGAACTTGGATCTACAAACTTTGATGATGACGCTGCAGATACAGGTGGATTTGCTCCTGGCCAATTATATTTTTTTACCTATCAAGCACAGACAAAACAACCATATTATGACATGTATCCTTTGTCATATGTGATTGAAATGAGGACAGGTGGATTTTTAGGTTGCAATCTACATTATTTACGTCTGACTCAAAGAGAAGAATTAGCATTGAGCTTACTAAATAACTCTGCTCAAGGTGCTGTTGCAGTTCCTCCTCGAACTTTGCATAAATACCTCTATGCTGGTGTTAGAGGTCAACCATATCGTATTCCAAAATCAGAGTGGACAGACGTAGCACAATTACCGACTGAAAAATTTGTTGATATGAGAGGAATCAGTGTTCCAAGAAGTCGCATTTACAATAAAAACTAATGTCAGAGACAAAAAGCAAACCATTTCAACTAGATGAACAACCATCAGCGGAATATGAGGGTACATATACGGTTACTGTCACTGATGGTGAAATATCATCAATAGGTGTGTTAAATACAGGCAATAATCTTTATCAACCAGTAAATCCAGAGAGTGATCTTTTTACAACTATATCAAAAACTGACGATGCATTAGATACAATAAGTATTAATACAACTGGAGAAACTGGAAATGTCACTGAAACTGTTTTACAAGATCAAGAACAACTAAATCAAAATTATACAAGATTAAAATCAGAATATAATAACAGAAAAGAAGATTTAAATGAAACTGGTGAAGAAATTACATCAATAGCCACTGAAAATGCAAGCGTAAAAACCGATAGAGCAACGACTTTTAGATATCCATACGATATTGATATTAATCAAGATCATTTAAAAATAGCGAGATATGAATATGCAAGGACTGAAATTAATTCAAGTAAACCAACTAGCTCAGTCGGCTCAGTCATCAGTGATAAAAATAAACCGTTTGGAAAATACAAAGGTGGTGTAATTTTACCGATGCCTAAAGTAAGTGATTCAAATGGTGCAGAGTGGGGAAAAAGTGATCTTAATGTTTTTGGTATAGGTGCTTTAGGGATAGGAGGCAGTATTATAAAAGATTTTAACGAAGATAAATTTCCAGGCGCTAATTTGTTTGGTGAATTTGCAGATAGAATCGGTGCTACTGAAGGTGTATTAGATAATGAGGCTGAAGAGGGAAATAGACTTAGACAAATTATTTCTGGTAAACTAAATCAAACCGAGCAAGGTATCAAAAATACTGCACTCGCTGGTTTGGGAATTGGAGCTCAACAACTTTCAAAATTAGCTGGAATTGATGTATCAGCAGATGAAGTTCTTGCAAGAACGACTGGAAAGATTTTGAATCCAAACGCAGAACTTTTATTTCAAGGGCCTGTGTTAAGGGATTTTGGATTTAAATTCTTAATGATTGCAAGAGGTCAAAAAGAAGCTGAGGAAATTAGAAAAATAATTAGATTTTTTAAATTAGGAGCAGCACCAAGATATTTGGGTGGCCCAGCGTTACTAGGAACTCCAGATATATTTCAACTTAAATATATGGCTGGAAAATCAAAAGAGTTAGAGACTGTAAATAAATTTAATGAAATGGCACTAAGAACGATTACAGTTGATTACGCTCCTGATGGATTTTGGTCTGCGTATCAAGATTCACATCCTGTAGCAGTGGTCATGAGTTTACAATTTAGTGAATTAAGACCCCTTTACTCTACTGATCATGATAAAAAAACTTCAGAGTCCTCAGTAGGATACTAAAATGACATACTCATCTTCGGGAAGAAGTCCTAAAAACACTTACTTCAGACAATTACCAAACTTAGATTATCCGTCACTTGCGAATGATCGTACATCTGCATATGATTATAATCAAGTTAAAAATATCTTCAAACGAGCTGTATTGCGTGAAGATATTATAGATTCATATTTTCAATTTGAACAATATTTAATTGAAGGTGATGATCGACCAGATAACGTGGCGAGTAAAGTATATGGGGATGCTAATTTAGATTGGGTTGTTCTCACAACAAATAACGTCATTAACGTTAGAGATGAATGGCCAATGTCCCAGAATGACTTACAAAACTATCTTACAAACAAATACACAACGACAGAATTATCATACGTTCATCATTATGAAACTTTAAAAATAGTTGACTCCTCTCAAAAATTAATTCAACCAAAAGGAATTACAGTAGAAGAGGGTCATTCGATTACCTTCATTGATCGTGGCGTTTCAAAAACAGAATCTAAAATTGAATCAATAACTTACCTTCAACATGAAATTAACTTAAATGACAAAAAGAGAGAAATTAATGTCTTGCAACCACGATATGTAGAGTTATATTTAAGAGATATGGCAGATATAATGCAATATAAACCATCAAAACAATTTATTAGCAAAAATCTTAAAAAAACAGAGAATCCAAGATTAATTTCTCCATAAAAAAAGAGGTCACTTTGAGCGACCTCTGGCGTAAAAAATGGCCCGAAATTTTTTTCGGGGTATTTCCTAATTTTCAGCTAATTTTGCAAAATA
>FUFK010075537.1_pt1 | contig 12330 bp, 11 predicted proteins | sample 1021851 | NCBI WGS metagenome assembly FUFK01 (sample SAMEA51879418, study PRJEB19060) | metagenome
AGAGCTGGCTATGAGTGGTGGAAGCTGGATGGATAGCTAAAGATCTAGAATCTCCTATATTTGCTACATGATATAAAAGTTCAAGAGAATCAATGAACTTTTTACCAGACTCAACTCCGCCAGGAAGCTCAAAACCAATCAGGGCTCCGTAACCTCCTGAGAGATAAGCATCCGCCCTTTCTCTTTCAATTCCCTCAGAAATCCCAGGGTAAGTGACAGAGGAAACCTTATCATTGTTTTCTAAATACTCTGCAACCTTCAAAGCATTTGCTCCATGTTCCCTCATTCTTAAAGGAAGGGTTTCTAGACCCTGAATAAATGCCCAAGCATTAAAAGGGCTCATTGAGCCTCCGAGATCTCTTAAAAGAGTAGTCCTTGCTTTCATAATATAAGCTATGGGCCCCATGGGCTTAATTGCTTCGGTCCACACTACTCCGTTATAACAAGGGTCCGGCAAATTTAGATTAGGCTGTCTATCCGGCCCTGCTGACTCCCAATCAAAGTTACCTCCATCAATGATTAAACCTCCGATAGAAGTTCCATGGCCTCCAATATATTTTGTGGTTGAGTAGGTAGTCACTGCTGCACCATGATCAAAAGGTCTACAGAAAATAGGTGCGGCTGTATTGTCAACTATTAGAGGTATGCCTAAAGGTCTTCCAATTTCTGAGACTTCTTTGATCGGAAAAACTTGAAGTCTGGGATTTGGTAGGGTTTCACCAAAATAAGCTCTAGTATTTTCATCTGTGGCTTTCTTNAAGTTTTCTGGATCCGTTGGATCNACAAATCTAACTTCTATNCCCATTTCCGATAAATTATTNTTNAATTGGTTATAAGTACCACCATAAAGATGAGAGGATGAAACTATATTATCTCCTGCTCTAGCAAGATTTTGTATTGAATAGGCTGAAGCTGTTTGACCTGAGGAAACTGCTAGGCCAGCCGCCCCTCCATCAATTGCTGCCATCCTTTCTTCAAGAACTGCATTAGTTGGATTCATTATTCTTGTATAGATGTTTCCAAGTTCAGCTAGAGCAAATAGATTTGCTGCTTTGTCTGTACTTTCAAATAAATAACTAGTGGTTTGATGAATAGGCACTGCAACTGATCCAGTTGTTTCATCAGCTCTCCATCCCGCATGTAAAGCTATCGTTTCTAAATTTTTACCTTCGTAACTCATTATTTTCTCCAAAAAAAAACCTGCCAGCTATTGCTAAACAGGTCTATTTCGAAGAATCCTCTTTAGCAGTATTTATAAAGCACCCGCAAGCTGGTTCAAATCGGTGCAAAAAGAATAATAAACAAAGAGAAGATAAAATCAACATTAAATTGTTAAAATAATTAAAAGGCCCCGTTAGCTCAGTCGGATAGAGCGCTGGATTCCTAATCCAGAGGCCATAGGTTCAAATCCTGTACGGGGCACTAGAATTATGAGTTGGAAAAAAGAAACAACAGAAATTAAAAAAAGAAGAAAACTTGCTAAAGCACAAGGTGGAAAGGATGCTATTAAGCTTCAACATGCAAAAGGAAGGCTAACTTTAAGAGAAAGAATAGAGCTTTTGTTAGATCCTAACTCTTTTCAAGAACAAGGTGAAATCGCAGGCGGGTCAGAACTTAATGATGAAGGTAAGTTGGAATCTTTAACACCTGCAAATTTTATCCTAGGTTTTGGGAAAATTAATGATAAACAAGTAGTAGTTGGTGGAGAAGACTTTACGGTCAAAGGTGGATCACCTAATTCAGCAGGTCTAAGAAAAAGTGTTTATACAGAGGAGCTTGCCCTTAAGTACAAAATCCCACTTATCAGGCTTCATGAAGGTGGTGGCGGATCTGTTGCTGGTCCTGGAAAAAAATCTGGAGGCTATGGAGGTGATCCCGTCTTTTCTAAGTCTAGGTTTAAATCTATTGCAGATACTTTGAAAGAAATTCCAGTAGCATCAGCAGCGTTAGGTCCTGTTGCAGGTATGCCTGCTGCTAGATTTGTTGGTTCACACTTTAGAGTAATGACAAAAGAAACGGCTCAAATACTTGTTGCAGGTCCTGCGGTTGTGGAAAGAGCTTTTGGGAAAAAGATGTCTAAGGAAGAGTTAGGTGGTTCAGAAATCCACAAGGTAAATGGCGTGACAGATAATGTTGCCTCCACAGAAGAAGATGCATTCTTACAAATCAAGAAGTTCCTTTCTTACTTTCCTCAAAATAAATATGAAATTACTGAAAAANTAGATTGTGACGATCCTATAGAAAGAATGGAAGAAGATTNACTATCAATTATTCCAAAAGATAGAAAAAGATCCTATGAAATGAGAGACATTGTCAATTTTATATTTGATAAGGGATCTTTCTTTGAAATGACTAGATATTATGGACGAGGCATAATTACGGGCTTTGCAAGGATTAATGGGTATGCAGTTGCGATTTTTGCTAATGATTCAAATTTTTATGCTGGGTCCATGTCTGCAGAGGGTGCTCAAAAAACCACGAGATTCATACGANNANACAGTGANANTNTTAATATTCCAATTGTAAGCAATATTTCTGCAGGATCACCACTTGAATTATTTTCATCAGATGAAATATTTTTTAAACAAAAAAGTAATTTCGAATCAATAAGTTTATCGAAAAGTATGTTGAAAAATAACACCAATATAGTTGCATTAAAAATTTCTGGTGATTCAATGAAGGGTGATTTAATAATGGATGGAGATATAATAATTTTAGATTGCAATAATATTTCAACAAATGATATAAAAAGTGGTGATATTGTTGCTGCAAGAGTTAATAATGATTATGCAACATTAAAAAGAATGTTTATAAATAATAATAAAATTGAACTTAGGCCTTCAAATAAGCTATATTCTTCAATTTTTACTGATAAAAATAATGTAAAGATTGATGGAAAAGTTGTAGGATTAATTAGAAATTATTAATTAGGAAAAATAATATGAATTTTTTAAGAGGTATAGGACCATTAGAGATTTTTTTAATATTTGTAATCATCATGGTTGTATTTGGTGTTGGCAAACTTCCTGAAGTAGGTGAAGGGTTAGGTAGAGGAATAAGGTTATTTAAAAACTCTTTAGCTGGAAAAGATGAAAAAGTAGAAAAAACTACTAAGAAGAAGAAATAGACTATTTTCTTGTCCTTGATAACAATATACCTACTTCATACAATAGCATTATTGGCAAAGCCACTATAATTTGATTAATTGGGTCGAAAGTTGGAGTAATTATAGCACCCAATATAAATGAAAAAATAATAAAGTATTTTCTAAATTTTGATAATTTTTTTGAATCAACAATTTTTATAAGTGCCAAAATATACATAATTATTGGCAATTGAAAACATACACCCATCCACATCATCAAGTTTATTGTCAATTGAACTAATGAGCCAATTCTTATTAATGGCTCTGAAATGTCTCCGCCAAAATAAACAAGAAATTTTATAGCAGGTGGTAATAAAACAAAGAAACCAAATGCAGCCCCAGCATAAAAAGAGATAATAGATCCAGGTAAAAGAATAATGATAAATTTTTTTTCATTCCTTTTTAATCCTGGCAAAATAAATGCTAAAACCTGGTAACTAATTAAAGGGAAAGATAATAATAATCCAGAAAGCAATGAAACCTTCATAACAACGCTCCAGAATTCAGTGATATTCGTAAAAACTGGAAGCCCCTGTGAAAGTTGATTAATTTCTGTCACAGGCTGAACCATTAAGCTTAAAATATTTCTATGAAAAACAAATCCAAATATAGTTGCAATTAAATAGAAAATTAAAGAAAAGATAATACGTTTTCTTAGTTCGCTAAAATGACTATTAATATTTTTTACTTGAATGTTAGANCCTGTCATTAACTTATTTCTTATCTTCATCATTGTCATCAATAAGTTCTTTAAGCTCATCTTTCTGAGAATTAAATTGCTTAATTAATTTTGCAAAATCTTTTGAAAACTTATTAATTTTTTTTGGACCNAAAATTATAAATGCAACTAAAAAAATTACTAATAATTCAAATGTTCCTATTCCTAAAATATTCAATTTTTTACCTTTATTAAATTAACAATACATTCTACATGCTTTGTTTGCGGAAACATATCTAGTGGTATTATTTTATCTATTTCATAACTTGTTCCCAAAATTCTAATATCTTTTTTTAAGCTACTTACATTACAAGAAACGTAAATAATTTGGCTNGGAGATAAATTTAAAACCCAATTTAAAGCATTAAAATGAACACCTTTTCTTGAAGGATCTAGAATAACTATGTCAATATTTTCTTTAAATTTATATTCTTTAAGGTTTTCAACATCATTTTGAATTAATTCTACATTTTTTGAATTATCTAAATTAATTTTTGCATCTTCTACAGATGAATAAGANGATTCTATTGCATATATTTTTTTTACTTTCTCAGAAAGAAGTAATGAAAATGTACCTACTCCTGAAAATGCATCAAGAATAATTTCATTTCCATGTAAAGAACAAATTTCAGTTATAATTTCACCCATCTTTTCGGCCTGTTCAATATTAACCTGGAAAAAAGATGGTGAAGAAATTTGTATTTTTTTATTCTTAAATTTTTCATAATAATTTTTTTGTCCAGTAATTATATTTAAATCATTAAATTTTGGTTGAATTAAAAATGAATCACCTTTTACAGATACTCTGACAGAGTATTGAGACATTCCTTCTAAATGACCTTTTAATTGATTTTTCTTGTCATTTATTTTTTGGTTCATAATTTCACATTTTTCTATATTTACAAGTTTTTTAGTCCATCGATTTATAAATCCTGAGTTACCAAGATACTTTTTACTTTTAGATACTGAAAATCTAGCGTGATTTCTATAATTAAATTGCTTATCACTAGGAACAACATTATGAATTTTTTTTAATACATTTCCATCTATTTCTTCAAGCTCTTTTACAACAAACTGTTTTTTTATTTCTAATTGTTTTTTATAACTAATATGTTGCAATTGGCAGCCAGAACATTCTAAAAAATANATACACTTATTTTTAATTCTATAACTTGAATGTTTAACTATATTTACAACATTACAAATTAAGTCAATATCTTTGCCAATAACTTCAACATCAACAATCTCTTCTTCAATTCCACCAAAAACTCGTAATTTATTTCCAAGATATTCTGCTTCACAAGAACCATCTTGCAAGAAATGCTTTAAATATAAATTTTTAATAATTAAATTATTTTTATAGTTAGTGATCATAATTTTGTATAAATATCTTTATAAATATTAATGTATTAATGTTAGAATATTAATAAATTAGTTATTTATTATGGTTCAATCAAAAAGAAGACTCCCTGAATGGTTTAAAGTTCAGGCACCAACATCAAACAATTTTAATTCATTAAAGGGAAAATTATCTTCAGCCAAACTTAATACGGTCTGTGAGGAAGCTGCGTGCCCTAATATTGGAGAATGCTGGGATAGAGGCACAGCTACATTCATGATTCTTGGTGATATTTGTACTCGAGCTTGTAGATATTGCAATGTTAAAACAGGTAGGCCATCTCAAATAGATATTTTTGAACCATCCAGAGTAGCCAATACTGTTAAACAAATGGGGCTATCCTATTCCGTTGTAACTTCTGTTGATAGAGATGATTTAGTAGATGGAGGTGCAGGGGCATTTGCAATGACAATCAAACAAATCAAAAAATTTAATCCAGACTGTAAAGTTGAAGTATTGATACCCGACTTTAATGGAAATAGAAGTTCTCTTGAAACAGTAATTAAAGCTTTGCCAGATGTGCTAAATCATAATATTGAAACTTGCAGAAGAGTTTTTAGGGTTGTAAGGCCTAAGGGTGATTACGATCAATCATTAGAACTTCTGAGAAGAGTTAAAGAACTTAACCCAAATATACCAACAAAATCTGGAATGATGGTTGGGTTGGGAGANACAGAAGATGAAATAATTGAAACTATGAATGACTTAAGGAAAGTTAATTGCGACCTACTTACCATAGGTCAATACCTTAGACCTTCAAAAAAACATCATGAAATTGACAAGTTTTATCACCCAAAGGAATTTACAAAATTTGAACATATAGGTATGGAGTTAGGGTTTAAGCATGTTGCAGCCGGCCCACTAGTTAGAAGTTCTTATCATGCAGATGAACAGCATAAAGCTTCAAAAAAATAATGAATCCTCTTTATATAGTCCCTACTCCTATAGGTAATTTGGATGATATAACAATTAGAGCATTAAACATTTTAAAAAATAGTGATTTAATTTTGTGCGAAGATACTCGAAGAACTANAAAGCTTCTNAACCATTTTTCNATTAAAAAAAAATTGATAAGTTTTTATAAAGATAATGAATTATCAATGATTGATAAAATTTTCGATCTATTAGAATCAAACGTTATTTCATTGGTTTCTGACGCAGGTACTCCTGCAATCTCTGATCCAGGCTCAAAATTAATCAAAAAATTAAATTCAAAAGGAATTCAAGTTATTCCTTTGCCTGGGCCATCATCAATAACCACAGCATTTTCTGCATCTGGGCTTGATGGCGAATTTATATTTGTTGGATTTTTACCAAAAAATATTAAAAGTTTAATTAAGAATTTAACAAATCTTTCTCAAATAAATAAAAATATTATTCTTTTTGAATCACCAAAAAGAATTATTCGCCTAATAGATGAGTCCAGGAAAATTTTTCAAAATTCAAATCTAATTATTTTTAAAGAATTAACTAAATTAAATGAGAAAATTATATATCTAAAACCTGAAGATTCTTTACCTGAAATAGACTTAACAAGGGGTGAGTACATACTAATAATTGAAAATAATAAACTGAATAACAATGCCGAAGACTATACTGAAAAAGATATTGCATCGAAATTGAATGAGTTATTAAATTTAAATTTTTCAGGAAAGGATGCTATTAAAATTTCATCAAATTATTTAGGTATTAACCAAAAAAAAATATACAATATATATTTAAAAAATTTTAATAAATAAAGAGCTTGAAAAATAAACCTGAAAATATATTAGTATGCGTTGCTTGGCCTTATGTAAATGGAGAACCTCATCTAGGGCATATTGCTGGGAATAATTTGCCAGCTGACATATTTGCCAGATACCACNGAATGGNAGGNAATAATGTATTAATGGTTTCTGGTAGCGATCAACATGGAACACCAGTAACAATTAGGGCTAAGGAAGAAAATACAACACCTAGAGAAATTTCTGAGAAATACCATAATGTTTGGAGTGAAACATTTAAAGATTTAGATTTCTCTTTTGATCTTTACACAAAAACTGGAACAGAAAACCACAAAGAAGTTGTTCAAAAATTATTTAATTTATTAAACGAAAAAGGATACTTGCAAGAAAAAGTTTCAAAGCAACCATATTCAGAAGAATCTGAAATGTTTTTGTCAGATAGATATATTGAAGGAGACTGTCCACATTGCCCATCACGGACTAAGGGTGATCAGTGTGACAATTGTGGTAAAGATTTTGAGCCTATTGATTTAAAAAATTTAATTTCAACTATCGATAATAGCAAAGTTACTTTCAAAGAAACTAATCATATATATCTAAAACTGCCTGAATTTCAAGAAGACCTTAACAAATGGATAAAATCTAAATCATATTGGAAGCCTTCGGTGAAAAATCAAAGTTTAGGATTTTTGTCGAAGGGCTTGATAGATAGGGCTATTACAAGAGATATCGATTGGGGGGTTGAAGTCCCAATTAANAATTATGAAAAAAAGAGAATCTATGTTTGGTTTGAGGCTGTAATTGGGTATTTATCAGCATCTATTGAATGGGCTGAAAGTGATAAAAATATCTCAAATAATAAAGATATCTGGAAAGAATGGTGGCAAAATCCTGAGTCAAAACATTTTTACTTTCAAGGTAAGGACAATATCCCATTCCATACAATAATTCTTCCTGCTATTTTAATGGGTTCTGGTGATTACAACCTTCCTTATGATGTAGTGGCAAATGAATATTTAAATTTTTCAGGAAAACAGTTTTCAAAATCTAAAAATTGGGCTGTTTGGGTATCAGATTTTTTAAAAGAGTACGACTCAGAATCATTGAGGTATTACTTAACATCTATTATGCCTGAAAGTTCAGATTCAGATTTTACATGGGATTCATTTTTTGAATCAAATAACAATGAGTTAGTTGCCACATTTGGTAATCTGGTAAATAGAATACAATCTCTTATAAAAAATAATTTTGATAATGTGGTTCCCAATTTTAATAAAATTGATGATAAAGACAATGAAATGATTTCTGAAATTAAACGTTCTTACGAATCCACTGGTAATTTCTTAGAAAAAAGGCAATTCAGAAATAGTTTGAAAGAGATAATGAATTTGGCCAAGCTTGGAAATAGATATATTGACCAGAAAGAACCTTGGGCAACAATTAAATCAGATAAACAAATTGCAGCAAATACTTTATGGGTCGGGGCAAATTTAATTTCAAACTTAGGCGTACTAATTTCACCTTTTCTGCCAAAAACTTCATTAAAAATATCCTCTATGTTTAATTTTAGAAATGTTATTCCTGAATGGAAATATAGAGAAGCTAAATCTGGAATTAAAATAAATAACATAAGTCCATTATTTAAAAAAATTGAAATAGAAAAATAGTAATGTCATCATTTAACGAAATAATCGAATACGTAAAAGACGACTTAATTATTGTAAAAAAGAATATCGAAGAGTTGTCAGAAAAAGAGTCAGGCTATTCTGAAGAAATATCGAAGAGATTATCTTACGTTCTTTCTTCTCCAGGAAAACAGCTTAGGCCAGTAATAACTTTACTTTGTTCAAATTTATTTAATAATTATGACAGAAATAATTCATTAAGAATGGCTACAGCAGTTGAGCTTCTTCACATAGCTACCTTAATTCATGATGATACTGTTGATAAAGCAGATGTTAGAAGAGGGAAAGCTACAGCAAGCAACCTGTGGGGAGGCAACATTGCCGTTTTACTTGGTGATTATGTATTTGCTACTTCTGCAATATTTGTATGTGATACTGGAAATATTTTATTAGTAAAAAGGTTTGCAGAAACAATAGTTGAGCTTTCCAAAGGAGAATTATTTGAAAATATTGAGTCAAATAACTTTAGCTTAACTAAAGAAAAGTATTTTGAAAAAACTTATCTAAAAACTGCTTCGCTATTCAAAACTTCTTCATTTAGTGGATGCGTAATAGGTGGTGGAGATGAAAATAATATTAAAGATATTTCTGAATTTGGTTATCATTTCGGAATGGCATACCAAATACAAGATGATATCCTTGATATAACTTCTTCAAANAATAAAGAGGGTAAACCAGTACTGAACGACTTATCAGAAGGAGTTATAACTTTACCCTTAATATTGTACTTAGAATCTCAAAAATACAATAAGGATATTATTAAAGATTTATCAAACAATGAGAAAGATAATTTATTAAATGAAATAATAAAATCAAACTCAATTAAACAATCTAAAGACATAGTTAATGATCATTATGAAAAAGCATTTAATTCATTGTTAAACATTNCTGAATCAAATTACAGAAAAGCTTTAGAAACAATAATTACAATTTCAAGAAATAGAATCTAATAATTTGTTAAAGAAAGAAAGAGCATATTATATATTAAACAAGCTTAATGAATTATACCCAGAGACACCTGTACCGCTTAAACATAATAGTCAATTTGAGTTATTAATAGCAGTTTTATTGAGTGCTCAATGCACTGATGAGAGAGTAAATCAAATTACTCCAAAATTGTTTAAGATTGGCAATACTCCTGAAAAGATTATGAAAATGTCTATTTCAAAAATTGAGAATATTATTAGGTCCTGTGGATTAGCTCCTCAAAAGTCGTCAAATATATTTCATCTATCAAAAATCATTATAGAAAAATATAATTCAAGAGTTCCTGAAAGCTTCAAAGATCTTGAAAGCTTGCCAGGAGTTGGTCATAAAACAGCAAGTGTTGTAATGTCACAAGGATTCGGACACCCTGCATTCCCTGTTGATACTCACATACATCGTCTTGCACAAAGGTGGGGATTGACGAGAGGAAAAAATGTAAAACAAACTGAAAATGATTTAAAGAAACTTTTTCCAATCAAAAGCTGGAATAAATTACACCTGCAATTTATTTTTTACGGAAGATCAAATTGTACTGCAAGAGGTTGCGATGGCACTATATGTGAAATCTGTAAATTTTGTTTTCCTGAAAGAAAGAAACCAATTATTACTAATAAAGCTTAAATATAAAAAAAATATTTAAATCAAACTCAAAGACAAAGAAATAAAAAAATGTTAGGATTTCAATTTAAATAAGTATCAACATTATGAAAAAAATAGGTATTATAAACATTACTAGTTATTCTGGTTTAGAGCTTTTAAGGATACTTAAAATGCACCCAGAAGTTGAAATTACTCAGGTCACTGGAAGAAGTATGGCAGGTGAAAAATTGAGTGACGTTTTCAATTTTTACAATGGAGACCTAGTTATACAAGATGAATTAAAAGATAGCGTAGATTTAATATTTTCATGTTTACCCCATAAGGCAAGTGCTGAAGTAATCGGGAAATTTGTTAACAACGAAGTTAATACTGTTGATCTGAGTGCAGATTTTAGGCTTCCAGTTGAAATTTACGAATCTACATATGAATCAAAGCACCCTTACCCATCTTTGATTAACAAATTTGTTTACGGTTTACCAGAATTAAATAAAAAAAAGATTTCTTCTAGTAAGTTTATTTCTAATCCTGGATGCTTTCCAACATGTGGGACTATTCCTCTAATACCACTTATTGGCAAAGATATTTTAAATATAATAATAGATGCAAAAACTGGGATTTCAGGAGCAGGAAGAAGTAAAAAAATTGAACATAATTTTTCTGAAATATCTGATAATTTTTCTGCATATTCACTAAATGGTCATAGACATGAACCTGAAATTGAAAATAATTTGAATTTTAAACTACATTTAACAACCCATCTTGCTCCTATGGTAAGGGGAATATTTTCAACAATTTATTTTCAATCAAAGGAAAAAATAGATATTGATGAATATATTAATTATTTTTCTGAACATCCCTTTGTAAATGTACTTAGTGAATCACCTAAAGTTAAAGATGTAAGAGGTACAAATAATTGTAATTTATACTTTCAGGAATTAAAGAAGAATAATGATTTGAATTCATTTAGAATAATATCTGTTATAGACAACTTAACTAAGGGTGCGTCTGGACAGGCAGTACAGAATATGAATTTATTGTTTGATTTTGAAGAAACGCTTGGATTAAATAATATGTCATTGTATCCTTAATAACCTATTAGTAAGGCCCCGTTAGTGTAGCGGCCTAACACGCCACCCTTTCAAGGTGGAGATCACGAGTTCGAATCTCGTACGGGGTACCAATAAAATGATTACAGACGTTCATACACATATACCTTCACATCAAAACAAAGTTCCTGACTCTGAGATAAAATATGACCAATCAATGAAATCTGGATCTGAATCATCCACTAAATTAACTAATTCGGTAGATGATTATTTAAGCTCTATGGAAAATGTAGAGTATAGTTTTATATTTGGTATAGCTAGAAAACCTTGGGATGCTGAATCACAAATTTTAGAAACACCAGGTTGGGATAAAAACTTAAATCATAATGATATAGCTTCTATAGTTTCTAAATTCTCTCCAAAAAAAATAATTCCCTTCATGTCTTTGCATCCAATGGATAAAAATTTAGATTANGAATATAAAAGATGTTTAAATGAATTNGGCATGAAAGGTATAAAATTAGGCCCAAATTATCAAGATTTTCATCCTCATTCAATNGAGGCTATGAAGTTATATTCTAGACTTGAAAATGATAATGTGCCTATCATTTTTCATCAAGGCACTTCACCAGTAACTAATGCTCCCCTAGAATACTCTCACCCAAGATTGGTAGACAAAATAGCCACAGTATTTCCAAACTTAAAAATTATACTTGCGCATCTTGGTCATCCTTGGCAAGAATATTGCATGTCTGTTGTAAGAAAACATAAGAATGTATACGCAGATCTGTCAGCTCAATTCTATAGACCTTGGTCTTTTTGGGAAGGAATGAATTTATTTAGTGAATGGGGAGTTTTAGATAAAGTTTTTTTTGGGTCCGATTGGCCAGTTACTACCCCTTTACAAACTGAAGAAGGAATTAATAACTTAAACATATATGGTAAACAATTTAATTTGCCAAAAATCCCAGAAGAAGATCTTAAAAAAATCTTAAACAGAAATGCAGTTAAAATATTAGATATTAA
>FUFK010064392.1_pt1 | contig 12327 bp, 8 predicted proteins | sample 1021851 | NCBI WGS metagenome assembly FUFK01 (sample SAMEA51879418, study PRJEB19060) | metagenome
AAAAAAAAAGCCGGGGATGGAGCCGAAACTCCTCCCCGGCAATTATGCCAAATCCGCAGATTTAACGTGTTATTTAATCAGTTGATGATTGACATCAATAGTCCCATTCTTTGTCATCGTCGCCTTCACCGTCTCCACGGGATAGGATGAAAGCTCCAACAATGAATGCAACAACGATAACTGCGCCAATAACACCCCAGGTCCAAGTTGGAACTCCCGAAGATGTTTCGCTGTCAGTAGTGGTTGTTCCATCGTCTTGGTTGGTGGTGTCTTGAGCCCGATCGTATAGTATCTGGTCTGTTGAAGGACCGTATGCTACGTTCATTACTGCGTCATAAGGCACGATACCAAAGTGAACTTCGAATGTTCCGTCTTCAGTAGGCTTAGCAATGCTAGTTTGAGTACCATCTTCTACCATCTTACAAGCTGCCGTGTCAATCAAACTATTCATGTCTGAGGCAGTAAACTCGCCTTTGTTGTAACAAACATACCAGCCTGCTACATCATCATCTTGAGCTGATGCCTGCCAGGCAACATCCCAGTTTTCGCCAGCTTCAGTGATAGTAACGGATGTGGCTGTGACAGCAGCAACTGAGGCATCAGATGTAGCGGTCGCGGTACTTGCATCGCCACATGAATACTGGTTACACAAAGCTGCACTTACGGTGTATTCTTGGCCGTCGGTTCCAGATGACCACGTAATTGAGCGTGTGTCTGACTCGACTCGGTCATAGGTGATCTCAGGAGTTGAACTCCCTGATGCAGTTATTGAAATTCTGACTGTTTCATCGCTCAACAGCGTGTCATAATTGTAGTTGATTACAATATCGCCGCCCATAGCAGGGGCTGCAGTTAGTTGAGTGATAGAGCCAGACGGAGGATCTGCACTTTCACACTCATCTGCAATTAGGTAGAAGTTAGTACCCGGAGGAATCATGTCTGATCCAGCAGGGAAATCGTAGGTGTATCCAGATGTGCTGGCGTCAATTACATCACCATCGCCGGATGCAACAGTAACTACTGCCACACCTGCTTCCATCCACATGTGTTGGACGCCCAAATCACTTGGGAAATGGACAGTGATAGATTGAGACATCAAAACAGATGAATCGTAGGTTGTTGAAGGGCTAACCGTAACAGCCCCCACAGGTGTTGCTGCGTTAGCACATGTGTCAGTGTTGACCTCATCTAGTGGACCATCTGCGAAAGTCACAGTCAAACCGGATACCTTTGCAGTTATGGCGTATACAGAGGCAAACCCATCTGTTAGTTGTGTAGCTGTGAATGTTTCACTTGCAAGCACCTCGATAGTAAAAGTAGCGTCAACAGAATTGTATCCATCTTCGACAACCATTCGAACAACGTAAGAAGGAATCATAGAGACGTCTGTCACAAATGCACACGCTCCGGTACTCGAGTCACCAGTACACTGTACAGGGTTACCTGAGCCATCATAGAAACTGAATGTTAATTCATCGCCCTCAACATCAAATGCGGTTCCAACTACTGCTGTTGTATCCCCAGCAATTGCAGAGGTGTCGCCTTTCATAGAGATGATTGTTGGCGCATAGTTATCCACAGTTACATCGTAATCAGCATCATTGTTTGCACCAATCATATCGGTTATCTTATCATTTACCTGGTCATCTGCTTCAACATACAACCCAAGTAGATGTACCTCGGCCATGACGTTGTAATCTCCGGCCGCCATGGTGACCTCCGTGCATGCTACAGCATTGGGCTCGGCATCTGTGGCATCAGTTGCAATTCCTAAGTATTTGTAGGCTTCATAGTTATATTCTGCAATGTCACAGTCAACTGCCTCAATGACCGAGGGTGTTCCGGTAGATAAATCGGTTACGGTGAACGTAACTTTCCAATCATAAATTGTCAGACTGGACGACGCTGAGTGTTCAACAAGCGCTATCAACTTGTAATTACCGGTTGAAAGCGTCTCAGTAATGTCTGTGCCGATGCCGCCATATGATTCAGCATCGCTACCGCCTTCTTCATCCCCTTGGTCTGCATTACTTGGCATTGACTGTAAGTAGAAATCCCCAAGGCTGATATCGTGAACTGTGTCTGAGCTACCATAGATTGAAGCAAGGTTGTTGCCCTTAAATTCGTCTTCTGCATCAGAGCTACCTAGAATTCTTTCACAAGATTCGCCTTGATTGGTACAGCCTTCAGTACCATAAACTGTGTAAGCCTTGAGGAACGCTTTAACTTCGTAGCCACCATTGGTATTAACGGCAGGGTCAAATGTGAAGGTAGCTTCTCCTACTATCGCTCCATTAGCGCCGTCAGCCCCTACTATCATTCTGTCACCAGTTTCTGGAGTACCTCCTTGTCCGTCGTTTGAGACCTCGACTGTTCTAAGTTCTCCTACCATTTCTGAAAAGGAGTTAGAGCCCCCAACGGTACCTGGCGATTCTCCGGCCATGTCCAACTGGACTGTGGCGTTTCGGATACTGACATCATCCATTGAGCCAACAATACTTACTGTGACTTTGAAATCTCTTGGATCTGTTGATTCAGAGTTATCGATCGCCCCATTGACAGGGTTGCCGTCGGCATCCAACCAGTGCATGTCTAAGACTATGTCGTAATAATCTTTGACGCTGACAGGATACGAAATCTCATCATTTGCTGAATCTCCAGCAAAANNCGAAGTGACCTTNACTTCGACGATGNAATCGCCTGCAGTTGGGATCCATTCAATTACGTTGCCTGCCGAGGTGGTTAAGGTAGTTTCTCCACCGTCAATAAACTCGCCCGGTGTCAAAACTGAATTCTGGCAGGATTGGGAACAAACAGCTTTATCATTGGTCCACGCCAAATCGTTACCATTACTATCAGTCGCAATGTCGCCAACTCCACCATCAACGGATTCATAGACGGTAACGTGATACTGCATGTTTGTTAGGTCTGCATCCCCACCATTTCGAAGGTGGGCTTTGAAGTTTACAGATTCTCCTGCAAGCAGTAGATTGGTCATTTCATCACCAGCCATTAATGTCTCTCTAGGTGAAGTAACGTATACAACTTCAGCGTCAGCGCCAGCTCTTGCACTTGTTTCTTCAAATTCATTTTGCTCTTGTAACTCGTACACATCGATACTGGATAGCACGCTAGCCAACATCAAAATGACGAGAATCATTGGGGTCATTTTTCTCATAAGGATACCTCCGACGGTTCGGTANCCTCACCCACGATAAAGGTCGTATTTATACTATGGGAAGGAAATTGACGGGTCACAGCGCCGCAATTTATCGACATATTAACCCTCAGTGAGGCGTTTACCGCCCTCAGTGGAGTACAGGTTTTGTATTCGGATAAAATTATGATTAACAAATAAAACACTGGCAAAGGATGCAATCAAAGGCCTCTAACAGGATTCTCAGCGTTGTAAGAGATTTAACATTTGACGAGTCGAGTGATTTCCGCTCAGCAAATCAACCATCTCTGAGAGCCGCCGATGGCGGAACCTTTGTGGCTCTACGAATGGGCACAGCGGTCGCCAACAATACTAACATCCAACCACCAAAAATAACCGACCACATAGTCGACCAAGGTAAAGAAAATGTAGCCCCCTGCTCTTCCCAAAAGACCACGTACAGCGCCCTGTGAAACCCAACTGCAATAACAACACCATTGATAATCCCAAGCACTGCAACCCATGATACCTCGATCAAAAATGACATTACAACCATGCCTTTTCGATACCCGAGTGCTCGAAGTATACCGATTGTTTTACGTCGCTCTGAAACGGAACGCACAGTCACCACGCCAATTCCACCTATTCCAACAATGAGGCCGAGTGCTAGATATGCTTCGAATATACCCAAAATTGCGATTACCAACGATTGTATTAACATCACATCATCCGAAATCACGGATACACTAACCCCTTCTCTGTTTAGTTCGTCCTCTAATTGTTCTGATAATTGGGCAGCAGCAATTCTAACATTACTCGGTTTTCCCGTAGTGGAAAACGTGCTGATTCCAGAATCATCAAAATTGCTCGAAGCAGTTGCAGAATCGCTCAAGCTCAAATACATTCTAGTCAGCCTACCATCGAACTGTTCAGTAACGATTTCATCGTTCATCCATACCCCAGGAGAGAATAGGTAAGACGATTGCTCCAAGAAGCCAGCAACGGTGACCAAACGCTTATTTCCGGGGTTAGATAAGTCAATTAGAAAAATCGAATCTCCAATTGAAAAACTAAGCGTCGAGATTCCGGTTCCATCAGTACTCAACTCCAAGCCAAATGAAGCATCTAGCAGCACCAAATCTTGACGGTTTCTTACCGTATTCCAAACCTCTGATTCACTATTGCCATACTGAGAATCCCACTCAAATAATGGCAGGCCACCATGATTGGCAAATCCTGCATTATAACCTCGCAGAATGTATGGCATACGCTCCTCATTAGCGTCCTCAAGGAATACCTCCGAACGATATACTAAACCAATAGCATCGATATCCTCGACCAAGCTAGAATTTAGGTTCCAATTTACCGGGTCACTACCCAACTCGATCGGCCTCGAGCGTGAAGAAGTCAACATTAGTTCAAATTCTCCTTCCGTTTCTTCCACAAAAGAACTGGAGTAATTATCGAATTGCTCGGTGTAGCCACTTAATACGACAACTGAAAAGACCGTTATTGAGAACATTGCCATTACCACTGCGGTGCGCACAGGATTAGCCAGTGGATGAGCGAGGGCGACGGGCACGGTAGGCCCCATTCGCTTGGTTAGCAAACTTGACTTGCCTAAGCGTGAGACAACCATCGGTGCTAAACTTGTCAAGACCATCACTCCAGCAAATACTTCTACCAAGCCCAGTAATATGAATGAAAATTCATCTGGTTTCATCTCACTACGTACTGGATCGAGGCTCGCAAACAATATTGTCCAAATAAGCAGCAGACTGCCTAGCCAAGCGAAAGTATTGCGACTAGCATGACGAGATAATTTATTCCAAACAGCGCTATTTTTACGCATTAGTACCGGGAGTTCCCAAGTGAAAACTGGCGTAACTGTGACTATGACAAACACTCCACTCATAGTCCATAATAGATAGGCAAAGGGTGAATCAATTCCGAGTAGTACCAGGATTAGTAGAGCAAGAACCGCCCCTGCCAAGGTGCAAATTTGGAGTAGTAAAAGCGGCCAAGGTAAGCCACTCTCAACCCTCTGCATGCCACCACGTAATGCTGCTACGATGTTGAGTCTAGAAGTCNACAGTGCGGTTGACCAAAGGGTAAGCATAGCCAGCAAGAAGCCCCAAGCCCATCCAGCAAAAAGTGAATTAAATTCCCATGAAAATGTGAATAAATCTGAACCCGCGTTCGCGAAAATACTGCTGAAGCCTGCACTTATGCCCATCGCTAATAGCAGACCTAAGAGTGAGCCTAGCAGACTAGAAAAGGTTGCAACGACTAAACCCTCCATTACTGCTAACGCTCGTGCGTCAGATCTCGTTACTCCTATTGCCCTCATAACGCCAAGTTCACTACGTCGTGATTCGGCCAACATCAAAACTATGGTTAGCACCAGTAATACGCCGGCAGCGATAGTAAAAGTTCCAAATACTAAGAACATGCCAGAAATTACTCCAGAAGATTGGGCTGCTGCTTTAGCCGCTTCAACCTTTACCGCAGTAAGTTCAAGATTGATGTCTGCGCTATCAGATCGCTCGTCGAACCATAATGTTAGGTTCGATATGGCTGAATCTATAACCGCCTCATCACTAGAGGCTAAATCTCCGCCAGCTAGAATAAGTATAGATCGCTCATTCTCTCCCGAGGCAGATAATTGTTCGCCATATTCAAGCGAAATGAAACCAAGCACTACATCATCCAATTCTGCTAACGAATCAAGACCTTCTAACTCGCTATACTCGCCGTTGTGAATAAGGCGAAGGGCACTATCATTACCGAATGCGTAAGGAATCAATCCCTTAACCCAAATGTTGCTAAGTCCTGATTGCATACTCAAGGGAGCCAAACGATTTGATACGGCAACATTTGACNCTTCAACATTAATCGGTGAATTACCGCCGCCAAAGGCTAGGAATAATTGAGGCAATTCACCAAATCCCCCAGCAGATGATAACACTGGTAAGCGTATAGTCTCAACCCCATCGCCATCATAACGCAACAAACCCTGCTCGTAGGTACACCAGTTACCTAAGTCGATTGATTCGATTGTTGCAACGCCATTACATGCGTTGTTAGCCTCCGGAATTGGTGTCCCTCGTTGCGGCCAATAATCACCAGATTGCCAGACAGTAAATTGCGCATCAGTTGAGAGATTATTGGAGACATAACGATCAACAGAAAGCAACCCCTCAATCGATAAGTAAAGATAATCCTCAACCAATAAGTCAATCGATAAAATAGTTGAAGGCAATGGTATAGACGGCTTATCTGAGGCATATGAGGCTAAATCCTCAGAGAATTGGTAGATACTTAAGTTGCTTTCATGATGTTCAACTGCCCACCAATTTGTATCGGCATAATCCACAGCTTCCATTTCACCTACTGAATTAAAATCAGCCCATAACTCTGAATCTAAAGCATTCTCATTTCCGACAGCAATCCCACCACTGAAAGCGACAGCAGCGTAATCTCCACCGGATGAAAAAGCGTAGTCATTGATTCGCTCATCAGATTCTGTCTGCCACAGCCATGCTTCTCCGTCACCATTCACTTGATGGCCAAAACCGCCATCAGCGAAATGCCATAATGAGCGATTACCAACCCGCAAAGCATTAATTTCATTTGAGGCTAAAGTGAGTATTTGTTCATTTTGGTATTCCATTTCAACAAGCGGCACTTGCAAGACTTCGAGCATATTTGAATCAGGAAGAAGCAAAGAGAGATTGTCCCGTAATGCACTCACATCTTCACCTTTAATCCGGCCAAGTCCTTGGTCAGAGGAGATGGTTAGTGATGATGATTCACTTTGAAAGTCAAGAGAAAGTCCAACCTCCTTAGCCGTCAGTGTGTTGTTTAACAATACACCAAGGTCATGGATAACGGGTTCAATATCTCCTTCTGTATCATGATCGGAATCTATTGCATAGTATACAGTATTGATTTCATTAGGCATGTTCTGTAAATTTTGGGCGGTTAACAAATCGGTAAATAATGCGGGTGATTTGGTGCCAGCAAGATTTGCTATACCGGCATTTTTGACAATTTTGTACACAGTAAATGATTCCTCTATTCGCTTCCTTGAATTGTCTTCGGTAATATACCAACCAATTTCAACCGAATCTCCCTCGACAAGGCCTAATTCATCTGCTAGCACTTGATTTACTGCTACATTAGGTGTTGCTGAAAGCAAATTAATTTCTGCTAAATCGATAAATCTAATACCGTCTCTGCCACCTATCTTTGGCCATACTTGCTCACTATCGATGCTGGAATTCATCGCGGCCCAAGTTACTGCCGGAAGTGATTTACCGGTGGATGTCGCAATACTTACGGCACTGATTATCCCTTGTTGTTGCCCGTTAACTTGGCGTGACAATGTTGGGTCAGAATTAATTTTTTGCCACATACTATTTGCCACATATTCTGTTAGTGCTACCCTTTCTCCTGTACTCATATCAAATCCAGACAGCGTAATATCAGTCTCGCCCCATGAACCTTCAACCTCTTGGATTATGGTTGCATCCAGTGAATCTCCAACCACTAGAGATGAGGTAATTATTGCCGATGCAATGACTAAACCAGCCATGAGAAGTGCCGCTTGGCGCTTTCTGCGCAAGATATTTTCTTTCGCTAGACGCCATACAACCAGCCGCTCTGGCACCAGTAGCGGCTGCGCTAGAACATGACTGATTATACCAATACATAGAGAGCCTATCCAAAGTGTAATACCGGTTATTCCCAACCATTCAAATAGCCAATACGCTATTATTGAATCGACCACTGGAGCAGTGATTAACAAAGCAACTACTCCTCGCGAAAGTTGCCTACTGCGACCTATCTGCCAGGTCGAAATGCTAGCAGGGATACCTACCAACACCAGTAAAATAACGGCTTGAATAAGCAGTATTACTCCTCCTCACTACCTCGCGTATCGCTGATTATTTCCCCATCTTCCATATGCAAAATCCTAGTACACTGGGCTGCTACATCACTATCGTGAGTCACTAGCAAGAATGTTGTATTCATCCTCTCATTTATGCTTTTCAGCAAACTCATAACGCTTGCAGAAGTCGCAGAATCTAGATTACCAGTTGGTTCATCACACAGTATGACTGAAGGGTTGTGAACAATTGCTCGGGCGATCGCTACCCTTTGTTGTTGNCCGCCAGATAATTCACTGGGTCGATGTTCACTTCGATCTTTCAAACCAACCGCTGTTAATGCGTCAAGAGCTGTTCTCCTTGCGTCAGCTGCAGACTCACCAAGTAGCAGAAGGGGCAGTTCAACATTTTCTACCGCCGATAGTACCGGTAGTAGGTTGAAATCTTGGAATATGAACCCTAAATACTCCGCTCGCATCCTTGAACGTTCGTCATCACTTACGTCAAATAGCGACTTATCATCAATTGTTACCCTTCCCGAAGTCGGCTCATCAATACCAGACAATACATTGAGTAATGTGGTTTTACCACAGCCGGATGCGCCCATAATAGCAATCATTTCCCCTTCACGAATGTTGACATTGACGCCCTTAACCGCTTGAATCGTTGATTCACCAGAGGCATACAGCTTCCATAATTCACTAGCCTGCATTACTGCTCGCATGAATATACTACAGAGGAACTGCGTTGATAAACTACCGCTTCAAAGCATCATCATGGGCGACAAATCGGCAATTCACAACGTTACTGTGCTGAGTTTTGGACCGATTGCTGAAACCTTAGGCAAAATCCGTAGCATTAGCCTTAACGAAACCAAGAACTGCCGTCAAATAATCGTTGAGTTGGGTCTAGAAAATTGGCTAGATAACGGACTCAAAGTTGCTATCAACGGAGAAATGGTAAACCTAGANTCAATTGTTTCACCCGGTGACGAATTAGCAATTTTGCCACCAGTTTCAGGTGGTTAAATCATATTTTTTGACACTTTTTCAACCGAAGACTTCAACAGCGACGACAGATAGCAGAAGATGAGGAAGCGACATGTTTGGCGGACTTGGACCACTTGAAATCATTGTACTGCTGGTGATTTTCTTTGTACTATTTGGCGCAGAGAGATTACCAAAGATGGCAAATGCACTGGGTCGCTCGAAAGGTGAATTCCAAAAAGGGCTTGACGAATCTACTAAAGCGATTAAATTAGAGCAGACCATACAAGACATGGATGCTGGTGGCAGAACACCCTCACAAGCACTGGCTGCCCGTGCCAAAGAAGTTGGGATAGATCCTACGGGAATGGACCCTGAAGTACTTGAAAAGAAAGTTACAGCCTTAGAAAAACTCGCTGCCGAAGAATAATTACCTCGCTCGCTTAAGCAGCATCGGCGCTCCACAAGCTTCACAATTTTTAATCGTGCCTTGTCTACTTGATTCAACATTCATAGGTACTGGCTCCTTCTTGCCACACCCAGTACACCGCAATTCCCACAGCCATACTTGCTTTGCACCACGTGTTCCAACCGACTTGGTTTCATAACCTGCCTTTTGCAGGGTGTTTTGCAGTCGATAATCATCGGTATATAGGGGCAGTTCAAGACCTACAGCCAATGCAAGAACATCCAAATCAACATTTGATAAACGGGGTAAATCGCCACTATCTGCTGCCACAGTACGAGCTTTTTCTAACCAATTTGCATCGATATCTCGCCAATCAACATCAATACTACTGACCAACATATAGCGTTGCGGGCTGACCTTTTCGAGTTCAGCTTGCTGGCTAATTGAACAGATCCCCCCGGTAATTTCAGTTACCGGCCAGTACAACAGCGCTGCCGTATCAAGTACNCGCATCAGTGTGGATACCCNNCAATCAACCACATCAACCCACCGATTAGCCACACATTCAATAATACAAGACGCNGCCACAAGTTTGTGTCGTGGTATAGTGGCGTTTTGGATTTCATNCTTGAGCGCACNAATTCAGCAGTGTTGGGCTTANTTTCATTCACCGAAGCGATAATCCAGCCNNTACCACCTGATCTAGTGTATCTTCCAATGCTATACGACGCCATGGATAACAAAACTCTTGTCTTTTGGTATTTCTTAGTGGTGACGTTGTCTTCTGTTGCTGGATCGTTGGTCGGCTACCTCATTGGCCAGCGTTGGGGCCGACAACTGTTAGATAAATTTGCTAAGGAGAAACACGTCGAAAAGTTGGAAGCTTTGACTGTAAGATATGGGACTATAGGCATCTTCATTGCAGCATTTTCACCAATTCCGTACAAGGTATTTGGTTGGGTAGCGGGTATGGGTGAAATGGATAAACGTGCATTTTTGATTGCTGGATTGTTTGGGCGTGGGTTGCGATTTGGGCTAGAAGCATTATTGATTGGAATCTATGGTAAAGCCGCATTAGATGCCATTAACATATTCTTGGATAATGAGATACTAATTGCTGTGGTGATGATTGTAACTATCACAATTGCCTACTTTGCTTGGCAGTGGTGGTCGAAACTAGGTGCCAATAAGCAAGTCATATCCGATTAACCATCAACACGAGATAAAGCGAATTGTTATCAACAGGTGGTTGATGGGCAGGCTGTCGCTCGTGTGGTGTAGCCAGGTCCATCATTGCGGGTTTTCATCCCGTCGACCCGGGTTCGAATCCCGGCACGAGCACCAAACGCTTTATTGAGAGCCTGTTTCAGTAAAATTACTGCGATAAATCGCAAATAGATACACGTGAAAATGTAATGAATTGTTGAACACAAAAGAAAAAATAATACAATTTTTTTAAAAGTTATTAATTTCCCGCAAGACCATGGAGGGGAATACTTGCGGAGGTACTACAAATGAAATCTACGACGTGATTGTTGTCGGCGCCGGTGCCGCCGGTGTTGGGGTTGGAATTACTCTGCAACATGTTGGAATCAAGAATTATGTAATCGTCGACCGTGATACTGTCGGCGCATCATTTGCTGCCTGGCCGGCAGAAACTCGTTTTATTACGCCATCTTTTCCCAGTAACTCAATCGGCATGCTAGATCTAAATTCTGTTGCTATTGGTGTTTCTCCGGCTTANAATATGAGAGTGGAACATCCAACCGGTGTGGAGTATGCAGAGCATTTGCAATCACTAGCTGAGCATTATGACCTCCCAGTCATGGAGAACACCAATGTCAGTAGCGTCGAGAAAGAAGGTGACGTATTTCATGTCGACACCGAAAAGGGCACTATGAAGGCAAAGAATGTCATCTGGTCCGCAGGTGAATACCAGTATCCTTCTCTGACGGGCTTTAGAGGAGTTGAACACTGCCGACATACCGCTACAGTGGACAAATATGGCGACCTCGAGGGAGATAACTTCCTGATTATTGGTGGCTATGAAAGTGGCATAGATGCCGCGTATCATCTCGCAAGAAATGACAAACAAGTGCGCGTCTTTGACATGGAAGGGCCATGGGAAAGTGAAAGTTCAGACCCAAGCGTTGCTTTGTCTACTTACTCATTCGAGCGTATGCAACACGAAAAGTTCGAACAGAATGTCAAGCTCCATGCCCACACGATTATTACATTAGTCAACCATGAAAACAATACTTACCAGGTTACTACTGGAGATGGACAGAAATTTGATTCTGACGTTCAACCTTTGTTCGCAGGTGGCTTTGACGGCGGTCACAAATTTGTTTCACACTTGTTCGAAATGCGTAAAGACGGATTTCCAGAAGTCAACGATAATGATGAGTCGACAATTGTTCCGGGTATGTATCTATGTGGGCCATCAGTTAGACATGATGGCCATATCTTCTGTTTTATCTTCAAATACCGGCAGAGGTTTGCAATCGTTGCCCAAGCAATAGCCTCATCGCTTGGCTTAGATACAGATGATTTTATTCAAGCCTACAAATCATGGGGAATGTATCTAGATGACTTGTCTTGTTGCGGCCAGGAGTGTTTAAGTTGCTAAATAATAATNAACAATCAAACCAAACAGAATTACCAAAAAACAAACCGCAAAGTCGTCTCGATAAGATGACCAGTTTAGAGTGGTTAGGACAAACCATCGCAAGTGGCTCTTGGATAGTTAGCGTATTTGTCTACGGCTTATCATCCGCCGGAGATTATCTTCAATTGGTAGCTGATTCCTCGTGGATGCTATCTAATATTGCGGCTGTGATATCAATCAAGTAATTGACCAGCGGTGTAATGGTTAAGGTAAAT
>FUFK010066357.1_pt1 | contig 12326 bp, 14 predicted proteins | sample 1021851 | NCBI WGS metagenome assembly FUFK01 (sample SAMEA51879418, study PRJEB19060) | metagenome
CAAATACTATGTATACCTTTTTTTATTTTTGGAATATTGATAATTATAAATGTTAAGCAAGAGAAAAATTAATAAAGTAAAAATTCTTAATAATAAAAAAAATTTTCGATTAGATAAATTTATAGAAATGGCTCTTTTTGGAAATAATGGTTATTACCTAAGAAAAAAACCCATAGGAAGAAAATTTGACTTTGTTACATCTCCAGAAATTTCACAAATGTTTGGAGAAATTATTGGCGTGTATTTAGTTTATAATTGGAAAGAAAAAATTAACTCAAAATTTAATTTAATTGAATTAGGACCAGGAAATGGAACTTTATTTAAAGATATTGAAAGAACTGCAAAGATACTTCCTAACTTTTTCGAAAATGCTAATGTTAATTTAATAGAAATAAATAAAGAATTAAGAAAAATACAAGAAAAAAATTTAAATTATTTTAAGCAATCAAAAATTAGATGGTCAAAAGCTTTAAATTTCAGATCTAAACTGCCTTCAATAATATATTCAAATGAATTTTTTGATTGTTTTCCTGTAAGGCAATTTTTAAATGATAATAATCATTGGTTTGAAAGATATGTAAAATTTAATGAAAAGGAAAATAAATATTATTCTATAAATAAACGAGTAATTAGTAAAAAAATATTAGATTATTTAAGTAATTACAATAAACAAAAAATTTATGAAGTTTCTTATTCAAGAAATAAGTATTTTGAGCAAATATGTAAATATATCAAAAAAAATAGAGGTATATGTATTTTAATCGATTATGGATATAATAAGAAAATAAAAAACTTTACGTTACAAGCAATATATAANCATAAAAAAACCAGTATATTTGAAAATATAGGNCAACAAGACATTTCAAGTCATGTAAATTTCAATGAATTAATTGAAATAGCAAAACAAAATAAATTACAAATAAACGAATTTGTTTCACAAAGAGATTTTTTAAAAAAATATGGAATATTAGAACGAAAGCAAAAATTGCTAACTAAAAATTCAAATTTAAATAAAAATTTATTGGAAGAAGAAGTAGATAGATTAATTAATGTTGATAGGATGGGAAACTTATTTAAGTGTCTTGTTGTTTCTAACTTATGATNATTAAAAATTATTTTACACATGCAAAAACTAAATCTTTTGTTAGAGCTGGTTTTTTTACTAGAAATGGTGGAGTATCAAAAAAAGAAAACTATTCACTAAACTGTAGCTTAAACCGCAAAGATACTAAAGTTAATGTAAATAAAAATATTGATATTTGTCTAAAAAATTTAAATATCAAAAAAAATATTAAATTTATTAGNCANATACACTCCAACAAGATTGTAGAAATTAAACAAAAAAATATNGGTAAAAAATATTCTGGAGATGGGTTAATCACGAGCAGTAAGCAAATAGCTTTAGGGGTTTTAACTGCNGATTGCTGTCCAATTTTTATTTTTGATAAAAATAAAAGATATATTTGNGCCCTTCATTCAGGCTGGAAAGGTGCATTAAAAAATATAGCTGCTAAAGGTATAGAATATTTTGTTAAACAAAAAATAATTAAAAAAAATATTGTCGTTCTTATTGGTCCTTGTTTGAGCTTTAAAAACTTTGAAGTATCAAAAGACTTTAAAAGTAAGTTTATAAGCAAAAATAAAAAATACTCTATTTTCTTCAAATACAAAAATAAAGACAAAGATTTATTTAATTTAAGAAGATTGATTAACTTTCAATTTAAGGAATTGGGTATTAAAAATATATATAATATTAACAAAGATACCTTCTCAAATAAGAGAGTTTTTTTTAGCCATCGTAGGGAATCACAAAAATTTAGAGATACTGGAAGAATGCTCAATATCATTGCATTTAATGATTAATTTTAGTTGATCTATTATTATTCTAATATAGTAATTAATTTGATTATATGAAAATAATCGCCTGTAATAGTAGCAAATCCCTAGCAGAAAAAATTTCTAAACATATTGATGTGCCATTAGCAGATGCCTCTGTTAGAACTTTTAATGATAGAGAAATATTTGTGGAAATAAATGAAAATATTAGAGGTGAAGATGTTTTTATTATTCAATCNACATCACATCCAGCAAATGACCATTTAATGGAACTTTTAATTACAATTGATGCTGCAAGAAGAGGTTCAGCAAAAAGGATTACTGCTGTTATCCCATATTATGGATATGCAAGACAAGATAGAAAGACTGGACCTAGAACACCAATNACTGCCAAACTTGTAGCAAATTTAATTACATCCGCTGGTGCTGATAGGGTATTAACAATGGATTTACATGCTGGTCAAATTCAAGGTTTTTTTGACATTCCTTTAGATAATATTTTTTCTGTAAGACCGATAATCGATGATGTTAAAGAAAGATTTAATGGAAACAAAGATTTAGTTGTTGCTTCACCTGATGTTGGTGGTGTNGTNAGAGCNAGAGCTTTTGCNAAAAGATTAGAGGCTGGACTGGCAATTGCCGATAAAAGAAGAGAAAAAGCTGGTGAGTCTGAAGTAATGAATATCATCGGAGATGTAAAAGATAAAACTTGTATCTTACTAGATGATATAGCTGACTCTGCAGGCACGTTATGTAATGCTGCTGAAGCTCTGAGTAAAAATGGGGCTAAAGAAATTTATTCTTATATTGTTCACGGTGTATTATCTGGAGATGCGCTAAAAAAGATTGAAAATTCAAGCATAAAAGAATTGGTATTAACAGATACAATAGAGCCTTCTAAAGAGGTAAAAAGCACAAAAAACATTAGACATATTAGTATTGCTCCTTTAATGGGTGATGCGATTAAAAGGATTAACACTGATACTTCAGTGTCCGCCCTTTTCGATTAAATTTTTTTTATTTTATGAGTGATTTTAAAGCGATAGAAAGAAATAAAGATATTGGTTCAAATCATAGTCTTTTAATGAAGGGATTAGTCCCTGGTATTATTTATGGCAAGGGAACTGAGCCTAAAAAAATTGCTCTAGAAGATAAAATACTCAAAAAATTAATGGGTACTGGTTCTTTTTATTCAACAATTATCGATCTTGATGTCGATGGAAAGAAAGAAAAAATACTTCCTAAACAATTGCAATATCACCCTGTTAGTGATCGACTTATACATTTTGATTTTTTAAGAGTACAAGAAAATACAAAAGTAAACGTTGAAATTCCTGTTGAATTTTTAAATCAAGATAAATGTCCTGGTTTGAAAAAAGGTGGAGTTTTAAATACTGTTAGAAGACTTGTTGAACTAACATGTAATGCAAATAATATACCTAGCAAACTAGAATTTGATTTAATTGAAAGTGAAATAGGTGATGCAGTAAAAATTAGTAATATTCAACTACCTGAGGGAGTTNCTCCTACTATTTCAGATAGAGATTTCGTAATAGCTACTTTAGTTCCGCCAACTGTAGAAGTTGAAACTAAAACTGAAGAAACAACTGAAGAAGGTGCAGCAGAAGGTGGTGAAGAGAAATCAGAGGAAAAGAAGGAAGAATCTTCTGATAATAAAGAAGAAAATAAAGAATCTAAGTAACTTTACTTTATATTTCATTATATGTTTTTAATTTGTGGACTTGGAAACCCAGGTGTAAATTATAATAATACCAGACATAATGTAGGTTTCCATTTAGCGGATAATATAATCTCACATTTTAATTTGGATAAAATCAAAGAAGATAAAAAAAAAGAATTATATTCAGGTGTAATTAATAATCAAAAAATCTTTGTGTTAAAACCTCTTACATTCATGAATTTATCTGGAAAAGCTGTTTCAGAAATTGTGAATTTTTATAAAATAAAATTAGACCATACTTTTGTTATACATGATGACCTTGATTTAGAATTATCGAAAGTAAAAATAAAACAAGGTGGTGGAAACGGAGGTCATAATGGATTGGAAAGTATTGACCAATTTATAGGGGAAAATTATTTTAGAATACGTATTGGAATTGATCATCCTGGACATAAAGATTTAGTTTCAAGTTATGTTTTAAATAAATTTTCAAAATCAGAAGAAGAAATAATAAATAAAAAAATTGATAAAATGGTTAAAAATATAGAATTAATATTTTCAGATATTCCTCTATTTTTAACAAAAATAAGTGAGCAAAATTAATTATGGGATTTAAGTGTGGGATAGTTGGATTACCAAATGTTGGTAAATCTACTTTATTTAATGCTCTTACCCAATCAAATAAAGCAGAGGCNGCAAATTATCCATTTGCAACTATAGAACCAAATATAGGAAGAGTTGCAGTGCCCGATGACAGATTAGACAAACTTGCAATCATTGGAAANAGTGAAAAAATAATCCCNTCTTTNATGGATTTTGTTGATATTGCAGGATTAGTAAAAGGAGCCTCACAAGGAGAAGGTTTAGGAAATAAATTTTTAGGACATGTAAGAGAAGTTGATGCAATAGCACATGTTGTTAGATGTTTTGAAGATACTAATATTACTCATGTATCATCAAAAATTGATCCATTAGATGATATTGAAACAATAAATTTAGAATTGCAATTGGCTGATCTTGAAAGCTTAAATAATAAAAAAACTAGTTTAGAAAAAAAATTAAAAGCAAANGATAAAGAAGCTAAANATCAATTNGANATAATAAATAAAATCTTACAAATNCTAGATGCTAATAGTATCTTAAAAATTGANGAATTNGCTAGTAATGAAATTGACTTTGTAAATAGTCTTAACTTAATTAGTCTAAAGCCNACTATGTACATATGTAATGTAGATGAAGAATCNATTCANACTGGAAACGANTTATCAAAAAAAGTCATCGAGTTTGCCAAAAAAAATAATCATTCTGTAGTTTTAATCTCTGCATCAATAGAAGCACAAATAGCAGAATTAGATAATGAAGAAGAAAAACTTGAATTTCTTAAAGAACTTAATTTAGATCAAACAACATTGAATAAGGTTATAAAATCAGGATATGAACTTTTAGGTTTGATAAACTATTTTACATGTGGTCCAAAAGAAACAAGATCATGGACAATAAAAAAAGAAACACTTGCACCTCAAGCTGCTGGAAAAATTCACACTGATTTTGAAAAAGGATTTATTAGAGCAGAGACTGTCTCTTATGAAGACTATATAGAAAATAATGGTGATGCTGGAAGTAGAGATTCAGGAAAGCTAAGACAAGAAGGTAAAGATTATATCGTCAAAGATGGTGATGTAATGAACTTTTTATTTAATGTCTAAGTGACGTCTCGCCAAAGTCTGTTTTTTGCTAAGTACACAATTGTTCCTAGAATAATAAAGAATAATATTACTTTGATTCCTAAATTTTTTCTTTCTTCCATTTCTGGTTCAGCAGCCCAGTGAAGAAAATGTGTTACATCAGCCGATAACTGTTCTGCATTATTATCAGTGCCATCATCATAATCTACACTTCCATCGGCTATAGGTGCTGGCATAGCTATTTGATTTCCAGCCATCCATTTATTGTACCACATTCCATTACCGACCTCCATTCCCTTTGGAGGTTCAACATAACCTAGAAGAAGGTTATAAATATAATCAACTCCATATTTTCTAGCTTTTGTAATTACACTCAAATCTGGAGGATAAGCTCCATTATTATTTGCTCTTGCCTCGTTATCATTAGCATATGGATTGACAAATCTATCTGCTGGTCTAGCCGGTCTTTCAAACATTTCACCATCATCATTTGGACCGTCTAATACAGTATATTCAGAAGCAATTACTTTTACTTGAGCTTCGGAAAAACCAACATCAATAAGATCTCTGTAATATAGCAGTTTCATTGAATGACATCCTGCACATACTTCTCTATAAACTTTATAGCCCCTTTGAATTGCGGCTCTATCAAAAGTTCCCGTTACACCTTTAAAAGACCAATCATGTTTTGGCATTTTTTCAGTACTCATTTCTGCAGCAAATAAATTTGAAGAGAATAATAAAAAAATAATAAGTAATAGGCGCATTATAGATTTGTATCTTTTTGCATTGCTGGTGAAGGAATTCCTTTTTCTCCTCCACCAATATTAGGAGCTATATTTTTAGCATAAACATCACTAATACTGAGCGGTAGCTTACTTGGCTTCTCTATCCAACCAACAAAAGGTGTAATGATAAAGAAAAAACCAAAGTAGTAAAGTAAACCTACTCTAGCAATTAAAAGATATAAACCTTCAGCAGGAAGCATACCAACGTAGCCTAATGCAAAGAAGTTAACAAAAAAGCCCATCATAAACCACTTATATATTGGTCTATAATTACAGCTTCTCACTTTTGATCTATCAAGCCAAGGTAGAACAAAGAGAATTACTATCGCACCAAACATTAGGAGAACTCCTCCTAATTTATCAGGTACTGCTCTTAAAATTGCATAAAAAGGTGCAAGATACCAGTTTGGAACAATGTGAGCTGGAGTAACAAGTGGATCTGCTGGAATATAATTATCAACTTCAGCCATAAGATTTGGTCCAAAGAATATTACTGCAGAAATAGCAACACCAAAAGCACACATAGCTACTGTATCTTTAATTAACATATATGGAAAAAAGTTTACTGAGTCATTGTTAGTTTTAATGTCAATCCCATCAGGGTTATTTGAACCATGAACATGAACTGCAGCAACATGTAATCCTACAACACCAAAAATAACAAANGGTAAAACATAATGAAGAGCAAAGAAACGGTTTAAAGTAGCATTTCCAACATTGTAATCACCAAGAAGCCATGTCTTTAATCCCTCACCAATAAATGGAATTGCACTAAATAAATTTGTTATAACTGTAGCTCCCCAATAAGACATTTGTCCCCACGGTAATGTGTAACCAAGAAAAGAAGTTGCCATCATTAATAAAAATATAAATACACCTAAAATCCAATTAAGCTCTCTTGGATATTTGTAAGAACCAAAATACATTGCTCTTACTATATGAATGTAAACTATGATGAAGAAAAAGGCTGCACCATTGGAATGGATGTATCGCATTAACCAACCGTAATTGACATCTCGCATTATTCTTTCAACACTATCAAATGCCATATCAGTATGTGGTGTGTAATTCATTGCAAGAAAAATTCCGCTTACTATCATTGTAACAAGCGTAATTGTTGCTAATGCACCAAAACTCCAAAAATAATTACAATTTTTAGGCATTGGATAATCACCGTATTCTTTTTTGAAGTAAGAAATAATTGGTAAACGAAACTCTATCCAATTAAGGACAGGATTTTTAAACTGATGTACTTTTCTATTCTTATCCATGTTATCCTATCTTTATAGTATTATCATTTAAAAAGGTATAGGGCGGAACGTCCAAGTTTTTTGGNGCTGGTCCCTTTCTTATCCTACCTGATGTATCGTAATGTGAACCATGACATGGGCAGTACCAACCATCGTACTCACCTTTCATATCAGAAACCTTCTGACCAAGTGGAACACAACCTAAGTGTGTACATACTCCCACTAAAACTAACCATTCTTCTTTTTGTACTCTATCTGCATCATCTTGTGGATCTCTTAAGTCAGAAGCTTGAACCATTTTAGCTGCATCAATCTCATCTTTTGTTCTTTTTTTAATGAAAACAGGTTTTCCACGCCACTTTATTGTTATACTTTGACCTTCTTCAATAGCACTAATATCTACTTCGGTTGATCCTGCAGCTAATGTGTCTTCTGCTGGACTCATACTTTTTAGAAAAGGCCATATAAAAGCAGCTGTTCCAACAGCACCAAGCGTTACGGTGCTAAGTTGTAGGAAATCTCTTCTCTTATTTTTGGGTTTTTTAGCCATTTATTGTGAATTTCTTATATCTTAATTACTCAAAAAAATACTTTTTAAATATGTGCCAGCGTGACGCAAGTAATAAAATAATATAGTAAAAAAACATGAGAATTGCTCTATTTGAACCCGACATACCACAGAATGCAGGAAACATATTTAGACTAGGTGCCTGTCTTGGAATACCAGTAGATATAATAGAGCCAGCTGGCTTTGTGATTGATGATAAGAGATTAAAAAGAGCATCAATGGATTACTATGATTATCTAGAATTAAAAAAACATTTAAGTTGGGAAAAATTTTATGAGTGGTCAAAAGATAATTCATATCGACTCGTTCTTCTAACAACAAAAAGTAAAAAAAGTTATTTCGATTATAAATTTCAATCAAATGATATTATTTTATTTGGCAGAGAAAGTGCNGGAGCNCCTGATTTTGTTCATAGCTCTGTCGATGANAGATTAACAATACCAATGATAAAGGGGCCTAGATCGATTAATCTTAGTAGTTCAGTTGCTATTGTAGCTGGTGAAATGTTACGTCAATTAACTTAAGCTAAGCTTCCCATCTTTCCTTCTTGATAGTCCATCATTGCTTGCTTGATTTCTCCTTCAGAATTTGCCACAAAAGGACCATAACGTGCTACAGGTTCTTTAAGCGGCTTACCTGCTAAAACTAGGTAGGATCCTTTTTCTGATATTGATGTAAGTTGNATCTCATCACTTGACTGATCAAANTAAATCATATCACCTTTATTAGCNATTTTATCTTCCTNATTGAACTGTAACTGACCATCAATAATATAGATCATAAGATTTTGTTCTTTATCNACATTAAACTTTGTCATATCTGGTTTTGAAAATTGAATATCAAATATTGATACAGGTGAATATGTTTGAACTTTGGATTTGGTTCCATTTATTTCACCCACAAGAACTTTAATTTCTATATTTGCATTTTCGGATAGTGTTGGGATAGTATTTTTTTTAATATGTTGATACCAAGGTTTCACTTTTTTATTTTTTTGTGGAAGGTTAACCCAGATTTGTAATCCTTGCATTATACCGCCACTCTTCTTAAATTTTTCAGTTACTAATTCAGAGTGAATTAAACCAGATCCAGTTGTCATCCATTGTACATCNCCAGTTTCAATTTCTGCTTGTCCNCCAAATGANTCTCTGTGTTCTACTTCNCCACCAAGCATGTAAGTAATTGCCTCAAATCCACAATGAGGATGNGCTGGTACACCAGTTGCNCCTCCTGGCTCATAATTAATTGGGCCGAAATGATCNAAAAGAAGAAANGGATCATTTTCTCTCATNCCAGGGACAGGGAAAGCTCTCGTTACAGGTATCCCGTCACCCTCAAAAGTCTTCATACATTCTTTAATTTCTATTATTTTTCTCATAAATTTGTTTAAAAATTATTAAGATATACATATAGGTATGATTATGAAAAATCAAAATCCAAACCCGCCAAAGTGTGGTTGCAGCTGCAGCTGTTGTTGCACTTGTGAAGGTGGAGATTGCTGTTAATAAATTATTTTAAATTTAATAATTTAATGAGTGTGATTTGTCAGATTATTAATATCTGACTCATCTATTTCTTCTATTGATTTTGCGACTCGCCAATTATTCATTGAGCCGTCTTCATTTCTTGCAGTAATTACAGTTTCAATTGGTGGGCAATCTGGCTCATGACAACTGAGCTCAGCAATACTTATTATAGTATTTTCAGGTAATTTATATTTCTCGGAAATTAAATGTTTAAGATTTCTTATTTTTTCAACATTTTGAGTTTTGCGATTAAACATATTTTTTCCTTTAATTGTCTGCCCATAAAGATGATAAAAGAATAGAACCTTTCATATCGCCAATTAATATTTGTGAGTTATCACTAGATATAGCTATTGTTGAAACTTCTGAACCTGTTGAACTTCTGATCATAATTGGTTTTTTGCTTTCATCAATTTCTGCTAATAAAACTGATCCATCTGTAAAACCGGTGAAAACAGCTTTTTCTCCATCCAGTGCTTTAACAAATGTTGCAAGTTCTTTACCACCGTTTGCAACAACAATTGGCTTTCTCCCCATTGGTCCTTCTTTACCGTCAAATGGCCAGCAAACTGCATCACTGGATCCAGATGTTACCAAATACGGCGTATCACCAACCCAAGTAAAACTTTTAATTTTTGATGGATAACCTCTCATTGCTAAGTCCGCTTTGTCGTTTATGCGCCAACCATGAATTTGATTTTCTTGCATTGCAGTTACAATATATTTTGTATCTGGGCTAAACGTTACAGTTCCATGCGATCCTTTCCAGGTAAAATTTGATGCTGTCCATTTATTATTATTTAGTTTCCACACTGTTACTCCCCCGTATCTTGAAACCGCAAGACGCTTACCTTTATTATCAAATGCTAATCCAGCAACAGTACTTTGATGCTCTAAAGTTTGTGGTTTATCTTTGTTTTTTGTCCAAATATAAACAGTCTTTCCTGATGAACAAACTTTAGTATCTTTGTGGGAAGCTACACAGTCAACCCACTTTGAACCAAAATTAAAAATTTCTTCAATATTTCCATCAGATGATATTTTTAGAAAACGTCCATCGTCTCCTCCCGTTAACACATGATCTTCATAATTTGTCATACTCAACACTACACCCTTATGTGCTTTAACAGTTTTAGGATCAGATCCAGATTGAAAAAATCTTACAGTGCCGTCTCCAAATCCTACCGCTATTTGATCACGAATTGTAACCGATTCTGTAGCTGGGGCTCCAATATTAAAAATCAAACCTCTTCTTTCAAGTTCAGTTTTATTTGATTCTTGAAGTTTTTCTAAATCAGCGTTCATGCTGATTTACAATTTTCAAAGCCTTCCTTAAGATTCATATTATCAAGATCACGACCAATAAATACTACTCGAGAACTTCTATCTTTTCCTTTAGGCCAAGGTCCCATTGGTGAAGCATCCATAAGCATATGCACTCCTTGAAATACATATCGCTCTTCTTCACCTTTAAAGTTCAAAATTCCTTTTGATCGAAGAATATCCTGACCCTTAGTCCTCAGTAAATTTCCAAACCAATCTTGAAACTTATCCATATCTAATGGTGTATCAGATACAAAGGATAGACTAGTAACATCATCATCATGTTCATGATCATGATCTGATTCAAGAAAGTCAGGTTCAATATCTAATACTCTATCTAGACTAAATGCATTTAAGCCTACGATTTCATCAAGAGGTGCATCACAACGTGTTGTTTTAATAATCTTTGCAAAAGGATTTATTTTTCTAATACGATCATTAACTTTCACAATGTCATTATCTTCAACAAGCTCAACTTTATTTAACAAAATTACATCAGCAAAAGCAATTTGCTCTTCTGCTTCATGATGATCGACTAATTGAGAACTGAGATGAACAGCATCAGCAACTGTAACAATTGCATCTAATTTTGTTCTATCAGCAACATCTTGATCAACAAAAAATGTCTGAGCAACTGGGGCTGGATCAGCTAAACCAGTTGTTTCAACTATAATTGCATCTAGTTTGTCAGCACGTTTCATTAAACCACTAAGAATCCTAATTAAATCACCTCTAACAGTGCAACAAATGCACCCATTGTTCATTTCAAATACTTCTTCATCAGCATCAACAACAAGATCGTTATCAATACCTTGCTCACCAAATTCATTAACAATGACAGCGTATTTCCGTCCATGCTGTTCAGTTAAAATTCGATTTAAAAGTGTTGTTTTTCCAGCTCCAAGAAACCCTGTTAAAACCGTAACTGGAACCTGAGAAGTATTTTCCATATCAATTTCCTTATAATTAGTTCTATAAATTCCACCTAAATACAAGGTGGAATTTATTTAAATGTTAAAAATTAACAGCCTTTAAGCTCGTCCCCGAGATTACTAATCAACGTAAAGTAAAGATCTTTATTTGAGTCAATATTAGCACCTAGAGGATCAAAAACTCCTGTTTTGATATTCATGTCTTCAGCTATTGTTGTAATTATCTTTGGATTAAACTGAGGTTCAGAAAAAATACATTTTATTCCTCTGTCCTTAATTACATCTTGAATATCAGCAATCTGTTTAGCACCAGGTAAAACATCTGTATTCAAAGTAAGTGCTCCAGCAGCCCTAACTCCAAATCTTTCTTCAAAGTATTGATAAGCATCATGGAAGACAACAAACTTTGCATCTTTATTTATTCCTTTTTCAATATCGTTAACTAATTGATCTAGCGCTTGGATTGTAGCTTGTGCATTAGCTTCATATTTATTCTTATTTGCTGGATCTAAATCACCTAACTCATGAGCAATTTCATGAACCATTTCTTTAGCATTCATTGGATCTAGCCAAATGTGAGCATCGAATTCACCATGTGCATGACCGTGGTGATCGTGTCCACTGTGATCATCATGGTCGTCATGATCATCGTGGTCATCATGATCATCATGGTCGTCATGGTCATCGTGATCATCATGGTCGTCATGATCATCGTGGTCATCATGATCATCATGGTC
>FUFK010040743.1_pt1 | contig 12325 bp, 17 predicted proteins | sample 1021851 | NCBI WGS metagenome assembly FUFK01 (sample SAMEA51879418, study PRJEB19060) | metagenome
GTTCTAATTATTTTTTGTTCTATGTATAACCCAGCAGCTTTACCACGTGCCACCTCTGCATTTACTGCAGCAGACCATGCACCTTTTTCTAATGCTCTCTGTCTTATCTTACCTAGTTCTGCAATGTGTCTACCATAATCTACTTGGTATTTTTTATTGTTCTCTTCTCTAATNTCACCAATGTAGGCAACAACCAATGGATATTTTTTTGGGTTCTGTAGTTCTGATGCTGTCTGTCTTGCTCTGTCTTCTGAATACCCTGCTTCCTTGGCGCATTCATAGCCAGTCATCCTGCCTTCGTTTGTAACTAATAGATGTGCAAACTTTTGTTGCATCTCTGTTAGTCGTTTAGGTACTCCCATCTCCGTCTCCAAAATCTTCTAANATATTTAATTTTTCTTCTGCATCTACTATTATTTGCAGTTGTTTATCTAGTTCGTCTATGTGTTGTGGGTGTTCTCCTATACCAACAGCGCTGTTAAGATATATATTTATTGTTGCATGCGCTGCAGATATCTGTGCTTCATACTTGTCGTGCAGTGCATTTAATAAGCCTTTTTTATGCATACTTGACTTCTAACGTTACTTGGCGTAAAAGTCAACCTATGATAAGTGGAAAGTTACTAGCAGACCAGTTAAATAAGTTCTTAAAATCACCTGTATGTCAAAATGCTAGGGTGCAAGTTAAACTACCACAAGGAGAGTTTCACTCACCTGATGGTTATTTTGATATTGTATCTATGAGTCTTTTAGAGAATAATGTCATTGGTTCACGTGAATCACATAGAATTGTATTGCAGATATCTACTACAGAGAGTTGGCGTATGGGTAAGGTTAAAAAGAAGTTATAACGTTGAAAACTGATGGGCCCAGAGGCAAAGTTTTACANATATTTTAAGAGTAAAACACCNNANATANTCGTANACAAGAATAGAAAATACAAGTAGTTTAGGCACACCAGATGCGTTGTGTTATAACGCTAATCAGTTCTATTTTACAATTGAGTTTAAAGTTAGTAAGCGTAACAAGGTAAGTCTTTCACCACACCAAATTGCCTATCATGTGAAGCATCCTAAGAATAGTTTTATCTTGGTCAAGTCCCCTGCTGCTTGTGGCCTGAAACTTTATGAGGGTTCTAGTGTCTTGGAGCTTGCGGCTTGTGGCTTGAAGCTTGAGGCCTGTAGCTTGGGGCTTGAGGCTTGCCGCCAGAAACTTTTACAGCTTGGCGCTTGAGGCTTGTAGCTTGTGGCCTGCCTCTTGGTAAACACGGTCTGACCGGGTAGCCGTTTTCACGGCACCAGTCATTGTGTATTCTGTTTATGATGTGGTCGTACTTTCTATGCGCTGCCATACATCTCTTCCATGTAATCATTCAGTCCTAAGTTATCTTGGTAGTACCATTGCACACGGTCCGTGCCCCACCAGCCAGTCACCTGTTCCCTGAAGGTATCCACCCATATCGTTGGGCCGCCTCCTGCTACCAGTATCTCTGAACCAAGAAAGTTTTTGTCGCTGCTTATTAGATAACGGATGTCGTAACCGCATCTTTCCAACCATCGACCAGGGCCTCCCTTGCCCTCTGTTATTTCGTCCGCTACGTTACGGNNCATCCTGCGAAGCTGCTCTTCGCATGTCTCGCTTTTCTTTTTTACTGCACTCATAATTTTCCTTTCTGTTTTATATTATATTATCCCAGTATGGACCATTTGTCAAGCTTGTCGCTTGGCGCTTGTAGCTTCTTTTTTTTGCCATATTCTTTTGGGGACATTCTCATCGCTTGTCGCTTGTAGGTTGTATTTCCATTTTTAATTTTATATTTAATGTAACGCTGCCATGGCTCCATCTGTATTGATAGATCTGCAAGCAGCGTCTTGACCTGCCCATCCGTAGCGCGGTCCACTTCAATTGTTATTTTTTTCATCATTCTCCTTTATCATTTAATTGTGGCAAGCTTGTGGCTTGCCACTTGTTACTTCAGTTCTTTAGCCAANGCCATGACGCGTTGTAACAGGATTGCTGTATCGCCTTTGGCCAAGCACACCGAGGCCGGCATGAGGCCTACTAGCAATTAACTAGGTGCTTGACCCCAGATCCCTCTTCACAACACATCACCGTATACGTCGGATGGCCACTAATAGGGATCAGGGCTCAAGCTTGTAGCTTTCTAAACTAGTCAACCTTGTAGGTGTACGTAGGCGAGGATCTTCCTTGTAGTTACAATGATATGCTACAATCCCAAACTCTCCCGTTTCGCGACCTATGTTATAGGGTTTATTTCCCACTCCAAACAAGGTTGGCTAGTTTAGAATTATTCTAAACAAGCATTTACATAATCGTTATACTCGTGTTCACATTGGGCTTTATACTCCTCTTTGTTTTTCGCCTGTGAGTTGCAAACTCTATCATATTCATCAATATAATGTTCTGTTATAATTTGTTTTGAATATGGAAAGTTTTTAATCTTACGATTAATTGCGTCTATTCTTTTGCTTTGCCAATTTTTTATTTCTACTTTCATACTTGACAATATAATACATATGGGATAATATGTCAAGTATAAAAAACAACGAAAGGAAATATGCAAAAAATAAGAATGAACACCGAATACAGAAACAAGTTATTCAATAGAATAAAAGATGTATTCGAAAAAGAGGACACGCAAGAACGTCAAGGTTTTATGGAAGCAAGAGAAAACTTTGAAAACGAACAGGCAGAAACTTTCAGACTTGCAAGGCGAGTAGTAGAGAGAGCATACCCTACTGAAGATGTTGCTGTGTTAAGAAAGTTTAAGAAGAAGTATGGCGACCCTTGTGATGTAGTTGCAAAAGATAAGTGCTTTTACTTTGCACACTCGGAAGATGTTGATGAAGATGGTGATGAGAAAGAAACTAAATCACATTTTGATTTTGGTTTGTATGGCAATCTCAATGGTAATGAGTATGGTGGTGGCGAGGAAGCCGAACACTTTGCTCACGCATTTTACCGAGAGGAACTCAAAGCCAATGGTTGCAATCCAGATATTATTGCTCAACAATCTGGTAAAGACAGCAACCCACACAAAACAAAGCACGTAGACGCAAACAATAAATTTTTAGGTAAGTATAATGGAAGCAGTTATCATAGTGATGATGACAGAAACGCCATTGGTTTAACTAAAAAATTTAATGAGCAATTCTATCTTGATGTCATTGGAACAAGTCATTGTAGATCGAGAGCGATTGCGTGTACCAAAGATGAGTACCAACAGTTTGAACAATGGCGAATGGCAAAAGCCAATGTTGTTTCCAAACACCAAACTTGGATTGATAGTATCATAAAGCAGACAGACCAATTAAAAATTGGATTGAAAGCATACAGATATTTATCTGAGGGTATTGAACTTGCAAAAGAACTTGGAATAGAATTAGATGAAGCAGAACTTGTTAGAACAAACTCAACAGGTTTAACAATCTATAATCCTAGCAATCTTGCAAACTTGATAAAAGGTATGAAGAACAGAAATGTGTCGAGAGAAGATAAAATCAAGGCACGGCTACAATACGAAAAACAAGCCGTAAATTAGTCCTTGACATTGTTAATGGGATATGTTATTATTATCCCATTAATAACAAATAGAAAGGAAAATATGGAATACTACATTTTAAGAAAGCAAAAACTTTGGGGCAAGTGGGAATACAGCACAGAACCAAGAGCAAATCATGGGTACACTAATATTAAAGACGCTATGCAAAAGGTGGTAGCGTTAGAAACTTTAAACGATGATAAAGGTGTTTCATTTATATTAGTTAATAATGGCACGCCAATAGAGAGATTGGAAGAGGATCAGGAAGATAATCAAGAAAGAGCAAATCACATTGCAAAGTCAATGGATAGAGGCGAACTTTAAGACTTGACAATCTATCTGGGATATGATAATATCCCAGATATAACAGAAAGGAAAATATGTTTTATATAACTTACTACGCAAAGAAACACGCAAAGTTTATCACGAGGAAAGGTCAGTATGATAAACCAGACGGAACNAAAGGAAAATCTTTTGTATCTAAAAATGGTGTACCATGTTTAGTNTANTGGGATTTAGATAANGANNGTTGGCGTATGGCTGTNGGNGANGCGAGGGTCAGAACATAATGGCTGAAACTATTGCAAGANTNNTAATGNTATTNNTNGGNTTTGNNNTNGCAATGCTAGGAATAATTTACGCAATCCACACGCAAGATGTATATCTAGGTATATTAATTGCAACAGGTGGAGTTGCGTCAATGTTTGTGGGGCTGCCAGAATGAGTTATATTTGGTGCCACGGTCCATACTGCCATAATCACGAAACACAGGACCGAGTTCGAGGAACTAAAGGCTCGAAAGTTTTAAGAACTAGAAAAATAAAACAGGATACAGATAAAGAGTGGTACAGCCCTGACAGCATATATAATTATTTTTGTAGTCAAGGTTGTATTGCTGATTTCTGGAATGTAAACGCACAACGAGTGATTGCACTTGCACCACGAACCGAGCCACTCGAAACGCCGTGCGAGGTTGAGACAGAAACTAAAAATCATTACGGTCATAATTATACAAGGACCGTAATAAGAAAGATTGACACGTCAGGATAATTATGCTATAATTTCCCATAAACAACAGGAAGGAAAATATGAGCGACAATAAAGACTACACAAGACGTAATAGATTCACAGGTGAGTCTATTGAACTGACAAAAGAGGAAGCGAACAAACATGACGCAATCTTTTATCATGAAGCGTTGGCTACTCTTGAAGACAAAGACATGGATGACACAGGTATCTCTAAACATTGGGACAAAGTTAGAGAGAACTTAGATTGGTTTAGAAAACATAACGCGAAAGCGTATATGGTGCTTTTGGACTAACATATTTTCCCAGATAGTCAATAGACTATGTGTCCAAAATGGGTCGGCCCTAACGGGCCGACCACAACTGGGAGTTGTGCCACAATTTTGCCACAATTTTTTTTAATACAACCACAGGTTGTGGGCCGAGGGGTCCCAAAAAAATGCCGTCTTATTTTTGCCACAATTGGCCCCACCCCCCAAACGCAAAAAGGGGTCCCACTCAGATCACCTTTATGCCTTGTTTTAGATATAGATAGGCTATAAAATCGTTTTCACGTTAAACAGAACTCAAAAAAAATTCTGCAAAAAAATTTATGAAACAAGAAATTATAGATAAACTCCCACCTGATGTCCGTAAAGAGTTTATGAAGTATGCTATAAAACTTGACCAGAAAAAAACTCAAAGCAAAGTCAAATCTGATTTCCTTACTTTTGTAAAACATGTATGGCCTGAATTTATAGAAGGTGATCATCACAAAAAAATTNCNGAAAAATTTAANCGTTTGGCNANNGGNNAATGTAANNGNCTAATNATTAATATGCCNCCTAGNCATACNAAATCTGAATTTGCGTCTTACCTCNTNCCCTCGTGGATGGTAGGACGTAAACCGGATCTTAAGATTATACAAACAACTCACACAACTGAATTAGCGATCCGCTTTGGACGTAAAGCTAAAACTTTAATTGATAGCGCGGAGTACCAACAGGTGTTCAAGACAAGACTCAGAGAGGATAGTCAAGCAGCTGGTAAATGGGAAACCGAACAAGGTGGTGAATACTACGCAGCCGGCGTTGGCTCGGCAATCACGGGCCGTGGAGCGGACTTACTTATAATCGACGATCCGCATTCAGAACAAGATGCTCTCAATGCACAGGCATTGGAGCGTGCTTACGAATGGTATACATCAGGACCAAGACAACGTCTTCAACCTGGTGGTTCTATTGTAGTTGTCATGACTAGATGGAATACAAAAGATCTTACCGGAGCGTTGATCAAAGCACAGAAAGAATTAAAATCAGATCAATGGGAAGTCATTGAGTTTCCAGCGATCCTTCCATCAGGTAAACCTGTATGGCCTGAGTATTGGAAGAAAGATGAACTTGAAGGAGTTAAAGCTTCTATCTCTGTTGGTAAATGGAATGCACANTGGATGCAAGATCCAACAGCAGAAGAAGGATCAATCATAAAACGAGAATGGTGGAGCGTTTGGGATAAAGGTTATGTACCTAAATTAGAACACATTATCCAGTCTTACGATACCGCGTTCCTCAAAAAAGAAACCGCTGACTTCTCGGCCATTACAACGTGGGGCGTCTTCTATCCAAACGAGGATAGCGGACCGAATCTAATTCTACTTGATGCCCACAAAGAACGACTTGAGTTTCCAGATCTTAAGAAGGTGGCTTACGATCAGTGGAAGTATTGGAATCCTGATACGGTTATCATAGAGGGTAAAGCATCTGGATTACCTTTAACTTATGAGTTGAGAAAGATGGGGATACCTGTTATAAATTATACACCTAGCAAAGGAAATGACAAACATGCTAGAGTAAACGCCGTTGCCCCGTTATTTGAGTCAGGGCAAATCTGGGCGCCCGATGAAAAATTTGCAGAAGAAGTGATAGAAGAGTGTGCAGCGTTTCCGTATGGAGACAATGACGATTTAGTAGATTCAATGACTCAAGCCGTGATGCGATTTAGACAGGGAGGTTTTATCATGCATCCAGAAGACGAAAAAGATCAAGCGCAAGCTAAGAAGACATATAACTATTACTAATGACTTATCTACGAGCTTTACAATTATTAACCCAAGCATACAAGGCAGCTAGAGGAGTTATGCCTAAAGGACTTGATCTGTTAAAACTAAAGATGAAAGCAAGACAGAAAGTTATTGATTCTAAAAAAGTTATAGAGTTTCCAAAAGATAAAATTACACCTTTCTATAAACCAAGACCAGAACCTTATAATAAATTAATAAATCCTAAAAGTGACACAGGTATTAAACTTGGTAAAGTTAGAGAGGGTCTTAAAAAAAGAGAAACAGAAGCAGAGATGTTAGCTAGAATGAAAAGGCAAAACAAAGAAGCTGCACAAAGATTAAGAGATAAAAAGAAACCAAGAGATGACAAAGCTAATGGTGGTTCACCTAACTTACCTTTTCCATTTTTTTACGAAGGAACAAGACCAGGAGGTATGCCTCTACCTAGTTTAGATTATTATGATGATGATGCTGGTGTTAAAAGCTTAATGAAAAAAAGAAAAAAGAAAAAGAAGAAATCAAAAGATGACTGAGTTTATATCTATCCTTGAAAGAATAAGACCGGGTTATAAAAAGGGTGGTAGCGTACAATTACTAACTCCTGGTGTAATTAAAACAAAAAAGCTTTACAATCTTTTAACTAAAGCAGGTCTAAACTTACCTGAATCAGCAGGAAGTGCTGCTAGAGTAGCAAGAGTATATGGATTAAAAAGACCAAAAGAAGTAACTGTACAGTATTCTGGACAGTCTCCCACAGTACTAAAAAATCCAAAACAATTTTATATAAAACCAACAGCTGCAGAACTAAAAAGAATTAAAAAAAAGTATGATATTAATCAATTAAAAAAAACAAGTTCTGGTCCTGGTAAAGAAGCTTTTGAAAAAAGAAAAAAAAGAGCAACTCAATTATTAAAAACAGGTAAATATACAAGAGAACAAGTTAATAACATAATCTTAAAAGAATTTCCTACGCAAAAGTCTGGAATGAAAACTACCATAAAAAATTTAGCAAAGAATATAAAAGGTGTCCCTTTAGGAACAGGAGAATCAGGGAAAATGGTTCAAAAAGTTATAAAAGATTTAAAAGATTTAGATAAATCTAAAGTTAAACAAATGTTATTTAAAGGTGAAAGTAATATACCTAAACTAATAAAAGAAACTCAAAAAGCTATAGACGTAGATAAAAGTATAGCTGTCAGAAGAATAATGCAACTTATTGAAGAATATGCGGGACGTAACAGATATCTTCCTGAGTCTATTAAAGATGAAAAAATTATAAAAGCTACGAGTAAACTTAGAAAAGGTTTAGGTAGACTAGATTCTAGTAGAATGTACGGCGGACAAGCAGCAGGTTTACAAAGAAAAGCTGCGGAGGAAGCTGTTGCAAAAGAAATGGGCATGAAAAAAGGAACACAAGGAAAAAGTGCTGTAGCTAAAATAAAAAGAAAAATAACAGACTTAATGCCTAGAGGAGAGGGCCTGTCTAAATATCAAACAGACATGGTCAAAAACATAAGATCTGGATATAAGTTTAACTCACTGCCATATAGTGTTTTTGCACAAGGATTAAGAGAAGACATTAATCAAACAAAAGGACGTTTACCAAAAGGTACAAAAGGAATTAGTTTAGATAGACAAACTAGTCTGTATGAGAACAGAATTCAAAAAGCAGAGAATCAACTTAAAAAAAAATTAAAAAGACAACCAACAGATACTGAAATCTTTAAAGAAAAGAAAAGATTAGCAGGTGACTATAATAAGATAGCAAAAGACTTTGCAAAGAACGCAAATAAAAATTTAAAAAAAGGACAACTACCAGTTAGAGTATTAGAATTTAGTTTTGATCCACCAGAAAAAACAATTAAAAATAAAGCTGCTTATGAAAAATATGGTGACAAGTTTGATCAAGTTTATAAAAGACACGGATATTCTTTCAAAGTTCCAGCTGATTTAAAAACTTTAGATCAAAGTTTAGAGTTTGTTAAAAGACCAGTAGGTCAAATTAAAATAGCAACGGCTGCTAAAATGGGTTCTCCTAGAGCATTTGCTACAGTTGGTGTTCCAACTCCTGAAATGATTACAACAGTAATTCCTGAGATGAGAAGTCCTCTTGCAGTGGATTACAGCAATATGCAACTAGGCACAGGAAGATTAGCAAAGGCAGCAGGTGTTGCAAAAAATATTGCAAAGATTGGTGGCAAAGCTTTGGGTATAGCAGCAATACCTCTTGAAGTAGCCAATATGCTTAACATGAGAAAACAAGGTAAGACAACAGCTGAAATTTTAGCGTCACCATTTTTATTGTCAGGTCGAGTTGCAGAAGCACAAGACCTTATGAAGATGACTCCTCTTGAAAGACAGGCTGTAAGTGAACAACAAATAGCTGGTGATGAGTCNATGTTAGATACAGATTTTTANACACCAACACGAGANGGNATAGAAGCTNTTGATNTTGAAGCTGTAAAAGAAAGAGTTAGAAAACAAAGAGAAGAAGAAGAACGACAAAGAGCTTTAGAGAGATCAAGACGTTCAGGCTTTACATACCCAAATATGTACGGTATAACTTCAGTTGAAGGTGTAATTTAATAATAGGATAGAGATATGGTCGATAGCATAGATAAATCATTACCAAATACAGTTGAAGAAATTAAAGACGAAGAATTCAAAGAAAAAGAAGTTGCGATTCCCGGCGAGCAAATCGTTGGTAGCGATACAACAGAAGTTGTAATGGATGAAGAAGGTGGAGCAGAAGTTTCATTCGATCCAACAACGGCCCCTGGTCGACAATCAGATGGACACTTTGCAAACTTAGCTGAAGATATGGGAGAAGGTGAATTACATTCTTTAGGTTCAACACTTTACGATCAATACACAGAATACAAAGAATCAAGAGGAGACTGGGAACAGTCATACAGAGAAGGTTTAGAACTATTAGGTTTCAAATACGAAAGACGAACAGAACCGTTCAGAGGCGCATCAGGTGTTAATCACCCAGTGTTAGCAGAAGCGGTTACACAATTTCAAGCAACAGCTTATAAAGAATTATTACCAAGTGATGGTCCAGTTAGAACACAAATTTTAGGTGATGTAACAATCGCTAAAGAAGAACAATCAAAACGTGTTAAAGATTTTATGAACTATCAACTTATGGATCAGATGACAGAATACGAACCTGAGTTTGATCAAATGTTATTTTATCTTCCCCTGTCCGGCTCTACTTTTAAGAAAGTCTATTACGACGAGCTTTTAGGTAGAGCCGTTTCTAAATTTGTACCGGCAGAAGATTTAATTGTACCTTATTCAGCAACTTCATTAGAAGACACCGAAGCAGTTGTACATGTAATTAAAATGTCTGGTAACGAATTAAGAAAACAACAAGTGGCTGGTTTTTACAGAGATGTAAAATTAGGTGAACCTCCAATTACAGAAAACCAATTAGACGAAAAAAAATTACAACTTGAAGGTATTTCAAAAGACGGCCAAGAAGATCAATACACACTTTATGAAATGCATACAAATCTAGATCTTCCTGGTTATGAAGACATGGATGAGAATGGTGTGCCAACAGGAATTAAATTACCTTACGTCATTACCTTTGCAGAAGTAAACCAAACAATATTATCCATTAGAAGAAACTTTAAAGTTGATGATCCATTAAAAAAGAAAATTAATTACTTTGTACAATTTAAATTTTTACCTGGTACAGGGTTCTATGGTTTTGGTTTAATCCACATGATTGGTGGTTTAACTAGAACGGCTACAGCTGCGTTAAGACAATTACTAGACGCAGGAACGTTAGCTAACTTACCAGCAGGATTTAAGACAAGAGGATTAAGAATTAGAGATGATGCACAACCTTTACAACCTGGTGAATTTAGAGATGTAGATGCTCCTGGTGGAAACATTAAAGATCAGTTTATGCAACTACCTTTCAAAGGACCTGATGCAACATTATTACAATTAATGGGTATTGTTGTGCAAGCAGGACAAAGATTTGCATCTATTGCTGACTCACAAGTTGGAGATATGAATCAACAAGCTGCTGTAGGAACTACAGTTGCACTTCTTGAAAGAGGTTCAAGAGTTATGTCTGCAATTCACAAAAGATTATATGTCGGATTAAAACAAGAATTTAAATTATTAACAGATGTATTTAAAACTTATTTACCAGCTGAGTATCCGTATGATGTTCCTGGTGCTACAAGAAATGTAAAAGTTGCAGACTTTGATGACAAGGTAGATATTTTACCTGTAGCTGATCCAAATATATTTTCACAAACACAAAGAATTAGTTTAGCTCAATCACAATTACAATTAGCTCAAACAAATCCACAGATGCACGATCTTTATCAAGCATATAGATCTATGTATGATGCGTTAGGTGTAAAAAATGTAAATGCAATTCTACCACCACCTGCAACTCCTACACCTTTAGATCCATCATTAGAAGAAATTGCTGCGATGGGAATGAAACCTTTTCAAGCTTTCCCTGGTCAAGACCACAAAGCTCACATTGATTCACACTTGAACTTTATGAAATCAAATATGATACAAAATTCACCATCAGTTATGGCTGCATTACAAAAAAATATACTTGAAAGAATTAGTTTAATGGCACAAGAACAAATTCAATTAGAATTTTCTCAAGAATTAATACAAGCACAACAAATGCAGATGATGCTAAAGATGAATCCACAAAATCCAGAGCTAGTCGCACAAGCTCAAGCTCTAACAATGAAAATTAATGCAAGAAAAGCACAATTAATTGCAGAAATGACTAAAGATTACATGGATGAGGAACAAAAAATTATGGGTGAGTACAGTGGTGATCCATTAATTAAGCTAAAAGCTAGAGAAGTTGACTTAAGAGCTAAAGAAAATGAGAGAAAAGGTGAAGAAGCGCAAGAAAGAATTGATCTTGATACTGCAAAAGCGCTTATGAACCAAGAAAATCAAGATGAAAAGCTCGCACAAAACGAAAAACTTGCAAAATTACGTGCAAGCGTGTCATTAGCCAAACAAGGTATGGCAGATAAGAGCAAAATTCACGATTTTGGTAGAAACTTTAAGAAAAAATAGTTATAATTAAACAAATAAGGAGATAAAAATGACAAAAGATTATTTAAGAGGTCAAGGTTACGTCAAAGCACCTAAAATTGAAAAAGAATTAGGTGTTGGTAAAGACGGAATGCAACAAGGTGGTATTCCTGTTGAGATGACTAACCCAGATGAATCTCAAGTGGTTGATGTTAAAGGTACAAGACGTATGAGACCTGACAAAAAACCAGTTAAAGCTACTTGGTACTAGTATGGCTTGGTTCAGTTTAGCAAAAATTGCTATGCAAGCTGGCGCGAAGATATATTCTAACCGTCAGAAAACTAAAATGGCAATGTCTGATGCACAATTAATGCATGCAGAAAAAATGGCCCGAGGTGAAGAAGCTTACCAAGGCAAACTTCTTGAGGCCAGACAATCGGACTGGAAAGACGAATTCGTATTGATAATTTTGTCGGCTCCGATTATAGTATTAGCTTGGGCAGTTCTATCGGACGACCCAACTGCGATGGAGAAGGTGAAGTTATTCTTCGAGTACTTCTCAACACTACCGTCATGGTTTACAAACCTGTGGATCCTTGTCGTGGCGAGTATTTTTGGTATAAAGGGAACACAGATATTTAGGAACGGAGGAAAAAAATAA
>FUFK010726863.1_pt1 | contig 12324 bp, 12 predicted proteins | sample 1021851 | NCBI WGS metagenome assembly FUFK01 (sample SAMEA51879418, study PRJEB19060) | metagenome
GGCTTTCAGGACATGGTGCAGGCGATGCGCGCCGAGACCGCCGGCTTCGGTCGCGACCTCGCCGCCAGCGCCGACGCGATCCGCCGATCGGGTGACGGACCAGTCGGCGTCGCGCTCGAAGAAGTGTCGCGCATCACCGGCGCAATGCTGGAGCGCGTGCATCGCGCCGAATCGCAGCTGGAAAGCGCGACGCGCGAAGCGAGCGAGCTGCGCAGTGCGCTGGAAGAAGCGCGCGACAATGCCCGGCGCGACGCGCTGACCGAATTGCCCAACCGCCGTGCGTTCGAGGAAGCGTTCAGCGCGCAGCAGGCGTCGGGCGCGCGGCTGTGCATCGCGGTGTGCGACGTCGATCATTTCAAGTCGGTCAACGACCGTTTCGGCCATGCCGTGGGCGACCGCGTATTGCGCACCATCGCCCAGGCGCTCAGCGAAACCTGTGTCGGTCACCTCGTCGCACGCCATGGTGGCGAGGAATTCGCAATCCTGTTTTCCGGCATTGGTATCGCCAAGGCGCGCGACATCATGGAACATGCGCGGTCGATGGTGGCGTCCAAACGCTATCGCCTGCGCGAATCCGACCTGCCGATCGGGGAGATTACGTTCTCGGCGGGCCTCACGCGCGTTCATATCGGTGAATCGCTCGCCGACAGCTTCGCGCGCGCTGATGGCAAATTGTACGAAGCCAAGCATGCCGGGCGGAATCGCGTGATCGGCGGCTGATCATTGGGAAATTACGCCAACCGGCTAGGGATTTTTTCCCAATCTTCCCGACAATAAAATTACAATTCCTTGTAAATCAGTGACTTATCGAAACTGGCACGGTCCCTGCAATCTCTCTGGCATCCCCGGCGGACTGATCCACCGGGAAGCAAAAGAGGGAAAAACATCATGGCACTCCGTTTCGAAAACTTCGCCCGCTCCGCCGTCGCTCTGGTCGGCGCTGCTGGCTTCACCCTGGTGATGATCGCCAACACCGTCAGCCTTGGCCCGGTCGCCTGATCCGCTGCAGTCTCACAGGGAGTAGATAAAATGGTTCGTCAGTTCTTCGTCGCGCTCGTGTCGCTCGGTCTCACCGCCGCCATGGTCGCCACCACCATCGCACCCCAGTCGGCAGGCTTCATCGCCTGACCGGCGGGGTGCGCCCCCGCTTCACGCGGGTCGCGCATCCTCCGCCTGTGCGGGTTCGCCGTCCCCGCGCCTGATGAAGCTGATCCGCCCCTCGGGCTCCAGGATCGCCCAGGCAACATCGCGGACATGGGCAATGCCCGCCAGCCGCATTTCCGATTCCACCTCGCGCCGCGTCAGCCGGTCGCGCTTCAGATTGGCCTCGATCAGCGCGCCGTCGCGAATCAGCACGCGGGGCTCGCCCTCGATCGCCCGCTCCGCGCGCGGCCAGCGATAGCTGACCCAGCCGAGCACGCTCGCCCAAAAGGCAAAGGTCGCGATCGCCAGCGTTGCCCCGGTCAGGCTGAAATCATTATGCGTGACCCCCTGCTGGATCAGGTCGCCCAGCACCACCAGCATCACCAGCTCGAACGGCGTCATCTGCCCCAGTTCGCGCTTGCCCATCAGGCGCAGCAGCCCGAACAGGATGGCAAACATCACGCTGGCCCGGATCACGATATCCATCAGGGTAGCACCGTGATGTGCAGCGGGATCGCCGCCAGTGGGCGCTCGCCATCCAGCACGGCGATCTTCCCCTCGGTGCCGGCGAACAGCGGCGGGTTGATCTGGCCGTCGATCTTGATGTCGAGCGTTTCCCCCGGCTTGAGCGGACCATAGTCGAAGCGGAACCCACCGTCCTTGACCGATTCTTCGCTCGGTGCGGGGATCATCGTGTTGATGGTCATATCGCGCCACAAGGTCGCATCGACCGCGATCACTGCCTTCTCGATCGGTGCGCGCGCGGTCACCCGAACCAACGTTTCGAAAAACACCCCGTTGCGGACCACACGCGGCGTGCGGACTTCCAGCGTGGCGGCATGGGTAGTGGTAGTGAGCGGTCGCGCCTTGCCGCCGCCGAACACACCCAGCAGCGCCGCGATCATCAGCGCACTCAGCAGGATCAGCGCTAGCCACCGCCGCCGACCGCGCCCCGTCCCGGTTGTCGGATCGGCATGCGCCGGGACGATGCCGTCGGGATAAGAGGGGGCGGGTGCATCGCTCATCCCGACCGTAACGAACGGCATGTCGCCCGGTTGCGCGGAACCGCTTGCGCCACGCCCGGTTGATACGCCGGGCGGGGCACGACTGGAGCACAGCATGACCGACACCGCCGAAATGATCCACGAAGACGCGCTGCCGGGCGAGGAGCGGACGCTCGATCCCAAGCCCGAATGGCAGCCGCGCTATCCCGGTTCGGGGCGGCTCGACGGCAAGGTCGCGCTGATCACCGGCGCGGACAGCGGCATCGGCCGCGCGGTCGCGGCACTGTTCGCGCGCGAGGGCGCCGATATCGCCATCCTCTATCTGCTCGAAGACGCCGACGCCGAGGAGACTAGGCGCATCGTCGAGGCAGAAGGTCACCGCGCGATCCTGATCAAGGCGGATGTCGGGTCAAAGAAGATGTGCGACCGCGCCGTCGCGCAGACCATCGACGCCTTCGGACGGCTCGATGTCCTCATCAACAATGCCGGCGAACAGCACCCCGACAAAGACATTCGCGACATTACCGAAGAGCAATTGCTCCGCACGTTCCAGACCAACATCTTCGGCATGTTCTATTTGGTACAGGCGGCGCTTCCACACCTGAAACCCGGTGCCGCAATCGTCAATTGTACATCCGTCACCATGTACCAGGGCTCGGCCGAGCTGCTCGACTATTCGAGCACCAAGGGCGCAATCACCGCCTTCACCCGCTCGCTGTCCGAAAACCTGATCGAAAAGGGCGTTCGCGTGAACGCCGTCGCGCCCGGCCCGATCTGGACGCCGCTCAACCCCTGTGGCGGCGCGTCGCCGGAAAAGCTTGAAACCTTCGGCGAAGACACCCCGATGGGTCGCCTGGGCCAGCCCAATGAGGTCGCCTCCGCATTCCTGTTCCTTGCCTGCGAGGATGCCAGTTACATGTCGGGACAGGTGCTGCATCCCAATGGCGGGATCATCGTCAACGGATGATCCAACGGGCTGATTGACCGGGATCGCATGGCGGCGCATCTGGTCCGCCATGCGCTTCTTCTCCGACAATGCCGCCCCCGCCTGTCCCGAGGTAATCGCGGCGCTCTCCGCCGCCAATATTCAGGACACCGCCTATGACGGTGACCGCTGGAGCGCGGCGCTCGATGCGCGCTTTTCGGCGCTGTTCGGGACCGAGGTTGCGGTGCTGTGGGTTCCGACCGGCACCGCCGCCAACTGCCTCGCGCTCGCCTCGCTCTGCCCGCCTTATGGCGGGGTGGTGTGCCACCGCGAAGCACATATCCAGATGGACGAGGGCGGCGCGCCCGAATTCTACACCCACGGCGCCAAGCTGATGCTGGCCGACGGGGCGGGCGCGAAGCTGACCCCCGATTCGATCCGGGCCGTGCTCGATGCGGTCAAGCCCGGCGTCCACTGGGTGCAGCCGCACGCGATCTCGATCACCAACGCGACCGAATATGGACTGGCCTATAGCCCGGACGAGGTCGCGGCGATCGGCGACCTCGCGCGCAGCCGCAATCTAGCCTTGCACATGGACGGCGCGCGCTTTGCCAATGCGGTCGTGCATCATGAGTGCGACCCGGCCGATGTCACGTGGCGCGCCGGGGTCGATGCGCTGAGCTTCGGCTTCATCAAGAATGGCGGCATGGGTGCCGAAGCGTTGGTGTTCTTCCGCCCCGACCTCGCCGAAACCTGCAAGATGCGGCGCAAGCGCGCGGGGCATCTCCAGTCCAAGGGCCGCTTTCTCGCCGCGCAGCTGATCGCGATGCTCGACGACGACATCTGGCTGCGCAACGCGCACGCCGCCAATGCCGGGGCCGCGCTGCTGGGCCGGGCCGCGCCGCACCGGCTGGTGCACCCGGTCGAATCCAACGCGGTGTTCGTGCGGCTTAGCCCAGACGAGGCCGCAGCGTTGCGCGCGCAGGGTTTCGACTTTTACGACTGGGGCGTCGGCGAAGCGCGCTTCGTCGTTGCTTGGGATCAGGACGAAGCGGCGGTCGCGCCACTCGCAGCGGCGCTCGCCGCGCTGTGAGCGAGGGCACGACAACGGCCCCGCGGCCCAATTCCACCAAGCTCGCGGTGCTGATTCCGTTCGGCATCGTCACCCTGATCTGGGGATCGACCTGGCTGGTCATTACCGGCCAGCTCGGCGTGGTGCCGCCGACCTGGTCGGTCACCTATCGCTTCCTCGTCGGCGGAATCGCGATGCTCGCCTGGGCGGCATGGTCGCGCCAGCCTTTGTGGCTCGATGCGCGCGGCATGGGGTTCGCCGCGCTGCTCGGGCTGATGCAGTTCGTGCTCAACTTCAACTTCGTCTACCGCGCAGAGATGCACGTCACCTCCGGCCTCGTCGCCGTGGTGTTCGCGTTGCTCCTCGTGCCCAACGCGATCCTGTCGCGCATCTTCCTTGGCCAGCGCATGGGACGGCAGCTGCTGGTCGGGTCGGTGGTGGCAATGGCGGGCGTAGCGCTGTTGTTCATCCATGAAATCCGCCGTGACCCTCTCGCGAGCGGCGAGGTTTATTACGGCATCGGCGTCACGCTGCTCGGCGTCATGTGCGCGTCGGTCGCCAACATCATGCAGGCGACCGAGACGTCGAAACGCTACCCGATGGCGACGACGATCGCGTGGGCAATGCTGCTCGGCGCGGGCATGGACGGCGCGTTCGCCTGGGCCACGACCGGCCCTCCGGTGTTCGAATGGACCGCGACCTATATCGCGGGGGTCCTGTATCTCGGCATTGTCGCGTCGGCCGTGGCCTTCCCGCTCTATTTCGGGATCATCCGCGTGATCGGCCCGGCCAAGGCGGCCTATTCCAGCGTCCTGATCCCGGTGATCGCAATGCTGCTCTCGACGCTGTTCGAGGGCTATCGCTGGTCGCTGCTGGCGGGAGCGGGGGCGGCGCTGGCCGGGGTCGGGCTGGTCGTTGCGCTCAAGGCGCGCAGGCCCGCGCGGTAATCGGGAAAGCGCGGCCGCCAGTTCAGCACGCGCTTCGCCTTGCCGTTAGCGACGCGGCGGTTCTCGGCATAAAAGGCGCGCGCCTGCGGGGACAGCTGCGCCTCGGCCAGCGGCACGAGCGGCGGGACGGGCAGGCCCAGCACGCGGCACCCGAACGCGATCACATCGGACTGCGGCGCCGGTTCGTCGTCGGACAGGTTATAGGCGCCGGGCGGCGCATCGAACCCGGCAATGACCCCGGCGGCAAGGTCGGTGACATGGATCCGGCTGAATACCTGCCCCGGCACGTCGATCCGCCGCGCCTCGCCTGCACGAATGCGGTCGAGCGGCGATCGGCCCGGACCATAGATGCCGGGCAGGCGAAACACCCGCGCGCCCAGCTCCAGCCACGCCGCATCCGCCGCCGCGCGCGCGGTGCGGCGCCCGGTCCCGGTCGGTGCGCTTTCATCGACCCACGCGCCCTGCGCGTCGCCATAGACCCCGGTCGAGGACAAATAGCCGAGCCACGCCCCGCTCTTGCTGAGCTCGGCACCATAGGTCGCCAGTACCGGATCGGCCTCGCCCGGCGGGACCGAAGAGAGGATATGCGTCGCCTGCGCGATCTCGAACCGCACCCGCTCGGAATCGTCAAAGCCAAGGTTACCCGCGCTCCCCGTCGCCACGATCCGCGCGGCGGGCAGCGCGGCGGCGATGTGCCGCGCACTGTATCCAAAGCCGAAGATCAAGAGGCGCATAACGCCGTCCCGATCCCGTTCAGCTCACTTCGCGCCATAGCCGTTGTACAGCGTTCCGAAGAAATCGCCCTTCTTCCACGCCGGACGCGCATCCGCGTCGGCGATCTCGCGGGCGATCGCATAATTGGCCTCGATGAAGCGGACGCCCTGATCCCACAGGATTTCGGGATTGGTGATCTCGTCCGACGGGCGGTGATAGCGGGTCGACAGAAAGCGGTCGAACGCCTCGCGGCCGACGCCCGCCATGCCCGGCCACAGGAATACCGACGGGATCCCCTGCTGGACGAAGCGATAGTGGTCGGAGCGGACGAAGAAGCCCTGTTCCGGCATCGGATCGGTGCCGACGCCGACGCCGACGGTCGCGGTGGCGCGCGCCACGGTCTCACCCAGTGTCGAGCGCGCCGCGCCGAATGCGATCATGTCTTCGAACTTGTACGTGATGACCGGCATGTCGAGATTGACGTTCGCGACGATCTTGTCCTTCGGCACGGTCGGGTTGTGCGCGAAGTAATCGGCACCGATCAGCCCCTTTTCCTCCGCCGTCACCGCCAGGAACATCACCGACCGGCGTGGCGGCTTGCCCGATGCCTGGAAGCGCTTGGCCTCCTCGATCAGCGAGGCGATGCCCATCGCATTGTCCATCGCGCCGTTATAGATGGTGTCGCCCTTCGCATCCGCGCGACCGACGCCGACATGGTCGAGATGCGCGGTCAGCACGACCACCTCGTCCTTCAGCGCAGGGTCGCTGCCCGGGATGATCCCGGCGACGTTGCTGCTCATCACCATCTTGCGCTCGGTCTTGAGCGCTGCGGCGAGCGTCGCGCGCGTCGCAAAGGATTTGAGCACCGGCTTGCCATCCGCGACCGCCTTGGTCGCGGCGGCCCAGCCCTTGTCGTCACCGAACAGCTTGGCCGCGCCAGCCGTACTGATCGATGCCAGCGTCGGCGTGCCCTTGGCGGGGAGGTGGCCATTGCCCTGCGCATCGGCCCAGGTCATCCGCCACTCGTCCCAATAGTCGACCATCTGCGCGAATGGGCGACGCGACCCCGGCGTTTCGATCAGGATCACGCCCGCTGCACCCTTGCTCGCTGCAATCGCCGCCTTGTTCGCATTGCTGCCGAAATGCGCGCGTTCCTCGCCGTCGAAGCTGCCGGGGGCGCCGCCAAAGATGGCGACGATCTTACCCTTCACATCGACGCCCCTGTAATCGTCGCGCTTATACTGCGGCGCGACGATGCCATAGCCGACGAACACCACGCCGACATCGATCAGCGTGCTCAGCTTTTCGGGATCGCCACCGGGGATGTAATCCTTGCCGAACTCCAGCGTCACCGGCGTACCGCCGCGCGTGACGGTCAGCGTGCCCTTGTCCGCCGGGCGATAGCTCAGCAGCGGGACGGCCTGGAGATAGCTGCCCTTGTCCCCGGCCGGACGCAGCCCCGCCGCATAATATTGCGACGCCACATATTCCGCAGCGATGTCATATTCCGGCGATCCGGCGTCGCGGCCCTTCATCGCGTTGGAGGCGAGGAACATGACATGCGCCTTCATCGCCGCCTGATCGGCCGGAAGCGCGGCGTTGACGAAGGCGTTGGTCTCCGCCGCGGTCGGTGTCTTGGCCGCTTCGGGCGCGGCCTGAGGTGCAGCCTCCTGCGCGGCGAGTGGGAGAGCAAGGCTGACGAGAGCAAGCGTAAGCGTCGGACGCAGCATCAATGAGGTCTTCCGATTGAACAAAGGATGGGCTGAGGCGTAGCACTACAGCTATACACCGCAACGAAATTTCGTGGTGCCGCCCGGGCGGCTCCGCTTATAGGCTTGTCCCATGATCGATGCTCTCGCCGCCACGCCCCATGTCACCCGCCGCGAGGACTATCGCGCGCCCGACTGGCTGGTGCCGGAAATCGCGCTCGACTTGGATCTCGATCCGGCGGCGACGCGGGTGACCGCCGTGCTGACGGTCGAGCGCAATGGCGCGCATGATCGCGTGCTTCGCCTCGACGGCGACGGGCTGACACCGCTTTCGGTGAAGGTCGACGGCGCGGAGGCGGCCTATGAGATGGACGGCCCCGCGCTGGTGATCGCGCTGCCCGGCGACGTGCATGTCGTCGAGACTCAGGTTGAGATCGCGCCCGAGCGAAATACCCAGCTGATGGGCCTCTATGCTTCGGGCGGGAACCTGTGCACTCAGTGCGAGGCCGAGGGTTTCCGCCGCATCACCTTCTTCCCCGACCGGCCGGACGTGCTGAGTAAGTACCGGGTGAAGATGACCGCGGACAGGACGCGCTTTCCGGTGCTGCTCGCCAACGGCGATCCGGTGGCTTCGGGTGAGGCGCCCGACGGCAAGCACTGGGCCGAATGGCACGACCCCTTCCCCAAGCCNNGCTANCTNTTCGCGNTGGTCGCGGGCGANCTNGCCGCCAANCGCGNGACCTTCACCACCGCNNNCGGGGCGNGANGTNCAGCTCGNCATCTGGGTNNGCGANAAGGANCTGNCNAAGACCGATCANGCGCTCCACGCGCTCAAGCTCAGCATGGCNTGGGACGAGANGCGTCTATGGNCGCGAATATGANCTCGACGTGTTCAACATCGTCGCGGTNGANGATTTCAACTTCGGCGCGATGGAGAATAAGGGGCTGAACATCTTCAACAGCCGCTACATTCTCGCTGATCCCGATACCGCCACCGACTACGACTATGACGCGGTCGCCGCGGTGGTCGCGCACGAATATTTCCATAACTGGTCGGGCAACCGCGTCACCTGCCGTGACTGGTTCCAGCTCTCGCTCAAGGAAGGCTTCACCGTCTTCCGCGACCAGAGCTTCTCCGCCGATCAGGGTTCGGCGGCGGTCAAGCGGATCGAGGATGTCCGCGGCCTGCGCGCGGCGCAGTTTCCCGAGGATGCCGGGCCGCTCGCGCACCCGGTACGCCCCGACGAATATCTCGAGATCAGCAACTTCTACACCGCGACCATCTACAACAAGGGCGCCGAGGTCATCCGCATGATGGCCACGATCCTGGGCCCGCAGAAGTTCCGCGCGGCGACCGACCTCTACTTCCAGCGTTTCGACGGCACTGCCGCGACGTGCGAGGACTTTGTCGCATGCATGGAGGAAGCGAGCGGGATCGACCTCGCTCAGTTCCGGCTCTGGTATTCGCAGGCCGGGACGCCGCGGGTCACGGCGACGCTGGAGCATGAGGACGGCCGCGCGCGCGTGACGATCCGCCAGACCGTTCCGCCGACGCCCGGCCAGCCCGGCAAGGCGCCGATGGTGCTTCCGCTCAAGCTGCGGCTGTTCGGCGGCGAGAGCGCGAAACCGGTGGCGCCCGAGCAGCTTGTCCTGCTGTCGGATGCCGAGGCGGAGATCGCGTTCGACGGCGTGACCGAGCGTCCGGTGCTGTCGATCAACCGCGGTTTCTCGGCGCCGGTGATCGTCGATACCAACCGCAGCGCCGCCGATCTCGCCTTCCTCTCGGCGCATGACGACGATCCCTTCGCGCGGTACGAGGCGATGCAGCAGCTGATGCTCGACACGCTCGTCGCCGCGGTGACGCAGGGCCGCGCCGATCATGCCCCGGTGATCGAGGCGGTGGCCAACACGCTCGGCGATCCGGCGCTCGACCGGGCGTTCGTCGCCGAAGCGGTGCTGCTCCCTTCGGACAGCTTCATCGGCGACCAGCTGGCCGTGGTCGATCCGGAGCTGATCTTCCAGAAGCGTGAGGCGCTGCGCCGCGATCTCGGCAAGGCGCTCGAGCAGCAATGGCGCGACGCGCACGACGCGGTGAAGGCCAACCGCTTCGAATACAGCCCGGCGGGCAAGGGCGCGCGGCGGCTGCGCACCGTATCGCTCGGCTATATCAACGCCAGCGGCGCGGCCGACGGCCCCGATCTCGCCTTCAGCCAGTTCGAGGGCGCTGACAACATGACCGACCGGCAGGGTGCGCTGATGACGTTGGTCAACGGGCTTTCCGACAAGCGCGAAGCGGCGCTCGACATTTTCTACCACCGCTATTCGGACAATGCGCTGGTGCTGGACAAATGGTTCCAGACCCAGGCGCTGGCGACGCGCGCCGACACGGCCGAAGCGGTCGAGGAACTGGCGAAGCATCGCGATTTCACGCTGGCCAACCCCAATCGCGCCCGCGCGCTGGTCGGGGCCTTTGCGATCAACCAGCGCGCCTTCCATTCGGGCGAGGGGCGCGGCTACCGCTTCGTCGCCGATCAGCTGATCGCGCTCGACAAGTTGAACCCGCAGACCGCCGCGAAGCTGGTCCCTCCGCTCGGGCGGTGGAAGCGCTTCGACGAGGCGCGTGCGGCGCGGATGCGCGCGGAGCTCGAACGCATCCTCGCCGTCCCCGGCCTGTCCAAGGACATGACCGAGCAGGTGAGCAAGAGCCTGGAGGGCTAGGCCATCACATTGCGGCCGCGGCGCACCGTCGCGCTGTGACCGATGCTCGCCGCGGGCGTGCGCTGGCGGATCGTGTCGGCGAACAGCCAGTCGTTGCGCACCTGATCGGGCGTCAGCGTCAGCGCCATATAGCCGCGGCGCGAGGTGTCGCACCATTTGAGCTCGGCATTGGTCTCGACCAGCGCGCGGGCGATCGCCTTGGGGTCCGCCGCGGTGGAGCTTTCATAGCCGGGCGAGGTCACCGCATGGCCGGCGAACTCGACGCCTGCGGGCCTGCCATCCTGCGCCAGGTCATAGGCCCAGGCGTTGTGGCTGTCGCCGGAGAGCACGACGAGGTTGGCGTTGGCTGCCTGCGCGGACTTGAGGAGGCGTGCGCGGGCGGCGGGATAGCCGCCCCAATTGTCGAGGTTGGTCGGCAGGCCGAGCGCAGCGAGGGTGACGCCCGCCTTCACATAGCGTTTGGCGATTTCGGGCGCGTCAGGCTTGAGCCAGTCCATCGCCTGCTTCGGCGCGACCTGCCGGCCCATGATCGTGCCGAACCCGGCCACCTGCCAGCGCGTGCCGGCGCGGACCGATCGCTTGAGCTCGGCGGCGATCCACGCCTCCTGCTCCCAGCCCATCATCGTCATCGCCGGGTCCTGCCACGCGCCGTCGCGGAACGCCTTCAGCGCCGCGAGCGGATCGTCCGCCATCAGGAAGGGCGCGGCGCTATAGGGTCTGGTCCGCCCGAGCAGCCGGGTCTCGGTCCGGAACAGCGTGGCGAGGGTACCGATCTCATAGGCCTTCCACGGCTCGTCGGAGACCGGCATCCATTCGCGCCATGCCTGCATCGCGGCGGCGCGGCGCGCGTTCCAGTCGCCTTCCTTGTCGGAATTGTGATTCTGCGCGCCGCCTTCCCAGCTGTCGTTCGCCGACTCATGGTCGTCCCACTGGATCAGCATCGGCTTGGCCGCGTGCAGCGCCTGCAGATCGGGATCGGCGCGATAGCTGGCGTAGCGCAGGCGATAGTCGGCGAGGTGGACGATTTCGGTCGCCGGCAGCGGAAGGCGGCTCGTCACGGCCTGGTCCGCCGACGGGTAATAGCCGTGCGGATACTCGTAGATATAGTCGCCGAGGTGCACGGCCAGGTCGATGTCGTCGCGCGCCGCGGCATGGGCATAGGCGTTGAAATAGCCGAAGCCGATGTTCGAGCAGGAGAAGATGGCTATACCGAAGCGCGCCGCATTGCCCTCGGGCAGCGTCCGCGTCCGCCCGAGCGGGGAGGCGCTGCCGTCGGGTGCGACGAAGCGATAATGGTAGCGGGTTGCGGGCTTGAGGCCGGTCACGACGATCTTGACCGTCCAGTCGCGCCACGGCCCGGTGATCGCCTCGCCGCCCGCCACCACCTTGGCGAAGTCAGCGCTCTCGGAGACCTCGACCCTGAGCTTCGCCGAATCGCCCCTGCCGGCATAGCGGGTCCAGAGCAGCATCGAGGTTGCGCCGGGCTCGCCGCTCGCGACATTGTGGGTGAAGCCGTCCGCGGCGGCCGTTTGCGCGAAGCCCGGGATGGCATAGGCGCCAAGGCCCAACGTGCCGGTGAGGATCAGTGAACGGCGATCGATACGGATGGTCATGTCGGGTCTCCCTTCCGCGTCCCTGGCCCGTGCATATGGCGGGTTCGTGACAGCCGATCCTGACAGGTCTAGAGCGGGCCGCAACCGACAGGTTTCCGGAGTTACCGATGCGCAAGACCGCCCTCGCCGCGCTGCTTCTCGCCACTGCCGCCTGCAATCAGACGCCGTCCGCTGGGAATGACGCCAGCGCCGCTGCCGAAAGCTACGACCTCGCCGCGCAGAAGGCGAAGCTCGCGGTGATCGAGATGAAGCCGGACACCAGCTTCCTCACCGATGAGGAGCGGCAGGTGGTCAATCTGCTGATCCAGGCATCGGATATCATGTCGACCATCTATCGCGCTCAGCGCGACGCGAACTGGCAGGCGACGCGTGCGGGGATCGAGAAGCAGGGCGATGCGCTCAAGCTGGAGATGTACGACCGCAATTTCGGCCCGTGGGACGAGGTGGCGGACCTTCACCCCTTCGGCGGCGGCGCCAGG
>FUFK010045380.1_pt1 | contig 12320 bp, 12 predicted proteins | sample 1021851 | NCBI WGS metagenome assembly FUFK01 (sample SAMEA51879418, study PRJEB19060) | metagenome
AGACAATTTTTTTCTTTCATATATATATATTTAATAAAATGAATTTAGATATTAAACTCCACAAAAATGATTTACCAGATGATGTGAAATTAGGCAATGTTATAGCTGTTGATGGTGAATTTATGGGACTAGATTTAAGACGTGATCCACTGTGTTTAATACAATTGTCGTCTGGAAATAATGATGCTCATATTATACAACTTGATAGAACGAATTACAAAGCTCCAAATCTAATTAAACTAATGAAAAATGAGTCTGTCACAAAAATTTTTCATTATGGCAGGGCTGATATTGCTCATATTAAATACTATTTAAAAACTGATACCAATAACATCTTAGATACAAAGATAGCATCAAAACTTGCAAGATCTTACTCAGACAATCATTCGTTGAAAAATTTAATAAAAGAATTTTTAAATATTGATATTAGTAAACAATTTCAAAATTCAGACTTCGGTGGTAATCTTACTCCAGCTCAACTAAAATATTGTGCTAATGATGTAATTTATCTTCATAAAATTCACGAAGAATTAAAAAAGATATTAGTAAGGGAAAACAGAATAGAATTATATGAAAAATGTCTTAAATTTTTAAAAACAAGAGTTGAACTTGATTTAGCTTTATTTAAGGATGATATTTGGTCTCATTAAATGAAAAAAAAAAGTTATATAAAAAATGCTAAAGATGTTATTGATCTAGAGATTAAAGCATTAAAAAAACTTAAAAAAAATTTAAATAATTCTTTCAATCAGGCCGTAACTCAAATTGTTAAATGTCAGTCTAAAGTAATACTCTGCGGTGTTGGTAAGAGTGGGTTAATCGCTAAAAAAATTGCAGCTACTCTATCTTCTGTTGGAACACCAGCTTTTTATTTATCTGCGAATGATTCTTCACATGGTGATCTTGGAAGTATTTCAAAAAAAGATATATTGATATTAATAAGTTACTCTGGGCAAACTAAAGAGTTAAATAATATAATTCAATTTGCAAATAGAAATAAAATTTTATTAATAGGAATAATTTCTGAAAAAAATTCTACATTATACAAAGCATCTGATATCAAACTATTAATACCTCAAGTTGTTGAAGCTGCAGGTATAATACCAACATCAAGCACAACCACTCAACTAGCGCTTGGTGATGCTTTAGCAATTGCCGCTATGAAAGAAAAGAAATTTGATAGACTTGCCTTTAGAAAGCTGCATCCAGCCGGGAATCTTGGTGCTCAACTTAAAACCGTTGAGGATCTAATGCTTAAAGGCAAAAATATTCCTTTTGTCAATGAAAACTTAAAAATGAAAGATGCTCTAAAAATTTTGACCAGAAAAAAATTAGGTGTTCTTATAGTTCAAAATATTAGAAAAAAAACAAAGGGAATAATAACTGACGGCCAAATTAGAAGATTTAATGAGCAAAAACCTAATTTACATTCTGTATACGTAAAAGAGGTTATGACTAAAAGTCCTATTAGTATAAATAAAGACGAATTAGCTGCTAAGGCGTTATCATTGATGAACAGTAAAAAAATTACTTCTCTGTGTGTACATGGGAAGAATGATAAAGCTAAAACTATTGGGATTTTACATATTCATAATATTCTTAAAACAAATATCTCTTAAATGAACAAAAAAAAATTTACAGGGGCTTTAATTGTTTTTTTTTTCTTTTCGATTATTCTTTATTTTTTTTTTAAAGATGAAAAAAAAATTGAAGAACCTAAAGTTAAAGAAGAAAACCTTGAAAGTTCTTATTCTTTAAACATCATTGAAAATGTAAGCTATTCGTCCAAGGACGTCAACGGAAACGAATATATAATTATTGCCAAAAAAGGTGAAATAGATGCGTCAGACAGTAATGTTATATTTTTAACTAAAGTTGATGCAACAATTAAACTAGTTGATGGAAATTTAGTTTTGATTAGCTCTGATTACGGTAAGTATAATACTAATAATTTTGATACTATTTTTTCTAAAAATGTAATAATTAATTACCTAGAAAATGAAATTGTTGGAGAATATCTAGATTTTTCAATTTTAAGAAATACTATGATTATTACAAAAAATGTTAAGTATTCTAACTCTAAGAACACTTTATTTGCTGATGTTATTGAAATGGACATTAAAACTAAAGATACCAAAATTTATATGCATGAAGGCTTAAAAAAAGTGAATATTAAAAGTAAAGAATAGTATGGCAGTTATTAAAAAATTTCGTATAAAATCATTCAAGCAAAATAATTCAATTATCGAATTTCAGAATGTTTCACTTTCATATGGAAATAGATTAATTTTAGATAACATTAATTTTAAAATTAATGAAGGTCAAATATTTGGTATGCTTGGACCAAATGGAGTTGGAAAATCAACTATCTTTAATTTGATAACAGGTTTAATCACTCCTAAACACGGTAAAATAAAAATTAATGGTGAAGATGTAACGGACTATCCAATATATTTAAGAACAAAAAAATTTAAAGTTGGTTATGTACCACAATATGGTGGTTTTTTTAACGATTTAAGTTTGCAGGATAACCTCAGGGCAATAAGTGAAATTGTTATAGATAATAAAAACTTGAGACAAGAGAGAATTGATTTTTTACTATCAAGATTTGAGTTAGAAAATGTAAAAAATATAAAAGGTAAAAATTTATCAGGAGGTCAGAAAAAAAAGTTAGTCATTGCTCTATCTTTATTAAGTGAGCCAAAAGTTTTACTTCTTGATGAATGTTTTGCTGCATTAGATGTTTTAACAATTAAAATGCTTCAAGAAATAATAGTAAACTTACAACAGGAAAATAAGATTACTATTTGTATTTGTGATCATCAGGCAAGAGATTTATTATCCGTTGTCGACTCTGCTATGATTCTAAGCAATTGTAAAATTGTTGCGCAAGATACTCCATCTAATCTAGTAAGAAACATAAATGCAAAAAATGCATATTTCGGTGAAAGTTTTAAGTTTAATTAAATTTCTTAAAAAATGTCACAAGTTATTATACTCAAAAAAAAAATCAAAAAATTTAATAAAAAAATAAATATTCCTGGTGATAAAAGCTTAAGCATTCGATGGGTTCTATTTTCCTCACTTGCGTCTGGTATATCTAAATCTAAAAATTTATTAATTTCTGAAGATGTATTGGCTGCAATTAATGTAATTAAAAAACTTGGTATTAAAGTAATTTTAAATAAAAAATTCTGTAAAATTTATGGGAAAGGGATGAGTGGATACCAATACAAAGAAAATATGTCATTGGATGCAAAAAATTCAGGGACACTTGGACGACTATTATTAGGACTTATTATTAATTCTACAAAAAAAATTAAATTAATAGGTGATGCTAGTTTATCAAAAAGAGATTTTAAAAGAGTAACATATCCATTATCAAAATTTGGAGTAACTTTTAAAATGAGCAAAAACAACGGATTACCATTAATTATAAAAGGTTCCAAGAATCTTAAACCTATAAAATATATCGAAAAGAAAGGGTCCGCTCAATGTAAGAGCAGCATAATCTTTGCGGGTATGAGAACTGATGGTAAAACAATCATCAAAGCAAAAAAATCAAGATCTCACACTGAGATTTTATGTAAATATTTAAGATTGCCTTTAAAAGTTAAAAATAAAAAAAAATTTGATTTAATAGAAATCAGTAAAGTAAAAAAGATAAGTCCTATAAATTATGATGTTCCTTCTGATATTAGTTCAGCAGCTTTTTTCTTGGCTCTTACAGCATTATCAAATAATTCAAAGCTATTAATTAAAAATGTAAATATTAACCCAACCAGAATTGGAATTGTTTCTATATTTAGAAAAATGGGTATTAAGATAAACTTAATAAATAAAAGAATTTATAAAGGAGAAAAAATTGCAGATATCCTAACTTCAAGTCCAGAAAATATAAAACCTATAAATTGTCCCATAAATTTAAATAGTAGTGCAATTGATGAATTCCTTGTCATTTTTTTAACTGTTGCAGCAAAAGCAGATGGTGTTTCATATTTCAAAAACTTAAGTGAATTAAATCAAAAAGAGAGCCCAAGATTAAAATGGGCTGAAAAAATTCTCAAGATGATGGGTGTAAAAACAATCGTCACTGACGACTCTATTAAAATTTTTGGAAACCCAAATTTGAAAATTAATAAAAAAATTGTGATAAAAAATTATTTAAAAGACCATAGAGTATTTATGGCAAGTGTAATCGCAGCATTATCATTTGAAAATAAAAAAGGATGGTATATCTATGATAAAGACTCAATAAAAACTTCATTTCCTAACTTTTTAACAATTATCAAGAGGTTAAACAGTGAAAAGTAAAAAAGGATTTTTGAAAATTGCTATCGACTCGCCCGCAGCAGCTGGTGCTGGCACAATAGCAAAAAAAATTTCAGAATATTACAATCTTTTTTATTTAGATACAGGAAAAATTTATAGAGTAATTGCAAATATAAAATTAAAATTTCCAAAAAAATTCAATGAAAAATTTTTAAAAAAAAAAATTAATAATTTAAGTTTAAGAGAACTTCAAAATAAAAATTTAATTAATGATGAGGTCGGTGCTGAAGCGGCAGTAATTTCTAAATTAAAAAGAATAAGAAAATTAGTGCATCATTACCAAATTAATTGTGCATACAATCCTCCAAAAAGATATAATGGTTCATGTCTAGATGGAAGAGATATCACATATAACATTGTTCCAGATGCAGATATAAAACTGTTNGTNACNGCNAGTATNNNAACNAGNGCNNAAAGNAGATANAAAGANCTGAGGAATCCNTNAANAAAAAAATAACATANANTGAGGTTCTAAAAAGTCTNAAAAAACGTGATAAAAGNGACTATAATAGAAAAATTGCCCCTCTCAAGAAAACAAAAGATTCAGTATTGATAAATACAACAAATTTAACTAAAAGAGCGTGTTTTTTAAAAATTAAAAAAATTATAGATAAAAAAATAGTTAATGGAAATATATAAAGATTTAAGCAATCCAGCCTCCAAGGAATTCCAAGAATTATTAAACAGTCAGCTTTCGAAAGTAAAGATTGAAGAGGGAAAAATCATAGAAGGTAAAGTTAATAAGATTACTGAAAAATATGTGTTCTTACATGTTGATGGTCTTAAATCTGAACCCGTACTAGATATAAATGAATTGAAAAGTATGGGACTTTCGCAAAAAATTAAAATTGGTGAAATTATACCTGTGCTTCTTGAAAGGTTGGAAGACAAAATGGGTGAGGTAGTAGTATCTGCTAGTAAAGCCCAAAAAATTAAGGGTTGGGATATATTAGTTAAAGCTTATGAAAAAAATGAGCCAATAATGGGACGTATCACCTCAAAATGTAAAGGAGGCTGTATCGTGGAGCATATAGAAACTGGGTCTCTTATGTTTTTACCTGGATCACAAATTAGCGACAAACCTTTAAAAGATATTTCACATCTAATGAATGAGCCTCAAAAATTCGCTTTAATTAAGTTGGATAAGATAAGAGGTAATGCATGTGTTTCAAGAAAAGAAATAATCTCATCATTCAAAAAAGAAGATAAAGCAAAGATCATAGAAAAATATAAGGTTGGTGATATTATAAAAGGTGCTGAAGTAAAAGGTTATAGTACTTTTGGATGTTTTTTTAACGTTAACGGTGAACTAGATGTTTTGGTACACTTACAAGAAATTTCATATAGTAGAGTTAATCATCCTGATGAAGTTTTTAATATAGGAGAAAAACACGACCTTAAAGTAATTTCTGTGGATAAAGAAAAACTGCAAGTTGGATGTTCAGTTAAACAACTATCACCAGACCCTTTCGAACACATCGATAATTATGAGTTAAATAAAGTCTATAAAGTTAAAGTTGTTAAAATCATGGACTTTGGGGCGTTCTGTGAACTAGAACCAGGCCTTACTACTCTATTACACTCTAGTGAACTTAGTTGGACCAAGAAAAATGTTTCTGCTAAAAAAATGTTTAGAGTTGGAGATGAAATTGAGTGTGTAATTACTGAGATAGATAAGGAGAAACGAAGAGTTGCGATTTCTCATAAATTAGCAAAAGAAAATCCATTTGAAATATTTGAACAAAAATATCCTGTTGGAACATTGGTTGAGGGAGAAATTGTGAATAAAAATGAATACTCATTATTCGTAAAGATAGAAAATCTTGATATCGATGCATTCCTTCATTGTAATGACCTCACTTATTTAAACAATGGTGAGGAAGAGTTAACAAAATATAAAATTGGAGAGAAAATTAGAGTTAAGGTGCTTGAAATCAAGTCTACAGAGCAAAAGGTGAGAGTTGGATTAAGACAAACAAAACAGGATCCATTCGATTGGTTCAAAGATAAAAAGAAGAATCAAACAATTACAGTTAAAATAATTTCTTCAGACAATAAGGGTTTAATTGTAAGACCTGAAGGGTGTGAAATGGATTTTAATATCAAAAAATCTCAAATTGCAATCAACACAGCAGACGCTAGACCATCAAGATTTACTGGAGGTGAAAGAATTGATTGTGCAATAGCAGAATTAGATTTCAACAAAAGAAAAGTCCAATTAAGTATAAAACTTTTAGAGGAAATAGAGAAAAAAGAGGCTTTGGAAAAATATGGATCTGAAGGTTCAGGTAAAAACTTACCATTTTCCTCACTTTCTGAAGACTTAAAAAAAAAAGATAAAAAGTAAAAAGAAATAATTTGGCAATTGTAAAATCAAAACTTTTAAAAGAATTATCGAATAACTATCCTAATTTTTTAAAAAAAGACTTAGAAAAATTCATTAATATTGTTTTGAAAGAAATAAAATCGACTTTAAATAGAAACGAAAGAGTGGAATTAAGGGGATTTGGGGTATTTTATACTAATCTTCAGAGATCTAGAATCTCAAGAAATCCAAAGACTGGTGAAAAAGTAAATACCCCTGAAAAAAAAACAATTCACTTTAAAATGGGTAAAGAGTTGTTTAAAAAAATAAATAATGAAGAAGAATAAAATATTTGTTGCTTGTGACAGTAAAAATATTTCAAAAGTAAAAAGAATAATTATTGAAACTAAAAATTCTAAAATCAAAGTTGGCTATAAATTTGGATTAGAATTTTTGAACTCTAAAAATGGTAGAAATTTTGTATCAAAATTAAGAAATAAAATAATTTTTGCTGATCTTAAACTTAATGATATTCCAAATACTTGTGTGTCTACATTAAAATCAATCAAAGATTTAAAAATAAATTATCTAACAATTCATATGAGCTCAGGATTAGAGGCATTAAAATCATCTAAAAGAGTAGCTGGTAAAACAAAATTAGTTGGAGTTACAATACTTACATCCTTGGATAATAAAGCTTTGAAAGAAATTGGATTTGATAAAAACGTAGAAAAATTAGTTCATCATCAAGCAAAATTAGCAAATAAGGCAAGATTAGATGCAATAGTATGTAGTCCAAGAGAAGTAAAAATTGTAAGAAAAATTTTTAAAAAAGAAATTATTACTCCTGGAATAAGACTTAACTCAAAAAAGAATGATCAAAAAAGAACTTTAACTCCAAAACAAGCTTATAAAAATGGTAGCGACTGGCTTGTGATTGGTAGACCGATAACTAGAGGAAATATTAAAAAAAACCTACAAACATTAATAGATCATTTAAGTAAATGATCCTGAAAACTAAAATATGTGGAGTCTCTGACTCTAAAACATTAGCTTATATAACGAATCATAATTCCCCACCTCAATATGTAGGATTTGTAGTTAATTATCCTAAATCAAAAAGATACGTTAATTTAGAAAAGCTAAATAAGTTACTAAAAATTGATAAAAAGAAATGTCTATATGTGGCAGTACTAGTAAATCCTGATCAAAATATACTTGAACAAATTAAAAATTTACCATTTGATTACTATCAGGTTTACGATTGTAATCCTGAACAACTTAGGTCTATAAAAAAAAAATATCAAAGAAAAATAATAACTGCAATCACTGTAAAAAATAAAGATGATATAAAAAAATTTGAACTTTATTCAAATATTACCGATATTTTTTTATTTGATAGTAAAGGGTATGAAAAAAGCATGTCATTTGATCATAATTTAATTAGAGATTTAAATCTTTCAAAAGAAGTAATGATAGCTGGGGATATCCAAATTAATGATGATCTTGAAAATTTCAAAGAAATAGCAGATATTATTGATATATCTGGTGGACTTGAAACTTATGGATTAAAAGATGTCTCCAAAATAGATATTTTTTTGAACAAAATTAAAAATATAAGAGATGAAACTTAAAAAAAATATTCCCTTAATAGACCAGCATGACCAGTATGGTTTTTGGGGTGGTAAATTTGGGGGAAGCTATATACCTGAAACATTAAAAAAACCTGTAGAGGATTTAACAAATACATTTGATAGATTAAGAAAAGATAAAAAATTTATTAAAAAAAGAGACTTTTATTTCAAGAATTATGTTGGTGCTCCCACATCTTTTATAAAATTAAACAATTTATCTAACCACCTAGGTGGTGCTCAAATTTGGGCTAAAGTAGTATCTGAGGCAAATGGTGGTGCGCATAAGATTTATAATGCAACAGTTCATGCTTTAATATGTAGGGCCATGGGTAAAAAATATATCATTGGAGATACTGGGGCTGGTTATGCAGGAAAAATGCTAAGCATGGCAGCAAAAAAATTTGGCTTAAAATGTAAAATTTTTATGGGAGCAAAAGATATAAAACGTCAGAAACCAAACTGTGATGCAATGAGAAAAAACGGTGCTGAAATAATACCGGTTTACTCTGGAAGTCAAACATTGGTAGACGCAGTAAGTGAATGTATGAGATATTGGGTCTCAAATTGTAATAATACGCATATGTGTGTGGGTTCAACTGTTGGTCCAAACATATTTGTAAAAATCTGCGGTTGGTCAACTGCACAAATTTCCCGGGAACTTAAGGTTCAATTAAAAGAGGAATTCAAAAAAATTCCAAAAAAGATTAAGCTTATTAATTGTGTTGGGGGAGGTAGTTCAGCATACGGTTTTTGGAGTGAATTTATTGATTTCAATAAAAAACAAATAGAACTAATCGGTGTAGAGGCCGGAGGTCCTAAAAAATCTAAATTACATGCTGCTCCTTTAAGTAGAAATGCTAAAATTGGAATCTTGCATGGAGCTGCTTCATATGTTTGTCAGAATAATGAAGGTCAAATTCATGAGACAGAGTCAATTAGTGCCGGTTTAGATTATCCTGGTGTAAGTCCTATTCATTGTTTTTTGAAAGATGTAAAAAGAGCAAGATATACTTATGCAACTGATGAAGAAGCTCTAAACGCTTTTAAATTAGTAAAAAAATATGAAAAATTAAATCCCAGCCTGGAACCAAGCCACGCTTTTGCAGAGGCAATCAAGATTGCACCCAAACTTAGCAGAGACACAATTTGTGTTGTTAATTCATGTGGTGATGCAAAGAAAGATAAGGATATTCTTAAAAAAAGACTAGGTAAGTATTGATGCAAAATTCTTTAATTAATCTTGCATTTAAAAAAGCTAAAAATGAAAATAGATCTGCACTTTTGACCTATACAGTTGCAGGGGATAATACCAAAAAAAAATCACTAGAAATTTTAAAGTCAATTTCTCAATATGCGGATATTTGTGAATTAGGTTTTCCACATAACACTCCAATTGCTGATGGTGGCCAAATACAGACTAGTGCATATCGAGCAATTAAAAATGGTATTAAGATAAATGATGTATTTTCAATAGTCAGTCAATTTAAAAAAGTTAAAAAAGATAAACCGATCATTTTGATGGGCTACTATAATATGATTTTCCAATACAATGAAAATAAATTTATTGATAAATGTAAAAAGTGTAAAGTAGATGGATTAATTGTTGTAGATTTACCTTTTCCTGAAAATAAAAAATTTGCTTACAAGTGTAAAAAAAAAAATATTAATTTTATTCAACTTATATCACCTACAACCTCAAAAAAACGATTAAGACAAATCGTTAAGATTTCACATGATATGATTTATTATATCAGCATGTTGTCTACCACAGGTGGAAAGCTCAAGGTTTCTTCAAAGAAAATACTTGAAGAGTATACAAAAATTAAAAAACAGAATAAGTCAAAAAATGTTGTGATTGGTTTCGGTATAACAGAAAAAACTATAAATTCCTTAAAAAAAGCAGATGGGCTTGTTGTGGGAAGCGCAATTTGTAAAGTAATCACTAGCTCAATAAAAAGAAGACAAAATGCTGTCACAAATGTTACTAATGTAGTAAGGAGATTAAAAAATAAAATTAAATGAATTGGATTACAAAAATAATTAAAGCAGGTGAAAAAATTAAAACTGCAATTCATAAAAGAGCTTCGAAAGAAGATATTGCAAACAGCGATTGGACTTCCTGCTGTAAAGGGCCCATCTTAAAAAAAGATTTAGAGGAAAATCTTTGGGTTTGTCCTGATTGTAATAAACATCATAGAATAAAACCAAAACAAAGATTTGATATTTTATTTGGAAAAGATAATTATGAAATATTTAAAACACCTATCCCAAAAGATGATCCATTAAATTGGACAGACTCAAAATCTTATAAAGAAAGATTAAAATCTGCTAGAAAAAAAACCGGTATGGACTGTGGGATGATGGTTACGAGCGGTGTGATCAATGATGTTAAGATTACTGCAGTTGCCTCTGATTTTGATTTTTTGGGGGCATCAATGGCTGCTGCTGAAGGAGAGGCTTTTCTATATGGTATTCAACATGCAATCGAAAATAAAACTCCATTTTTATGTATAAGCGCTGGGGGTGGAATGAGAATGATGGAAAGTTTAATTTCATTATCTCAGATGACAAGAACTACATTAGCAATCAATGAACTTAAAAAAAATAATCTTCCTTATCTTGTTTGTATTACAGATCCAACTGCTGGAGGTATTACAGCTTCATATGCAATGTTGGGTGATATTCACATAGCTGAGCCAGGAGCATTAATTGCATTCGCTGGGGCAAGAGTTATACAAGGAACGGTTAAAGAAGAATTGCCAGAAGGTTTCCAAAAAAGTGAATATGTAGAAAAAACTGGTTTTGTTGATTTAATTGTTGAAAGAAAAGATCTTGCTAAAAAGATTGGAACTCTATTATCAATATTGTTAAAGAAAAATTCTGCTATAAGCACTGAACAAGATGAAACTACAGAAAATACTCAGTCGCTTTCTAAAATTGCATAAAAAAGAAATTGATCTAAGCTTAGATCGAATTATTCACCTTTGTGAAAAACTTGGTAATCCTCAGGATAAAATCAAAGCCATCAGTATTGTTGGGACAAATGGTAAAAACTCAACAATTCAAGCTTGTTATTCAATTTTAAAAGAGACAGGAATAAAGTGTAATGTTTACACCAGCCCTCATATTCAAAAAATAAATGAAAGATTTGTTTTTAACAACCAACAACTAGGGGATGATGAACTGGCCTCTTTATTTGAGGAGGTTGAGAGAGTAAATGCGAATAATCCAATAACGTTCTTTGAAATTTTAACTGCATGTTATTTTTATAAAGCAGCTCAATATCCTGATAATCTCAATCTAATTGAAGCAGGTTTATTTCATAGGTTTGATGCAACAAATATCTTAAAAAATAATCTTGCAAGTATTGTAACTTCTATATCGAAGGACCATTTAGACTGGCTTCCAGAAAATGAGAGAACTATTGATAAGATTATTTTTGAAAAAACCTCAAAACTTTTAAATTCAAATATTATTGTTGCAAAACAATACCCTATTTCAACATTAGAAAAGATTAAAAAAACTATTCATCAAAATCAATCTAATAAGTATTTTTTTAATGATGATTTTTCATTTTCAAATGGAGAAAATGAATTCTTTTATTATGAAGATAAATTTGGTGGATTAAAACTACCAAAACCAAATGTATTAGGTCAATTTCAACAGGAAAATATTTCAACAGCTATCGCAACCTTGCGAATATTGGATCTGGGCATTGAAGATCATCACATAAAAAAAGGTATTCAAAAAATCGACAATATTGCAAGACTTCAAACAATTGAGTCAGGTAAATTAAAAGATTTAGTTAAAGACAATCTTTTTTTAATATCTGGAGATCATAATGAAGATGGAGCAAGAGTATTAAATGAATATTTAAAAAGCCTAGATTGTAAAAAACATGTCATTATTGGTATGATGGATAATAAAGAACATGAAAAATATATTAACCACTTTAAAGATATTGCCTCAATAACAACTGTAGATATTAAAAATCAGCCAAACGCAATTAGTGGAATTAAATTAAAAGAAAAATTTAAAAATATGCCAAA
>FUFK010040202.1_pt1 | contig 12317 bp, 12 predicted proteins | sample 1021851 | NCBI WGS metagenome assembly FUFK01 (sample SAMEA51879418, study PRJEB19060) | metagenome
AACGTTTACGTAGAAGCAGCTTTGCAATGGTGTTCAGATGTATATTCAGATAATATTTTAGGTTTTGCAAATAATATTAGAACTATTGATGGAGGTACCCATATTGAAGGATTAAAGACAGTATTGACAAGAACATTCAATAATCTTGCAAAAAAGAGAGGCAAAAGAAAAGATATTGATAAAAATTTAGCTGGTGAAAATATCAGAGAAGGCTTGACTGTAGTTTTATCAGTTAAGGTTCCCGATCCTGAATTTGAAGGACAAACAAAAACAAAATTAGGGAATACTGAAGTAAGAGGAATTGTTGATTCTCTTGTTGGAGATGCTCTTACAAAATTTATGGAATTCAATCCTGGAATTTTAGATTTGATTCTTGAAAAAGCAATTCAATCATTTAATGCTGCAGAAGCTGCAAGAAGGGCGAGGGAACTAGTCAGAAGAAAAAGTGTTCTTGAAAGTTCAACTTTGCCTGGAAAATTAGCAGACTGTAGTTCAAGAGATCCTTCAGAATCAGAAATTTATATTGTTGAAGGAGATTCTGCTGGGGGTTCCGCTAAACAAGGAAGAGATAGAAATTTCCAGGCTATTTTGCCTCTGCGGGGCAAAATTCTTAATATCGAAAAAACTGATGATACTAAAATATATAAAAATACGGAAATTCAGTCGTTAATAACAGCTCTAGGATTAGGAATAAAAGGAGAGGAGTTCAATGAAAACTCTTTGAGGTATCACAGGGTTGTAATTATGACGGATGCTGATGTTGACGGTGCTCATATAAGAACTTTATTATTGACATTTTTTTATAGGTATCAAAGAGAACTTGTTGAAAAAGGTTTTATATATATTGCTTGCCCTCCCCTTTATAAGGTTGAAAGAGGCAAGAATCATCAATACTGCTATAACGAGAATCAATTAAAGGATACAATTGAAGGTTTTGGAGAAAAAGCAAATTATAATATCCAAAGGTTTAAAGGATTAGGAGAGATGATGCCAAAACAATTATGGGATACAACTATGAACCCTCAAACTAGAATGATGAAAAGAGTTGAAATTGAAGATGCCCTTGAAGCCGACAGAATATTTAATATTTTAATGGGAGATAAAGTTGCACCAAGAAGAGAATTTATTGAAACTCATAGTAGCAATTTAGATATGGCAACTTTAGATATATGATTAACGATCTACTGAAGAATTTTTGCTTAATTATTTTTGCATTAATTGCTCCAATTACATTACCTGCAGGTGGAATTCAAAAAAGTTTAAATCAAAATAATTTTCCTAATAATACAAAAGAAATTATCCTTAGTTCGAACACTCCTTTATATTCTTTTCCAGAAACTTATGCTAAAGAACTGTTAGTTCTTGATGTGGGAACAACTTTATCTGTTCTACGTAATTGGAGAGTCAGCGAAGGTGAAACTTGGGTTAGGGTTGAATTGGCTTCTAATTTTTTATTCGACGAGCCTAATAGGATTAAAAAAGGATGGATAAAAATTTAAAATTTGGATTTTAGTTCAATTAGTTTAATTTTACTTGGCAGCACCTTTGGCTTAACACTGAGAATATACATACAAAATAATATTAAAATAAATATAGGTTTTAATATTCAAAATATATCAATATTGAATTTTATTTCATCTTTTTTTTTAGGAATTTTTGTAGCATTAAATTTTTTTAATAACGAAATGTCATTAATATTTTATACCGGATTTTTAGGATGTTTTAGTACATTTTCTTCTTTTATTTATCAACTATTTATTCTATTTATAAGGAGGGAATACCTAAGATTATTTTTTCATTATATGGAAGTAATAATTCTTTCTTTTCTTTTTTTTTATTTAGGTTACTTTCTTATTCAAATTATTTAATGTGAAAATAAAAATTTTTTTTTATGTTCTTTTAGCCTGTTATATAGGTACTTTCTTAAGATTATTTATTGCTAATCACTTAATAATTTCAATACTAGGATCATTTTTCTTTGGTTTTATTATCAATAAGAGATTAAGTTACTCAAGCGAAAAAATTTTATTAAGTGGATTTCTTTCTTGTTTTACATCTTTTAGCGGATTTATTTATTTAATGTACAAAATTTTTATTCAAGGAGATTGGATAAAATTTATAATTTTATTTAATTTAATAATTTTAATAAATCTATTCACAATGTATTTCGGGTTTTGGATAAGTAGAAAAATTACTTAAATTTCATATAATAGTGTTGTTACTTAGACAAAAAATTATATTTATGAATGACAATAATCTTGAAAATATTACTTCCTTATCTTCAGATTTAAGTGCTAGAGAAAATATTACTATCCAACTTCAAGAATTGCTAATTGCAGGCAACTATGACGAAGCAAAGTTACTCTTAGAACCTTCTCAACCTGTTGATATCGCTGATGCTATTGGAAGCCTTCCATTAATATTACAGGCATTAGCGTTTCGGCTATTAAAAAAAAATGAGGCAATCGAGGTTTATGAATATTTAGATCCAATAGTTCAGCAAACTTTATTAGACAGACTTCGTTCAGGAGAAGTTTTAGAAATCGTGGAGAAAATGTCTCCTGATGACAGGGTACAACTTTTTGATGAGTTACCTGCAAAGGTTGTTAGAAAATTTTTGTCTGCACTTAGTCCTGGTGAAAGAAAAGTCACAGCTGAATTACTTGGATATGAGCCTGAAACAGCTGGAAGATTAATGACAACAGAATTTATAGACCTTAAAGAGATGCAAACAGCATCAGAGGCACTTTCTTTAGTGAGAAAAAGAGCGCCATTTACAGAAACAATTTATAGTCTATATGTTACTGATAAAGAAAGACACTTAACGGGCATTCTTTCTTTAAGAGACCTTGTTACTGCTGATCCATCAAAGCCAATTGGAGATGTCATGACAAAAGATGTAGTTAATATTTCTACGAATACGAATCAAGAAGAGGTCGCAAGAGCAATACAAAGGTATGATTTTTTAGCTCTCCCAGTTGTTGATAAAGAAAAAAGACTTGTTGGAATAGTAACTGTCGACGATTTAATTGATGTGATAGAGCAAGAAGCTACGAGAGATATTTATGCAGCGGGGGCAGTTCAACCAGGAGATGAAGATGATTATTTTCAAAGTAGTCTATTCACAATAGCTAGACGAAGAATTCTGTGGTTGTTAATTTTGGTTTTTGCAAATGGTTTGACGACAAAAGTTATAGCTATGAATGATCAAATTTTAAAACAAATAGTTTTACTAGCTGCATTTATACCTCTACTTATAGGTACTGGCGGGAATGTTGGCGCACAAAGTTCAACNGTTGTTATAAGAGGTTTAAGTACTCAAAAATTGAAGTCTCTTGGTGCGATTAAGGCAGTTTTTAAGGAAGCGATAACAGGAGCTATTTTAGGGGTTTTGATGATGCTAGTGGTGTTCCCATTTGCTTGGTGGCAAGGAGAAGGACCTTTAATAGCCTCTGCGGTGGGAATAAGCTTAATATCTATAACTACTTTAGCTGCAACAACTGGTGCTATTCTTCCTTTGCTGTTTGACAGAATGAGATTGGATCCAGCTCTAATGTCCTCTCCCTTCATAACTACTGTCACTGATATCGCGGGTGTATTTATTTATCTAAGTACTGCAAAATGGTTATTAAACTCTTCTTTGATATAAACTCACTAGGTATTTATTCTCATTTTTATGAATTTGTGGATTTTTTTGTTTAACTTTACATTTCTTAATGGTATTGTTTACAAAACATCATTCAACTTTCATGTCTTCTGAAACATTAAATGAGAATAAATTAGTTACAATATCAACTCTAAAAGCTAGTAACGATGTCGATCTTGTAAGATCCTATTTGAGGGATATTGGTAGAGTCCCACTTTTATCTCACGAACAGGAAATTACTCTTGGCAGGCAAGTGCAAGAATATATGCAAGTTGAAAGAGCGGAATTGGAATTACTTGACTTAACAGGAGAGAAGCCAAGTATCGATGAATTATCTAATAAACTTAATTTATCTACCGCAATAATAAAAAAAAGATTGAGAGCTGGTCAGAGGGCTAAAGAGAGAATGGTTGCAGCTAACTTGAGATTGGTAGTAAGTGTTGCAAAAAAATATACCAAGAGAAATATGGAATTATTAGATTTAATCCAAGAAGGAACAATAGGACTAGTCAGGGGGGTCGAAAAATTTGATCCAGCCAGAGGCTACAAATTTTCAACATATGCTTATTGGTGGATTAGACAAGGTATTACTAGAGCAATAGCAGAAAAAAGTAGGGCAATTAGATTACCAATTCATATAACTGAAATGTTGAATAAATTAAAAAAAGGTCAAAGAGAGTTGAGTCAAGAAATGTCTAGAACTCCAACAGTTAGTGAACTTGCAAAATACGTTGAGCTTCCTGAAGATGATGTTAAGGATTTAATGTGCAAAGCTGGACAGCCAGTTAGTCTTGAAACAAAAGTTGGTGATGGTGAAGACACTGTTTTATTAGATTTATTAGCAGGCGGTGAGGATTTACCTGATGAGCAGATTGAGATGGATTGTATGAGGGGAGATCTTCATTCTCTTTTGCATCAATTACCTGATTTACAATGTAGAGTCTTAAGAATGAGATATGGAATGGATGGTGATGAACCAATGTCTCTTACAGGGATAGGAAGAGTTTTAGGAATAAGCAGGGATAGAGTAAGAAACTTAGAACGCGATGGTTTAAGAGGTTTAAGGAGGCTTAGTGATAATGTTGAAGCTTACTTTGTGTCCTGAAGAAATTCACATATTAACCTATTTGTTTCTTCAGGTTCTTCGTCATGAGGACAATGACCTGCCCCTTTAATAATATCTAATCTTTTTATATTCTTAAATTTTTCTTTCCACTCTTTTGCTTCACTTAAGGATTCCCAGGGATCTTTTTCTCCCCAAATTAATTGTATTGGAGCATTAATCTTATCGAAAAGTTCTGGAGCAAGATAGTCATCAAATAGGTTAATGAAGCCACGAAATGCTTCTTTAGAGTTTTTCCTTTGAGATGGTTGATAAAGTATATCAATTAATTCTTCGTCGATATTTTTCCCTGTAGGATAGGCTTGTTCAAGAATTTTCTTTATAACTTTTGGATTTGCAGCTCTTGTAAACAGTGTATTACTAATAATTCTTTGTCTGACGAATGTTTTTAATACTGGCCTAAGTAAATTCATCAAAATATCATTTTTTTTCAAGCGTTTATCATCCATTGTTCTTTGCGCACAATCAATTAAAATGACACCTTTACAATAATTTTTGAGAATTTCAGCAGCTTTCAATGAAATAACACCTCCAATTGAGTTTCCTACCAAGTAAACAGGAGATTTTATTATCTCTGAACAAAATGTCGCAACTTGATTACTCCATAAATCAAAAGAATATTTAATTGCATTTTCTTTATAAGATTCGTAATTTAATAAAGCACTAGGCTGACTGCTTTCTCCGAAGCCTATTAGGTCAACTGCGTAGCAATTGAAAAATTGTCCTAAAAAATCTTGATTGTGTCTCCAATGTTTTTTTGATGCCCCAAATCCATGTACTAATAAAATATTTATTTTATTTTCGCTAGAAGATTTTTTTGATAAAGACCATGAAATTTCCCAATTTTTCCAAGTCCAAATTTTAGATTTATTAAGGTACACCACGAATAAGTTATTAATTAAACTTTAATTCAAAAAAAAATTATTTGTTATTGATTAATTATTCTTAGGTAAGAAAAAGGTTTCATTTTATGAAAAAGAATAAGGTCGTATGTATCGGAGAGGCTTTAATTGACAGGATACGCAATAAATCAATTCAAGGGTTTAAGGATTTTTTGGGCGGTGCACCTGCTAATGTTGCATGTGCATTAAGAAAATTAAAAATAGATTCAATATTTGTTGGCAGTTTAGGAAGTGATGATTTTGGAAAAAAGTTTATTAAGCAATTTAATGAATTGGGGGTTAACTGTGATTTATTGCAATTAGATAATGATTCCTCTACTCGCATTGTTAATGTCGATCGAGATCAAGTTGGAGATCGTTTTTTTTCAGGATTTGAAGCAACATCTCATTCATTGTTTGCTGACGAAGTTCTTAGTAAGAAATTAATCGAAAATAAACTTCCAAGCTTAGAGAAATTATTGCTAGAAACAAAATATTTGGTAACAGGAACAATATTATTATCATCTCCGATGTCTGCAGAGACAATTTTTTTTATATTAGAAAAAGCAAAAAAATTTCAAGTCAAAATAATTATTGACTTAAATTGGAGAGAGGTTTTTTGGGATTATTCAAGTTACTCATCAGAAATTAGTAAAAAAGTGAGAATTGATTTAATTAAAAAATTTTTAAATCATGCGCATGTATTGAAACTTGCTAAGGAAGAAGCAACTTTGTTTTTTGACCACGATAATCCAATGCTTATATCTCAACAATTATTAGAAAAACCTGATGTAATAATTACTGATGGGAAAAACCCTATTGAATGGTTTATCAATGGATTTAAGGGAACCACGGAAACTCCTAATTCACAAAAAATTGTCGATACAACTGGTGCAGGTGATGCCTTTCTCGCAGGCTTAATTTCAAAATTAATTTCTTCAGGCTATCCTTCAAATGAATTAGAGATACAAGATTGTATTAATTTCGCAAGTGCTTGTGGATTGTTAACTTGTCTTGGTGAAGGTGCAATTGAGCAACAGCCAGATCATGAAAAGGTTAATAAATTATTGGGATTCCTTATGAAATAATTTCTTCCATAGTTTTTTGCGTAACTAATTTCTATTTTCCAGAAATCTTTAATAAGTGGTTCTATTAATTCTGGCCATTCAATCACCAATATAGCTTTACTTTGTAATGCCTCTTCTTCTTCTGAAAAGAAAAATTCTTTTGCTGAAGAAATATTTTCTAGTCTGTATAAATCAAGGTGAATAAGCGGAATTTTTCCCGAACTATAGTGATGCGATAAAGCAAAAGTAGGGCTTGTAATATCTTCAGAGATAGATAAACCTTTGGCAATTCCTTGTACAAAAGAAGTTTTCCCTGCCCCAATTGGACCCTTTAATAAAACAATTGATTGTGGATTTAATTTTTGTGAGAGTTTCTCTCCTAAAGTTAAAGTCTCTTTTAAATTCTCAACAAACACAAAAATACACAATAATCATCTATAGTTTAATAGAAAAAGTATTTACAAGATATGGTCATCGCAAATTCAATTAAAACATCGGCTCCTAATTTCGTAATTGCTGATATTTCACTATCTGATTTTGGGCGTAAAGAAATTAAAATCGCAGAAAAAGAGATGCCTGGATTAATGGCACTTAGAGATAAATATCAATCTGAAAAGCCACTTAAAGGTGCAAAAATAGCTGGAAGTCTACACATGACAATTCAAACAGCAGTATTAATAGAAACCCTTGTTGATCTTGGTGCAAAAGTTAAATGGGCTTCTTGCAATATTTTTTCAACCCAAGATCATGCGGCTGCAGCTATTGCTGATCAAGGAATTCCGGTATTTGCAAAAAAAGGTGAGACTCTTGATGAATATTGGCAATACACCCACTACATTCTTGATTGGGGTTCAGATTCTCCAAATATGATTCTTGATGACGGAGGAGATGCAACTGGCCTATTAATACTTGGTAGTAAAGCAGAAAAAGATTTGTCTGTTTTAGATAATCCTAGTAATGATGAAGAAATTTCTTTATTCAATTCTATTAAATCTAAGTTGCAAACTGATGGTAGCTTTTACTCCAGAATCAAGAGTAATATTATTGGTGTCACTGAAGAAACTACTACTGGTGTTGCAAGACTTTATCAACTTCAAAAGCAAAATGCCTTACCTTTTCCAGCTATAAATGTTAATGATTCAGTAACTAAAAGCAAATTTGATAATTTATATGGCTGCCGAGAATCTTTAGTTGATAGCATTAAGCGTGCGACTGATGTGATGATTGCAGGTAAAGTTGCATTAGTGATGGGATTTGGTGATGTAGGTAAAGGCTCAGCACAGTCATTAAGAGGGCTTGGTGCAATTGTTAAAATTGCAGAAGTTGATCCAATTTGCGCTCTTCAAGCAGCAATGGAAGGGTACAGCGTCGTTAGATTAGAAGATGTTGTTGAAGACATAGATATATTTGTCACAGCCACTGGCAACTATCAGGTAATAACACATGAAAATCTTATCAAGATGAAGGATGAGGCCATAGTTTGTAATATTGGCCATTTTGATAATGAAATTGATGTTGCCTCTCTGAAAAATTATCAATGGGAAAATATTAAACCGCAAGTTGATCACATAACTTTACCAAGCGGAAACAAAATTATACTTTTAGCAGAAGGTAGATTAGTCAACTTAGGCTGTGCCACTGGACATCCAAGTTTTGTTATGAGTAATTCTTTTACCAATCAAGTTTTAGCTCAAATTGAACTTTTCAATAAATCAGAGCAATATGCTAAACAAGTTTACGTTTTACCAAAACATCTTGATGAAATGGTGGCTAGATTACATTTAGATAAAATTGGTGCAAAATTAACAAAATTAACTAAAGAACAGGCTGATTATATTAATGTTTCTGTTGAGGGACCATATAAACCAGAACTTTATAAATACTAAGTTTGAGTTTAATTTTTATCAATTTTCTTACTTCAATTCCTGACTATATAAGTTTGGCTGTCGAGAAGAATTCAATAATTGCATACCTTACTATATGTTTGGCAATGTTCTTAGAGAATATTATTCCTCCAATCCCATCAGAAATAATCATGCCTTTAGGAGGCTTTTTCGTTTATCAACAAAAATTAAACTTTTATATTTTAGTTTTCTGGGGTTTATTTGGAACAATACTAGGATCATTGCCTTGGTATTACTTAGGCAGATTAGTAAATGAAAAAAGACTTTCAAATTTTCTAGATAAAAAAGGAAAATATTTAGGAATTTCTTCTAATGATTTAATGAAAAGTAAAAAGTGGTTTGAGAAATATGGGATTTCTTTGGTGTTCTGGGGCCGATTAGTACCAGGTATAAGAACTTTAATTTCAGTTCCAGCTGGCATAGAACTTATGCCATTAAGAAAATTTTTAATTTGGACTACATTAGGTAGTTGTATATGGGTAACACTTCTCACTTATGCAGGCTTTTTATTTGGTGAAAATTATCCAATTATTGAAACTTACTTAGATCAAGTTAAGTTTTTTGTGAAACCTATTTTATTTTTAATTTTCTTATATTTTTTGATAAAACTATTTAAAAGATTTATCCAAAAAAATAGAGCTTAGAAAGGGATTTCATTTGAGCTACTATTGTTAGAATATTGGTTATTTTCAGACTCTTTACGTGAGCTTAATAGGTTTAATCTATCTACTCTAACAACTGGTTTATATCTATCTTCCCCAGTATTTTTATCTTTCCAACTATCAATTTTAAAGCTTCCTGTAATTCCGATTAAAGATCCTTTTTTAACGTAATCTGCTGCTATTTGAGCTTGTTTGCCCCATATTTCTAAATTGAACCAGTCTGGCTCTTCATCTCTACTTCTTCTGTTCACTGCAAGAGTGAAATTGGCTACGATGCTACCAGATTCAAAATATCTGACATCTGGTTCTCTTCCAGCTCTGCCAACTAAGTTAATAGTGTTAATTTCCATAATTTTTTTTTTTAATAATACTCATTTTTCTAGATTTTGCTCAAAGTTTTGCGTGCTATTCATAACTAAACAAGAGAATTGTGAGAGCTTAATAAAAAATAGATATATTATTTATAAAAAAGAATTCTTATTGTGATTTTTAACAGATTTAAATTTTCTAGAGACATTGGCATAGATTTGGGAACAGCTAATACTCTGATACATGTATCAGGTAAGGGAGTTGTTTTGCAAGAGCCTTCAGTAGTAGCTATGGACTTAGAAGAAGGGATTCCATTGGCTGTTGGTAAAGAAGCTAAGTTAATGCTTGGAAGAACACCTGGGAATATAAGAGCTGTAAGACCACTAAGAGATGGTGTTATCGCAGATTTTGATGCTGCAGAGCAAATGATAAAAACATTTATTCAAAAATGTAATGAAGGCAAGGGTATAGTAGCGCCAAGAATAGTTATTGGAATTCCGAGTGGAGTGACCAGTGTTGAGCGAAGAGCAGTAAGAGAAGCTGGATTAGCGGGAGCTAGAGAGGTTCACTTAATTGATGAACCTGTTGCAGCAGCAATAGGTGCTTCACTACCAGTTACAGAGCCAATTGGAACAATGATTGTTGATATAGGTGGTGGCACTACTGAAGTTGCAGTATTAAGTTTGGGTGGAACTGTCTTAAGTGAATCTGTTCGTATAGCAGGTGACGAAATAAATGAATCCATTGCGCTATATCTTAAAAAAGTTCACAATTTAGTTGTTGGAGAGAGAACTGCAGAAGATATAAAGATCAAAATTGGATCTGCTTTTCCTGATGATGATTTTGATAAAACTACTTTGGAGGTTAGGGGTTTACATCTTTTATCTGGTTTACCAAGGTCAGTCACTTTGACATCAGGAGAAATCAGAGAAGCAATGGCTGATACACTTAGCAAAATAGTTGAAGCTGTAAAAAGAACTTTAGAACGAACCCCACCTGAACTTGCTGCAGATATTGTCGATAGGGGCATCATGCTTGCAGGAGGTGGGGCTTTAGTAAGAGGTATTAATGATTTATTAAGCGATGAAACAGGAATTTTTACTCACATAGCAGAAAACCCGTTGTTATGTGTAGTTAATGGCTGTGGGGAGGTTTTGGATGATTTTAAAAAACTAAAAAGAGTTGTAGACACCCCAGATTTTATAAGGAACGCAATAAGAGATTAATAATATGTTTGATATCCGACGAATTTCTACTAGTCGTTGGTGGCATAAAAAGAAAAACTGGATATTATTTGGAATTTTTTTATTTTTAATGTTTGTAAGGATATCAAAAGGATCTATTTATAAAGATTTTTATTATTATTTTTCAAAGCCTTTTTGGCCAGGTCAATTTCAAAAAGAAGTCATCCTAAAGAGTATAGAACAAGAATCTTTAATAAATTTATATCTTCTTAAAAAGGATAATATAAGATTGAGAGAAATTCTATTTCTTCAAGAATCATCAAATGATGATAATATTTCAGCTGCAGTTATTTCTAGAAAAACAGGCGGTTGGTGGAGACAAATAATTTTGAACAAGGGTTCAAAAGATGGAGTTGAAATTGGTAGTGCTGTTGTAGGGCCAGGTGGATTATTAGGAAGAGTAAAAGATACTTCTTCATTTACTTCCTCAGTAACCTTAATAACATCACCAGAAAGTAAGTTGGGAGTATGGGTGAATAGAATACAAACAAATGGATTATTGGTAGGTTTAGGAGATGATAATCCTAGCTTGATACTCTATTCAAAAAATGCTGATATAAAAGTCGGAGATTTTGTATCATCTTCTCCTGCTAGTACTTTATTACCTCCAAATATCCCTATTGGTATTGTCGAATCAATAGATGAGCCATTTCAAGCAAAAAAAACGGCAAAAATATCACTTTTGGCAAAACCTCAAGCAATTGATTGGGTGCAAATTTTAAAAGTAAAAATTTAATGACTAAATTTTTTACTAAACAATTGCCTATGTTTTTTTTTATTTGTGTACCAATTATTTTTTTATGGCATCCTAATTGGCTTGGATTTTTAGGTGTGCAGCCATATTGGCCATTATTTTGGCTACTGCCTTGGTCAATGATTAATGGATCAATTAATGGTTTAATATTTGGCTTGTTTTTAGGTTTAATTTTAGATTCTGTAACTTTAGATAATAATTTCACTCAAATACCAGGTTTGATTTTATGTGGAGTTTTGTTTGGAAGAATTAAATTACATAGTGGTATTTTGGTGGGACATTTTAGATATGGTTTAATTTGCTCATTTGGAAGTTTTTTATGTGGGACTCTTTATTTTTTGCAGGTTTTGTTTAGAAATTTTTCAGATAATATATTTTTACTATTTATTCCAAGTTTTAAAAATATATTGGCTGAAGTTTTTCTTACAGGTTTTTTTGCCCCTTTGATTTGCTCTCAACTTTTAAAAATGTTTAAATTTTCAAGGAGAGAATTACAGAAATAAATTTTGCAAGATAAGTAAAAGTGTTCGAAAAAATTCATATACTTAAATTATTTAAAATTTTTGTAAATCTATCGAATATCTCTTTGAGGGTTCGTAATGTTATATTTTTAATTGTTAGTATATATATTCAATGCAATAATTCTTTGCTTTGAAATATCTGGAAATCTTTTTTTAACTATGTCAAAAGCAAGAATTTTAGTTGTTGATGATGAACCAGCAGTTTT
>FUFK010070101.1_pt1 | contig 12315 bp, 16 predicted proteins | sample 1021851 | NCBI WGS metagenome assembly FUFK01 (sample SAMEA51879418, study PRJEB19060) | metagenome
GTGAATTAAGAAATAATACACCCCTAGAGGAACTAGATGCTGGTATGGGTGACATCTTCATAAAACTTGCAAGATAAAAGTTAACAAAAATTAAGTAAAGTTTGAAATAATTTTGGGAATATAATTTTTAAAATTAAAAAAACCTTTATTGCAATATTGCCAAGAATATTGATCAAGTTTTCTATATAGAAAATTTATTTTTAAATTATTTAAATTAAGATAATCGAGGTTTTCTCCAACAGTTGGATACAATCCGATATTTTTTTCATCAATTTTTTTAATTTGGCTTATATCAATTATTTCGCAATCAATTGATTGGTCTTTTAATCTTTTTTCTTGATCTTCAAATAGAAGGTACTTAAATTTTGATACTTTTTCATTGAGTTTGATTGATCTGTTTTCATTTTTGTTAGAGACTAAATATATTTTTTTAAATTTACTATCTTTAAAGTCTGTGAATTCGAAAGAGAGATTATTATCAAAAATAAGTAAATTAGTTGGTTCAATATTTTCAGAATTTTTAAAATCTTGTTTTATTATTGAATAAGTTTTTTCAGAAATTTTTGGAGGAGCATTTTCATTTAATTTAACGTTTTTAAATCTGTTGTTCGTGAATTTTTTAATATTCCATTCACTTGCTAGATAATGTTTTCCTTGTGTTTGAACTCCTGCAACCCATCTCCATCCAAGAGTATTTGATGCAGCATCTCCATCAAAAAGGTGTTGCATAAAAAATTCAGCACCAAGTTGCCAAGGTAAATCAAGTGTAAAAATCCAAATACTAGCAAACCACATTCTAGTGTGATTGTGGAGGTAGTTATTATTTTTTAACTCATCTACCCATTCATTAAAACAATCAATATTTGTTTTACCTTCTATTGCATTTNGATAATTTTTGTCATCTTTATATTTTTCTTTAATATTTCTTAAATCAATTAAATAGTCACTCCAAACATTAGGTCTTAACTCTAACCATCCTTTCCAGTACGTTCTCCAAAGTACTTCCTGTATAAACTTTTCATTTTTTGAAAAAGAAAACTTCTCAAGTGATTTTTTTATAATTTCAATTTCATTAAGAACGCCATGTGTAACATAAGGTGATAAACACGATACATTATCTCGTTTATCAGGGCCAAAATCAAAATTTCTCAGCTTTGAATAATCAGAAAGATTTTTCTCAACAAAATGATTTAATTTATCTATAGCTTTCGCTCTTGAGGCTTCAAAATTCATATTTCTTTATTTTAATTTTTTTTTGTGGAAATTGATAAATCTTTCAACATTGGATTTATTAAAAGTTTTATTTTCTTCAAAAGAAACTTTTTTCATTGAATAAGCACTACTAGTAGTCATTCTTGACTGAATTGAAACATTTCCTTTATAAAGTTTTAACTTAATATTTCCATTTACCTTGTTTCTTTTTAGATCCACAATTTTTTGTAATTTGAATCTTTCTTTTGAAAACCAGTAACCATTGTAAATTAATTCTGCATATCTTGGCATTATGGTGTCTTTTTTATGCATAGTTTCCTTATCTAGTGTTACAGACTCCATTGCTCTATGAGCAATTAAAAGCAATGTTCCTCCAGGAGTTTCATAAACCCCTCTTGATTTAATTCCGATAAATCTGTTTTCAACTAGATCAACTCTTCCAACTCCATTTTTTCCACCGAGATGATTTAGTTTTTCTAAAATTTTTTCTGGAGTTAACTTCTTCCCATTAATACTAATTGGATCACTGTTTTTAAATCCAATTGAAACGTATGTGGGTTTACTAGGCGCTTTTTCAGGCGAAGTTGTTCTTTGAAATATAAATTCAGGAGCCGAATTTTTTGGATTTTCTAAAACTTTACCCTCGGTTGATGTATGAAATAAGTTGTCATCTACTGAAAAAGGTGGCGCTCCTCTCTTGTCCTTTGGAATTGAAATTTTATGTTTTTTTGCATATTTAATTAGATCAGTTCTTGATTTTAATTTCCAAATTCTCCATGGGGCTATAACTTTTATTTTTGGACCAAAATAATGATACCCTAATTCAAATCTTACTTGATCATTTCCTTTCCCTGTTGCGCCATGCGAAACAGCAAATGCTTTGAATTTCTTTGCAACTTGAATTTGATCTCTTGCAATTAATGGTCTAGCAATAGATGTACCAAGCAAATAAACTCCCTCATAAATCGCATGACCTCTAATCATTGGAAATACGTAATCTTTTACAAAAATATTTTTAAGATTTTTAATTATTATTTTTTTAACACCTAATTTTTTTGCGTTTCTAATGATCTTTTTTTTATCCATTTCCTGGCCAATATCAGCTGTATAAGCAATCACTTCAGCTTTATAGTTTTCTTGTAACCATTTAAGAATAATAGATGTATCTAAACCACCAGAGTAAGCTAAGACTATTTTTTTCATTAGGTTGTTATTTGGTGTTCATTAGCTACAATTTTTTTTTGCGCTATTGTATGCTTTGGTAAAACCCATTAGTGAGTAGTGATCAATTGTTTGAGAACCAGATTTATTATAACCTGTTATCATAATTCGTGAGCCTTTTTTCATTACACTAATCATTTTTTTTTCAATTTTATTATTAGCTATCCAAGCAAAATTATCTTTGGATATATCGAACTTAATTTTATTTTTTCCAGATTTCGCTAGTATTGCATTTTGCACATTGTATTCGTACCCTGAAGTAATACTTACCTCGTCAGAAATTTTTTCAGAAGGTCTAAAACTTATAAAAAGTCTTGCTTCTCTCACATTATTTTTCGGGGACTGCAAAACTGGCTTAGACTGAGCAAAACATAATTTTGCAGTTTCATCTGTCACAACTATTGTTTCCCAATCTTTAAATTTACCAATTTTTTTTATTTCTTGTGCATTCAATGATGTAAAACTTAGAATAAGAATTAACAGAAAAATAGTTTTTTTAATTATGGACATGGATTTGGATACAGTTTTTGTACTTCATTAATTTCATCAATTATCTCGTTATTAAGATTTATATTTACACTTTCTATATCAGTTTTCAACTGCTCCATAGTTGTTGCTCCGATTATTACACTAGTTATGAACGGCTGAAGTTCGCAGAATTTCAAACTCATTTGAGATAAGTCTAAATTGTATTTTTTTGAAATACTAAAGTATTTTTCAATGGCTAATTGGCCATTTTCAGTTTTATATCTTGAAAATTTGTCTCCAAATAAGTGCATCCTAGAATTTTTTGGCAATTCTCCATTTCTATATTTCCCAGTTAAATAACCAAACGCAAGGGGTGAATAAGCTAAAAGACCACTTCTTTCTCGTACTGAAATTTCCGCTAATCCTACTTCATAAGATCTATTCAAAAGACTATAAGGATTTTGAACAGACATCATTCGAGGAAGTTTCTTTAACTTTGAAATTTCTAAAAATTTTGACAATCCCCATGCTGTTTCATTTGAAAGGCCGATATATCTAATTTTACCGCTTTTAATTATTTTATCTAAAGAGTTAAGAATATCTTCAAATTTATTCCAATCATTATCATCTTTATGTTCATAACCTAGTCTTCCAAAAAAATTTGTTTTTCTTTCAGGCCAATGTAATTGATATAAGTCGATATAATCAGTTTTTAATCTTTTAAGGCTGTTATCAACAGCTTCATTTAAATTTTTTTCATCATATTGATTTCCGCCGCCTCTAATCCAACCTGGTCCAGGACCAGATACTTTAGTTGCAAGTACTATCCTGTTTCTTTTTTTTGTTTTCGTAAACCAATTACCTATTATTTCCTCTGTTTTGCCGTAAGTGCTTTCTTTAGGAGGTATTGCGTATATTTCAGCAGTATCCCAAAAATTTACATTTTGTTCAAAAGCATAATCCATTTGCTCAAATGCATCTTTTTCCGAATTTTGCTCCCCCCATGTCATAGTACCGAGACAAATTGTACTAACATCAATATCTGTATTACCTAGTTTTTTAAAATTCATAAATTTTTTAATAATCTCAGTCAGTTTTGACCATTGAATATAAGTTTAAAATAATTATATTATATTTATGGATTTTAATAGACAAAACATTTTTGAAGCAACAAGTGTTAAAAAGAACGTAGTTTGGGACGCAGGTTTAAGATCTTACATGTTGAAGGTCTATAACTACATGGCAACTGGAGTTCTTTTGACAGGTATAATCTCACTTTTATCATTTAAAATGTCAGTNGTTACAGACAGCACTGGTATGATCACAGGGCTTACAAGTTTTGGGAATGCTATATTTAATTCAGGTTTGAAATGGTTAATTATGCTAGCTCCACTAGGTATTGTTTTTTATATGAGTTTTGGAATTAATAAAATGAGTTCAGCTAAGGCACAAACTGTATTTTGGATATTTGCTTCATTGATGGGATTATCTTTGTCTTGGATACTTTTAGTTTACACAGGAGTAAGTGTAGCAAGAGTATTCTTCATCACCTCAGCAACATTCGGAGCAATGAGTATTTACGGATATACAACTAAAAGAGATTTAACAAAATTAGGTTCATTTTTAATGATGGGTCTAATTGGAATAATTATCGCTTCATTAGTTAATATATTTTTAAAATCTGCGATGATGTATTTTGTTGTATCAATATTGGGTGTTNTAATATTTGTAGGTTTNACNGCCTATGACACTCAGAAAATTAAGAATATGTATTCGGCAAGTGATACAATTGAAATTTCTGGCAAAAAAGCAATAATGGGAGCTTTAACGCTTTATCTTGATTTCATTAATCTNTTTATAATGTTATTAAGACTTTTTGGTCAAAGAAGATAAACTAAATTTTTTTCCAATCTATATCTTTTAATAATTTTTCCAAGTTATCAGAATTTTTTATTATACGGTTTCTATTATCTGTAATTAAATATTTAAGATTTTTATTAGAAGGCTTGAAGTTTTTGCTAATATTATAAACAGCNTTTTCAGCAGCATTCTTAAACACNCTAAAACTTACTCTCTTAGAGGAAATNTGAAGACCATAATCTTTCCAAGATCCCTTNGAAACCATTTTAGCGTATAAATCCAAAATATTTTTTAACTCTTTTTTTTCAAAAAAAAGTTTATTTTCTTTTTTTTTGAAAGAATTATCGACTACAAGTTTTAAATCTTTATTCATTTAATTTATATTTATTTATTAAAGGGATTTGAAATGCTGTAAATATTATTGTAATTGGCAACATTCCCCATACTTTAAAGTTTACCCAAAATTCTTCTGATTGNGTTCTCCAAATNAACTCATTTAATATNGCTAAAAAAATGAAAAAAAACATCCACCTANTATTAAGTTTTCNCCATCCCTCATCGTTTAACGGCATNGTTTTACCTAAAATTTTTTTTAAAATTGGTTCTTGAGTAAAATATTTTCCAAANNANAGAGCAAGAGCAAATATTATATTTATTATTGTAGGCTTCATATATATAAAGATNGGGTCTTTGAAATAAATTGTNAGACCACCAAAAAATGTTATTAACGCTCCACCTAAAAGAGGAACAAAAGGTATTTTTTTTTCNAATATCCAAACTATAAANACAGANATTATTGTCGCAATAATCAAAGGTGGTATAGCTACTTGNAGATTTTTTCCACTTTTATAATAAAAACCAAAAAATATTACTAAGGGCCCGAAATCAGTAATGAATTTTATTAAAGACTTATTCACAGTTTCATCCTACCAGATATGTATAAATTTAATATTTTTTTTATTGATTTTTTTTTAAGAATACACATATTTAAGTAGTGACTATTCAAAAAGCAAAATTCTCAATAGGCGACGTTGTCAAACATAAACACTTTGATTTCAGAGGCGTTATTTATGACGTCGATTTTGAATTTAATAATTCTGAGGAATGGTACGAGTCTATACCTAAAAATGTAAGACCTAGAAAAGATCAGCCTTTTTATCATTTACTTGCTGAAAATGATGATATTACTTATGAGGCCTATGTATCAGAACAGAACCTCATTAAAGACGACTCAGGTGAGCCAATTAAACATCCTTTAATCAATGAGATCTTCTCAGGAAAAAAAGGCTCAACTTACTTCAAGCCGTCAAATTAATAGTCATTTTTTCAACACATTTCTCTCAAAACTTAGACAAATGATTATTCTATAAATAATTAAACTGATCAAGGGTGTTAACGTTTCCCTTCAATTATCTCCCTCAACATTCTTGATCAGTTTATTTTCACGTTATATAAATAAAAAAATGTTATCTATAATCACNGAGAAAATTAAAAAAGTATTAATTTCATCTAAATTTAGAAATTTAATATTTATATTATTTATAATTTTTCTGTCAGTAGGTCTATTTGAGGCGTTAATATTGTCTCCTCAAGATTATCTACAAAGTGACTCTGTAAGAATTATGTATGTACACGTTCCGTCAGCGTGGATTTCNCTNGGGATTTTTTCAATNATAGCTTTTTTATCTCTTGGAGTTATAATTTTTAAAAATAAAAACTTTGTACTAATATCAAAAAGTTTAGCTCCATCAGGATTTATTTTTAACTTAATAGCCTTGGTTACNGGCTCAATTTGGGGCAAGCCAACATGGGGTACTTGGTGGGCTTGGGATCCTAGAATAACTTCTATGTTGGTATTATTTTTATTCTATTTTTTATACTTATTATCCTGGAAACTTTTTGAAAAGAACAAAGCAGTTAAAATCTCATCATATATTTCAATTATAGGTGTGATTAATGTTCCAATTATCAAATATTCTGTAGATTGGTGGGCAACTTTACATCAACCCTCATCGATTAATGTTTTATCAGAAAGCACTATACATTCTTCTATGTTAATACCATTATTTTTGATGACTGCGGCATTTGCACTATTTTCTGTGTTAATTTTTTTAATGAAATATAATGTGGAGTTGATAAAAGTTAAAAACAAAGGTTTAAATAGAATATGAATTTAGATTTATTTATTATGAACGGATACGGACTTTATGTTTGGTCAGCATTCGCATTCACACTATTCAATTTCCTGATTTTATATAAAGTAACAAGTAAGCAATTAATTAAAGAAAAAGCTAAATTTGCAAAAAAATATGAATCTTTAAATTCAGACCAAGTTATTTTAGCTCACAAACAATCAACAAATAGAACATTTGTAAGAACAGTTGCTCACAAAATCTAATTTAGATTAATGTATGGTAAAAAAGTTAGATTAAGAATTGTATTTATAATTTCTGTTCTAACTACAATCATTTTAAGTATTTATATAATTCTAAAACTATTAGAGGATGATGTTGTATATTTTAAGTCACCAACTGAAATCAAGCAATCTTCGGAGAATATAACTAAAAAAATTAGAGTAGGAGGGATGGTTAAAAAAAATTCTGTAACTCTAGATAATGAAAAAATTTTATTTGTAATCACAGATTTTAAAAATGAAATTAATGTTATTTTTGCCGGGTCCGTTCCAAATTTATTTCAAGAAGAAAAGGGAGTAGTAGCAGAAGGATTTTTAGAGGATAAAAACTTATTCGTTGCTGATAAAATTTTAGCAAAACATGATGAAAATTATATGCCCCCTGAAGTTAAAGAAAGTCTGAAGCAAAAATGATATTATCTAATGTAGGTTTTCTCTCTTTGTTACTAGGACTTATATCTTCTTTTGCTGTTTTTTTATGTACAGTTTTAAATATTAAAAAAAATTTATTAAATTTAGAAAAAAATATATATAAGTTTCTTACGCTTCAATTTTTTTTCGTCATTATAGGTTTTTTTATTTTATTATACACTTTTATTATATCTGATTTTAGTAATGAAACTGTTTACAATAATTCTCATTCAACAAAACCTTTATTTTATAAAATAACAGGTTTATGGGGTAATCATGAAGGAAGCTTATTATTATGGTTATTAGTACTGACAAGTTTTATATTGTTTTTTTTCTTCAGCTCAAAAGATGAACCAAAAAATTTTAGACTTTATACTGTAATATTTCATCAAATAATTGTTATTGGTTTTTTTATATTTGTACTAAAAACTTCTAACCCATTTGATACTCTTTTCCCGGTACCATCCGAAGGACTTGGATTAAATCCAATACTTCAAGATCCTGCGCTAGCAATACATCCACCAATTTTATATGTTGGATATGTTGGTACATCAATTATATTTGCCTCTGCTTTAGCCGCAATGGTAACCGGGTATGTAAATAATCTTTGGGCAAAAAATTTAAAAAAATGGGTTTTAATATCTTGGACCTTTTTAACTGGAGGTATTCTTTTAGGTTCGATTTGGGCNTATTACGAATTAGGATGGGGAGGTTTTTGGTTTTGGGATCCAGTTGAAAATATTTCTTTAATGCCATGGTTGAGTTTAACTGCCCTTTTACATTGTATTTTAACTCTTGAGAAAAGAGACCTTTTTAAAAATTGGTCAATTATCTTAAGCATAGTGACTTTTATGTTAAGTGTTAGTGGAACGTTTTTAGTTAGATCTGGGATACTTAATTCAGTCCACACTTTTGCAAATGATCCATCTAGAGGAATTTATATCCTAATTTTTTTATTTGTTTTAATTTTTATATCTTTTGTAATCTTTTTTATATTTGAGAACAAAAATTTAGAAAATAAAAAAGAAATTTTTTTTTTAAGTAAGGAAACTTCGGTTTTGATAAATAACTGGTTTATGATTTATTTTTTAAGCGTAGTTTTAATTGGAACTGTATATCCAATATTTTTAGATGTAATTACATCAGAAAAAATTTCAGTTGGACCCCCATTTTATAATAAACTTTTAATACCTTTCTTAATTCCATTTTTTTTGTTTATGTCTGTTGGGCCTAGTATGAGTTGGATTAAAACAAATTTAAAATTTAAAGCCAGTTATATTTACTACTTTTTACTAACTTCAGCTGCCACAATAATAACTATATATTTTTTAACTCAAAAAGATTTNTTATTAATTATTTTGGTTTTTTCTTTAGTATTTTTAAGTGTTAAAACGCTTACTAATTTTTTCAAAAATAATACTAATCATGCACAAAACTTATCACATTTGGGTTTTGCCATGTTAATGTTGTCTATATTGTTTAACAGTATTAGTTCTACAGAAATTATTAAGAATATTGAGGTTGGAGAAAGTTTTATCTCNAAAAACGAAAAAATAACTTTNGAAGAAGTTAAAACCAATGAAAAAAAAAACTATTCTTCAATCATTGGTACTTTCGAAGTAAAAAATAAAAATAATAAAATAATTAAACTATATCCAGAGATCAGAATCTACAATCAGCCGGTTATTGCAACAAGTGAAGCAGCGATTAAAACAACTTTATTCAAAGATAGATTTATAACAATAAATTTAATAAAGGATGAGCAACTATTTAATGTTAGATATCAAAATAAACCATTNATGATCTGGATCTGGATCTCTACATTAATAATAATTTTTGGGGGTACATTTGCGGTTTTTAGTAAAAAAAAAAATTACTCTTAGTTTTTTAATATTAGTTTTTTTTGTTTTTTGCTTTTTAGTTTTTAATAAAGCATTGTTTAAGGATAAAATATATTCTCCAGAATTCAAAGATGGGAAAACAACTTACTTAGTAGACTTTAGTTTACCTGAGTTATATTCNGCTAATGAAATAAAATTAAGTGAAGTTATTGAAAACAAGGATTTTTCCATAATTAACATCTGGGCTTCATGGTGTGTNCCGTGTAGAGANGAAAATGATCTTCTTAAGAGTTTAAGCAGTNTAAGCTCACTGCAAATTATTGGCATAAATTATAAAGATAGAAAAAAAAATTCTATAAAATTTTTAAATGATTATGGAAACCCATTTAAATATAATTTAGTAGATAAAGATGGAACAGAGTCAATAAACTTAGGTGCTTATGGTGTTCCAGAAACTTTCTTGGTTAACAAAAATAGAAAAATTTTAATAAAGATTATAGGACCAATAAATGACAAAGATGTTAAACAGATTAGGGAGATTGTAAATGGTTAAAAAAAAATTTATGGTCTTTTTATTTTTATTTATTAACTTTTTTGGAANNTGTTATTCTGAGACAGAACCTTATTCTAAACTTGAAAATGATATTGCAAAAAATTTAAGATGTCTGATTTGNCAAGGTCAGTCTATATACGANTCTAATTCTGAATTTGCATTAAGNATGAGAATCTATATTAAAGATCAAATAGACANAGGTCACTCAAAAGATCAAATTTATAATATGTTAGTCAAAAAATATGGTCAATGGATTGTTTATGATCCTGGATATTCAAAAAAAACCTTTTTATTGTGGTTTATACCAATATTGTTTTTTTTATTAGGTGGTGCAATAATATATTTAAAAATATATAAGAGTAAAAAAATATGAAAAATTTTTTTAAAATTTTATTATTAATCTTTTGTACTTTTATAACTTCTGAAAAGTTATACGNTGAAGAAANACAAAAAATGGATACTGGNCATAAATATAATATTTATACNGGNATGTTTGATTTCAGTGACAATGGAAAAAAATCTCAAATTATTGGAATTCAACACTTAAATGATAATCTTTTCAGAGATAGCTTAATAGGTACAATTAAACCTATTACTGGTTTTATGTTAACTGCTGACTCAGCCTCATATCTTTATACAGGAATTCAAGCTGAGTATAATATTGGAAGATTAAATTTAACACCAAGTTTTACACCAGGTTTATATCATGAGGGAGATGGNAAAGACCTCGGTCATTTGGTCGAATTTAAAAGTGAGCTTCAATTATCCTTAGATTTATCACCAAGTACAGAATTTGGTTTTTCATATAATCATATATCTAACGCTAGTTTAGGAGAAAAAAATCCTGGGGCAAATAGTTATATGTTTAATTTCTTTAAAAGCNTTTAAATTATCAATATGAATTTAAAAGATTGCCACAATTTTAGTGACTTTAGAATTTTAGCCAAAAAAAAATTACCGTCACCAATTTTCCATTANATTGATGGTGCTGCNGATGATGAGATTACTTATAACCGAAATACATCTGCGTTTAATGACGTAGATCTTGTACCCAATGTATTGAGAGGTGTTGAAAACGTAGATTTGTCTACAACAATTTTTGGAAAAAAAATTGATTTACCTTTTTACTGTTCCCCTACTGCTTTACAAAGATTATTTCATTATGATGGAGAAAGAGCAGTAGGAAAAGCAGCTCAAAAATTTAACACAATGTTTGGTGTTTCAGCTTTAGCTACTGTAAGTGTTGAAGAAATCTCGTCTTTAATNGATACACCAAAAATGTTTCAATTCTATTTTCACAAAGACAGAGGATTAAATGATTCTTGTTTAGAAAGAGCGAAAGCAGCTAAATTTGATGTGATGGCTTTAACTGTTGATACTATTACGGGAGGAAACCGTGAGAGAGATTTAAGAACAGGTTTCACATCACCACCTAAGCTTACTATATCAAGTTTATTTAGTTTCGCGACTAAACCAATGTGGGGGATAAACTATCTTACAAAAGGAAAATTTGAATTACCACATTTACAGGATTTTGTAAAAGAGGGTACAAGCACTAACTCTTCAATTGGTAATTATTTTTCTACNATGTTGGATCAATCCATGAATTGGAATGATGCTGAGAAGTTATGTTCTAAGTGGGGCGGTCATTTTGCACTTAAAGGAATTATGAGTGTCGAAGATGCAAAGAAAGCTGTTGATATTGGATGCACTGGTATAATGGTTTCTAATCATGGAGGTAGACAGCTTGATGGATCAAGGTCACCATTTGATCAACTAGCAGAAATAGTTGATGCTGTAGGTGACAAAATTGATGTTATTTGTGAAGGTGGGTTTCANAGAGGAACACANATGCTCAAAGCTTTATCTCTAGGCGCAAAGGCTTGTGCTGGAGGAAGATTGTATCTCTATGCTTTAGCNGCNGCGGGACAAGCAGGAGTNGAGAGAGCATTAGGNCAATACAAAGCTGAATTAGAANGAGATATGAAATTAATGGGNTGNACTAAGATTAGCGANCTAAATAGAAATAATTTAAGATTTAGATACACTTAAAAAAATTCTATGAGTCTTAAAGAATGTTATAATTTTGAGGACTTCAGAAAATTAGCAAAAAAAAAACTACCATCACCGATATTCCATTACATTGATGGTGGTGCAGATGACGAAAATACTCTTAAAAGAAATACAGAAGCCTTTAATGATTGTGATCTAATACCAAATATTTTAGCTAGCGTAGGCAAACCAGATTTATCAACAACTATTTTTGGAAGAAAAATCGATATGCCAATTTTCTTATCTCCATGTGCTATGCAAAGATTATATCACCACGATGGTGA
>FUFK010076891.1_pt1 | contig 12315 bp, 10 predicted proteins | sample 1021851 | NCBI WGS metagenome assembly FUFK01 (sample SAMEA51879418, study PRJEB19060) | metagenome
ATGCCCAAACTGCATCATCAGAGAAATATGACATAGCAAGATCAACATCCTGAGCATTTACTGCATCAGTCCATGCATTAGCTATTTCTTCGTATTTTGAAGAGTCTACTACTGATGGAAAATCAGAGTTTGCTTGAGTTGGAGTTTCACAACTTATAATTGCGAAACTAAGTATTAATGTTAAAATTATTTTTTTCATTTTTAAATTGTTTTAAGTTAATTATTTTTTCATGATACGTGTAAGTTGCAACCATCCGTGCATCTCACGGGAAGCATATCCATATTTTGACATCATCTTGTCAGTAAAAGTTTGTTCAGACCCTTCCGAGCTAGAACCATTATTTTCTTTGTTGATTTCAAAAATAGTATGTGTAATAGGTTTATATGCATTATCAGATCTGTCAACTATTTCTGATAAATCCCACCAGTATTTATTCCCCTTGTGTTGTTCTCTGAAATATTGTTTTTCAAATTCAACATAGTCATCATTTAATGCTTCCATACCTATATATGTTGCTTTAATTGTTGCCTCAGGATCAAGTCCCTCTTCAGAAAGATTAGAGATACTTTGCATAGTATAGGATCTAGAACTAGCTCTATACTTATTTTCTGTACTTTCTTTTATATACTTTCTTATTACTGATCTTTTAGTTTTTCCTTTATGAGCATCTTGAATTATTTGCATCCAATCAACATTAGCATCCATTTGCTCTTTAGATTGATAAATATTTACAATAATGTAATCTGCCCAAGGGTTATCGTCGTTACTACTTGGGTCAACTTTCCAGATTGACCACCCGGCTTGAATACCATCGGCTATTGCCTTCTCTTTAGCAACACCCCAAAATTCCTCAAACTTCTCATATTCTTCTTCCATTCCTTCATTTAGCACAACATGTTCGCTAGTCCAATAAAATTGCGCATTTAATGTAGTTGAGAAAAATAGAGCTATTAATGTGTATAATATATTTTTCATGTTTTTATTTTTAATTAATTATATAAATACAAGTTAACTCTTCTGCTTCTAACATTTCTCTTGAATTTTGAACTAGATTCATTAACTGTGTTGTGTTGTAATCCCAATTTGGAGTTGAGCTTTGAGTTTGAGAAAACGTGTCTCCATTCATTATATTAAAAGCAACGTGAGTTGCATCTCCAGGGAAATTTTCACTTTTTTCAGTTACCTTTGCGAGTCCCCAAAATTTCCTTATTCCCTCAACAATTTGATCCTCAGCAATTGGTCTCCAAACATTTAATTCTAGACTTTCAAAATTATCATTTTGTTGAGTCATATAATGAAAATACATCTTATCCCCTGGCTTAATTGAGGGTCCAGCGTAAACTGTTCCTCCAACCCATGAGAGCTGGATAGGTCTTGCCTCTGAGACAATACCACTGCTGTCCATCATCTTAGCTACTGTTCTTTGGTTTCTTCCAAGTGCATCCTGAATAAATGAAGGCCATTCATCTTGGCTTAGCTGTTTTTCATCATTATTTCCTACAACGACATAATATTGAGCCCACCCATCATCACCCTCTTTAGGTGTTCTTTTCCAAACGGACCATCCTGTCCTGTAACCTGCATCAATTAATGCTTGATTTATTTTCATCCAGTTTTTCTCGTAAGCAAGATATTCTGTATCCTTACCATCTTCGATAACTATCGGTATCCAAGTAGTTGATTGTGAGTATGCACTAGCAGTAAATAATAAAACTAATGCCAATAATAAGTTTCTCATATAATTATATAATTTTTTCTGATCACCGAATTTAATAAATAATTATTTAGAATGAATTTAAACTATATTATTTAACATAAAAATGAAATTATTTTAATGATTTAATAATATATACTATAAAATAATATTATATTATGATAAATACGGTAAGTATTTTAAGGATTTATTAAATAGTGGAGTCGGCGGGATTCGAACCCGCGTCCAAACAAGTAATTAAACTATCGTCTACAAGTTTATTTATCTTTAAATTTTCGAGAAAATACTTGGTAGATAACAACCATAATATCAACCTTATCACTTTTAGTTTTGAATTTTACTCAGTGAATGTAAAACTCTAGATTAACTTAATGGTGTCTCAAATATAAAAACTGTTAATCTAAGTTTTTATGAGACATCTAGCTTCTCAACCTAGTTGAGATTTGCAAAGACCTACTATAATTCAGTCAATTATGCAGCTAGAGCGTAGTTATTTTCGCCATTTAAAGTTTGAAAAATAGATTTACGAGATTATTTTCATCACTCGACTTGCAAATAATTAAATTAGTCTTGCTGTCAAAACCAGTCGACCCCAAAATTTCAAAGTACAAAAGTTTGGCAAAGATATGATAAATAAGGCTATAATTTAGATGTAGCTTCTCTAATGGTTAAAAGCTTAATAAGAAGATCCTCAACTTTACTTAAATCCAACATGTTTGCACCATCACTTTTAGCTTTTGATGGGTTGGTATGTGTTTCTAAGAAAATTCCATCAACATCATTAACAATTCCAGCTCTTGCAAGTGATTCAATATACTCTGGGTTTCCACCGGTGACACCTGAAGTTTGATTAGTCTTCTGAACTGAATGTGTTACATCTAATATTGTGGGAGCTATTTTTTTTAATTCACTTATACCTCTAAAATCAACAATTAAATCATTATATCCAAATTGAGTTCCTCTCTCAGTAATTATTACCTTTTTATTTCCAGATTCAACTACTTTATTAACTGCATATTTCATGCTTTCTGCACTCATAAATTGACCCTTTTTAATATTAATTGTTTTACCTGTATTAGCAGCACTTACAAGGATATCTGTTTGTCTTGCTAGAAATGCAGGTATCTGTATTATATCCACATATTCAGCTGCCATTTCTGCCTCATTCGAACTATGTATGTCTGTTATAACAGGGATATTAAATTTAGAGCTGATATCTCCTAAAATATTTAATGCTTNNTGATCACCAATACCTGTAAAACTGTCTAATCGGGTTCTATTAGCTTTTCTATAACTCCCTTTGAATACAAAGGGAATTGATAATTTAGAAGTTATTTCTAATAGTCTTTCAGTTATATTATATGCAACATCTTTTCCCTCAATTACACATGGTCCAGCAATAAGAAGAAATTTATTTTTTTCAATTTTATCAGTAATCATATATCAATATTAATGATTATTTTCTTTTCACTTCAAAAAACTTTCCATCCTCACACTTGAAAACTTTTCCTTTTAATTTTAGTATTAGGTTATAATCATGTGTAGCAATAATCATTGATGTTCCAATTTTATTTAACCTTTGAAATAATTCAATTATCTCTAAACTAGTTTCAGGATCTAAGTTTCCGGTTGGTTCATCTGCTATTATCAACTCGGGATTGTTAAGTACTGATCTTGCTATAGCTACTCTTTGTTGTTCTCCTCCAGATAATTGATTAGGGAATTTGTCCAAAGAGGTGTTAATCCCAACTAACTTTAATACTCTTTGAATTTTTTTATTAAAATTCTTTTTATCATTGTTTCCTGTTGACTTTAAAACAAATTCTAAATTATCATAGATTGATCTATCGTTTAAGAGTTTAAAATCTTGAAAAACAAATCCAATTTTTCTTCTTAGATAAGGAATCTGATTTTCAGTTATTTTCTTAAGATCATAATTTAAAACATTAAACTTGTCAGATTTTTCAATTTCTAAATTTCCAAATATCGAGTTTATAAAAGTTGTTTTACCGGATCCAGTTCTGCCGATAAGAAAAACCATTTCACCTTCACTTATTGAAAAATTAATATTTTTCAAGATATTTTTATTTCCAATATTTAAATCAGTATTTACTATTTCAATAAAAGCCATACAGTTTTGACAAAATAACAAAATAGAATAATTTTTTATTAATTATTATTGAGTTTTTTTGTTTGATTAATATCATTTGATTTAATTTGTAAATTATTTCAAATGAGAAAAAAACTTTTATTCCTTCTTCTAATTTTCCTAACATCTTGTTCAGAAAAAGTTGACTTAATTGTTCACAATGCAACAATTTATTCTGTAGATTCTAATTATACAAAATACTCATCTCTTGCTGTTAAAGATGGTAAATTTAAATATGTGGGTGGGGATGAAATATTATCTAACTTTTCATCACAAAATATTATTAATGCTCAGGGTTTACCTATCTATCCTGGTTTTATTGATTCACATGCTCATTTTTATGACTTGGGATTCTATATAAATCAGGTAGACTTGAAAAATACCAAAAGTATAGAAGAAGTAATTGATAGAGTTGTAGAGTTTGATGCCGAAAAAAATCCAAATTTTATATTGGGCAGAGGATGGGATCAAAATGATTGGAATAATAAAACTTTTCCAACCAATACTCAATTAAATGAAATGTTTCCTGACAAGCCAGTTGTTCTTAGAAGAATTGATGGTCATGCCTATTTAGTCAATGACTCTGCACTAAAGCTTGCTGGGATTAATAATTTAACAAAAGTAGAAGGAGGAGAAATTGTTAAGATTGGTAATAAATTAACAGGTGTCTTGATAGACAATTCAATGAGATTAGTTGATAATATTATACCTGAACCAACTAAAGAAGAATCAATCCAAGCTCTTTTAAGCGCTCAAGATCTAGCTTTTAAATATGGATTAACTACAATTTCAGATGCAGGCCTAACAAAAGAACAAATTTATCTAATCGATGAACTTCAAAAAGATGGTGCTTTAAAAATTAAAATCTATGCAATGATTGAGAATGATCCAAGTTCATTGGAACATTTTATAGAATTAGGTCCATATAAGACAGATAGATTAAATGTTAGATCTGTTAAGGTATATGTAGATGGTGCACTAGGATCTAGAGGGGCTCTTCTTATTGATGATTATTCTGATAGAAAAGGTTTTAAGGGTATTATCAGAACACCAATTGACTCTGTAAATAAATTAGCTTTGAGGCTTTCCGGTACTAAATTCCAAATGAATACACACGCAATTGGGGATAAGGCTAATAGAATTGTTCTCAATGCATACAGGGATGCTCTTTTTGACTTTAGAGACCCAAGGTGGAGAATTGAGCATGCTCAGGTTATTGCAGAAGAAGATATTGAGTTGTTCAACCCTAAAATTATTCCATCTGTTCAACCAACGCATGCTACTAGTGATATGTATTGGCTTAATGATAGAATTGGTCAGAACAGGGCTAATTATGCGTATGCCTATCAAGAGCTTTTAAAAAAATCAAAAGTAATAGCCTTTGGTACAGACTTTCCTGTTGAAGATATTAGCCCAATAATGACTTTTTATTCAGCTGTTTATAGAAAAGATATTGAAGGCTATCCAGAGTCAGGCTTTCAAATGGAAAATTCTATAAATAGATTTGATGCCCTTACAGCAATGACAAGCTGGGGTGCATATGCAAACTTTGAGGAAGATGAAAAAGGATCCATTGAGGTTGGAAAGGATGCAGATTTTATAATTTTAGATAATGATCTTTTAACCTCTGATGAAAATAGAATTCCATTAACTAATATTGTTGCTACCTTTATTAATGGTGAGCTTGTATTTAACCGAAGATTTAATTAAGAAATGTGTGGAATAGTTTGTGCCTTTAACATTAAAGGTGATAATGATAGTATTAGAACCAATGTTTTAAAAATGGCTCAAAAGCTTAGACATCGCGGTCCTGATTGGAGCGGGATATATTCTGATGATAATGCCATTCTAGCTCATGAAAGACTTGCAATTGTTGACCCTACTTCAGGTAAGCAACCAATAATCTCTCAAGATGGTAAAAAAATTATAGCTGTTAATGGAGAAATTTATAATCATCAAATCCTTAGAGAAAGTTTCTTAAATAGTTACAACTTCAAGACACAATCTGATTGCGAAGTAATAATTCCATTATACGAGTCAAAGGGGGTTAACTTCCTGAATGATCTTAATGGAATATTTGCATTTGCACTTTACGATTCATCTAAAGGCACATACATAATCGCTAGAGATCATATGGGTATTATTCCTCTATATATGGGGTGGGATAAGAAAAACATTTTTTATGTTTCTTCAGAACTTAAGTCTCTTGAGGGTGTGTGTGATAAAATTGAGCTTTTTCCTCCAGGTAACTATCTAGAAAGTCATGATATGAAACTTAAAGAATGGTATAAGCCAAATTGGTCTTCTTTCGATTCAGTTAAAGATGCAAAAACTTCTATAGCTTCAATTCATGATTCCCTTTCAGATGCAGTAAAAAGACAGCTTATGAGTGATGTCCCTTATGGTGTTCTACTCTCAGGTGGACTTGACTCCTCAATAACCTCTGCTTTAGCTAAAAAATTTGCATCCAAAAGAATAGAATCTGGTGATAAGCAAGATGCTTGGTGGCCNCAACTTCATTCATTTTCTGTTGGTCTTAAAGGTGCTCCTGACTTAAAAGCTGCTAAGATTGTTGCTGACCATATTGGCACTGTCCATCATGAAATAAATTTTACTGTACAAGAAGGTATAGACGCTATTAGAGACGTGATTTATCATCTCGAGACATATGATGTGACGACTGTTAGAGCTTCAACTCCTATGTACTTAATGGCAAGAGCTATTAAGTCTTTGGGTATAAAAATGGTCTTATCTGGTGAAGGAGCTGATGAATTATTTGGAGGATACCTTTACTTTCACAAAGCTCCAAATTCAAAAGAATTTCATGAGGAAACTGTAAGAAAGCTTGAAAAACTTCATCAATATGATTGTTTAAGAGCTAACAAATCACTTGCTGCATGGGGAATTGAAGGAAGAGTTCCTTTTCTGGATAAAGAATTTATTGAAACTGCAATGAATATTAATCCAGAGGATAAAATGATAAAAAATGGAAGAATTGAAAAATGGGTTCTTAGAGAGGCCTTTAAGGATTATTTGCCAGAAAGTGTATTGTGGAGACAAAAAGAACAATTTTCTGACGGCGTAGGTTATTCTTGGATTGATAGTCTTAAAGAATTAGTCTCCAATGAAGTATCCGATGAAGATATAGAAAAAGCTTCTGAAATATTTCCAGTAAATACTCCACTTAACAAAGAAGAGTACTATTACAGAACTATTTTTCAAGAACATTTCTCTAGTGAAGCAGCTGCAAGATCTGTTCCTTCAGTTCCATCGGTAGCATGTAGTACACCTCAAGCTTTAGAATGGGATGAATCTTTCAAAAATGTTAATGACCCAAGTGGAAGATCTGTATCAAATATTCATAATGAATCTTATGAATAAAATGTTGATAAGTTACTGTAAATACTGAATGTTACAGGTTATTTTCCATCTTCATTTTTAGTATATTTATAGCTATATTTTTATTAGCTAAAAAATGTCAAAAAATACTTCAAAAAATCAATATTCTGCAGATAGTATTCAGGCCCTCGAAGGAATGGAGCATGTCAGAAAAAGACCCTCAATGTACATTGGAGATGTTGGGTCTAGAGGTCTTCATCATTTAGTCTATGAGGTTGTTGACAACTCTATTGATGAGGCAATGGCTGGTTATTGTTCATCAATCAAAATTGAAATAAATAAAGACTTTAGTTTAACCGTTGAGGATGATGGTAGAGGTATTCCTGTAGGAATGCACAAAAAAGAAGGAGTCTCTGCATTAGAAGTTGTAATGACAAAGATTGGTGCAGGAGGTAAATTTGATAAAGATTCATATAAAGTATCAGGTGGACTTCATGGTGTTGGTGTTTCTTGTGTTAATGCTCTATCTGAATCATTGACTGCAAGAGTTTTTAGAGATGGTAAAGAATATGAGCAAACCTACAGTAAAGGTAAACCTAACTCTGCTGTTAAAGAGGTTGGTAAATCAGATAAGAGAGGAACTTTAGTAAATTTTACTCCTGATAAAGAAATATTTAAAGAAGTTATTGATTTTGATTATGATATTTTATCAAATAGAATGAGAGAGCTTTCTTTTTTAAATAAAGGAATTACCATTTCTATTACAGATAATAGAAAAANAGGTAAGGATGGNAGACCCTTTATCTGAAACNTTTCATTCAAAAGANGGNCTTAGCGAGTTTATAAAATANCTAGACGAGTCAAGAGAGCCNATNATTAATGATATCATTAAAATGGAAGGAGANAAAAATAATATACCAGTTGAGGTTGCNATGATTTATAANTCTTCATTNTCTGAAAATCTNCACTCNTANGTTAATAANATAAATACTCATGAGGGTGGAACTCATTTATCAGGTTTTAGAAGAGGTCTTACTAATACTTTGAAAAAATATGCAGATTCTTCTGGACTTACTGATAAACTTAAATTTGATATTTCAGGAGATGATTTTAGAGAAGGATTAACAGCNGTTATATCTGTTAAAGTAGCNGANCCTCAATTTGAGGGTCAAACAAAAACTAAGCTNGGTAACAGAGAGGTNAGTGCTGCTGTTTCTCAGGCTGTATCTGAAATGCTTGAAAATTATCTGGAAGAGAATCCAAATGATTCAAAAATAATCGTTCAGAAGGTAATGCTTGCTGCTCAAGCAAGGCATGCAGCAAGACAGGCAAGGGAAATGATTCAAAGAAAGACTGTTATGACAGGAGGAGGTCTACCTGGTAAATTATCTGACTGCTCTGAGACTGATCCATTAAAGTGTGAGGTGTTTCTTGTTGAGGGGGACTCTGCTGGTGGTACCGCTAAGCAGGGAAGGGATAGNGTATTTCAAGCAATTCTTCCATTAAGAGGAAAGATTTTGAATGTTGAAAAAGCTCAACAACATAGAGTATTTGAAAATGAAGAAATTAGGAATATATATACTGCTCTTGGTGTTTCTATAGGTACTGAAGATGATAGTAAAGCTTTAAACCTTGAAAAATTGAGATACAATAAAATTATTATCATGTGTGATGCCGATGTAGATGGTAGCCATATTTCAACACTAATTTTAACTTTTTTCTTTAGATATATGAGAGAACTTGTTGAGGGAGGTAATGTATATATTGCTACCCCTCCATTATATTTAGTTAAAAAAGGGAATAAAAAAGCATATGCATGGAATGATAAAGAGAGGGATAATCTTGCAAAAGAATTTGGTTCAGGTGTATCTATTCAAAGGTATAAAGGTCTTGGTGAGATGAACGCAGATCAATTATGGGATACAACTATGAATCCAGAGACCAGAACCCTTAGACAAATATCACTAAACTTTGATAATTCTCAAGAAGCTGAAAGGTGGTTTTCTACTTTAATGGGTGATGATGTCCCCCCAAGAAGAAAATTTATTGAGGATAATGCTGTTTATGCTAAAATTGATGCTTAATTATGAAAGTAACAATCGTTGGAGCAGGTAATGTTGGCGCTTCCTGCGCAGAGTATATTTTAATTAAACAAATTGCTAAAGAGGTTATACTTGTAGATATTAAAGATGGTTTTGCTGAAGGTAAAGCTTTAGATTTAACTCAAACTACAAGCACACTTGGTTTTAAATCAAAAGTTTTGGGTGTTACCAATGATTATGAGCAAACATCTCATAGTGATGTAGTTGTTATTACATCTGGAATACCTAGAAAACCAGGAATGACTCGAGAAGAGCTTATCGGNATTAATGCAGGAATAGTTAAGTCTGTATCTGAAAATCTTCTTAAATTTTCTCCAAATGCCATTTTAGTTGTTGTATCAAATCCTATGGACACTATGACATATCTAGTTAACAAATCGTTCAATATTCCAAAAAATAGAATAATTGGGATGGGAGGCATTTTAGATAGTTCAAGATTTAAAACATATATTTCAAAATCCTCAGGTTATCCTCAAGATCAAATTGATGCAATGGTTATTGGAGGCCATGGTGATACTACAATGATTCCCCTTACATCTCTTGCCAAATGCAATAATAAATTATTAACTGATATTCTGTCAGAGGATGAAGTTATAAAGATTGCTTCTGATACAATGGTTGGAGGAGCAACTCTAACTAAGCTTCTTGGAACATCTGCTTGGTATGCCCCAGGAGCTTCAGTGTCATATTTAGTAAACGCAATAGTTAATGATTCTAAAGAAGTTCTTCCTTGCTCAGTCCTATTAGAGGGAGAGTATGATGTCCAAGATATATGTATTGGAGTACCAGTAAAAATTGGTAAAAATGGATTTGAAGAGATTGTGCAATTAGATCTGAGTAATAAAGAATTAGAAATGTTTCAAAATAGTGTTAGTGCTGTTAAAGAGACAAACTCTACACTTAATGGTTTAATATAGATAAAGTTGCCTGATAAATATTCAAATGTTATATTTGCAGGCGTTAAAATTGTATCATGCAAGGAAACTCATTAATTAAAACTTTTGCGATATTATTTGGTTTAGTAAGCATCTACCAGCTTTCTTTTACTTTTATATCATCAACTCTTGAAAATAAAGCTAAAAATGCTGCAATAGAAAAAATTTCAGAAAACGAAATTTCATTCTCTGAAAAAAGAGCCAGAGAAGAGGTAAGGTTTCTAGATTCTATTGGTGATTTCCCAGTTTTAATGTATTCATCATACAATGATGCTAAACAAAAAGAATTAAATCAAGGTCTGGATTTAAAAGGGGGTATTAATGTTATTTTACAGATTTCTATTAAAGATTTATTAAAAGGTCTTGCAGAAAATTCTTCTAACACAAAATTTTTAAATGCCCTTGATGATGCTGATGAGCTACAGAAACAATCTGATCAAACATATTTAGAATCTTTCTTCGAAGCATTTGATTCTAGTACTGATCAAACTAGATTAACATCTCCAGAGATTTTTGGTAATAGAACTCTAAGTTCGGAGGTTTCATTTGATACATCCGATGATGATATGAAATCAATTTTAAGATCAAAAATTGATGAATCTATAGTTTCTGCATTTGAAGTTTTGAGAAAACGTATTGATAAGTTTGGAGTAACTCAACCTAATATTCAAAGATTAGGTTCATCTGGTAGAATTTTAATTGAACTTCCAGGAGCAAAAGATATAGATAGAATTCAGAACCTCCTACAAAGTACTGCACAATTAGAGTTTTGGGAAACTTTTAAAAATGATGATTTTTCAGAATTTTTAATATCTGCTAACCAATATTTATCATCACTTGAAACAAATAATGAACAATCAAAATCCAGTATAGATGATCTTTTAGCTGATGTTGAACAGTCATCAGATTCTATCCAAAATACATCGAACCCTTTATTAAGTCTTGTAAGAGCATTTAGTTTTCAAGGAGGTCCTATTATAGGAAGATTCTTACCTAGAGATCAAGATTTAGTTGATTCATACTTATCTCTGCCTGAAGTTAGAAAATTATTACCAAGAGATTATAGATTTACTAAATTTTTATGGGGTAAGGTTGATCAAGATGGTTTATCTAGTCTGTATGCTATTAAATCAAATCGTGAGGACGTTTCACCTTTGAGTGGAGGAGTAGTTGTTGATGCTTCACAAAGCTATGATGCTGTTGGAAATCCTGCTGTTTCTATGCAAATGAATGCTCAAGGTGCAAGGATTTGGGAAAATCTTACAGATGTTGCTTACAGACAAAATTCAAATATCGCGATTGTCCTAGATGATATTGTATATTCTGCTCCTGGAGTTACTAGAGGTGCTATTAGTGGGGGAAGATCTGAAATTACTGGTGATTTTGATCTAAATGAGGCAATTGACCTAGCAAATGTATTAAGAGCAGGTAAGTTACCTGCATCTGCAACTATCATCCAATCTGAAGTAGTGGGTCCATCTCTTGGACAAGAAGCAATTGATAGTGGTATATATTCATTTTTAATTGCACTTACTTTTGTACTTGTTTGGATGATATTTTACTATGGGCCATCTGGGATATTTGCTGATATTGCTTTNATANTAAACATTGTNTTAATATTTGGAATTCTTGCTGGTTTAGGNGCNGTTCTTACTCTNCCNGGTATNGCNGGTATAGTTCTTACAATNGGTATATCAGTNGATGCNAANGTTCTTATTTTTGAAAGAGTTNGAGANGANTTAAAAAAAGAAAAGGGTTTAAAACAATCAATTAATGATGGTTTTAACAATGCTCTTTCTTCAATTTTGGATGCACCAAGAGGTTTTCCTTGAACTTCATTCAGTCCAGTTGCATCAACTAAATATTCTGCTCTTATAATTTGTCTAAATTGTCCTGTATTGACTTCTGGAATTAAAACTTTCTTATAATTATTCAATATTTCACCCAAGTCTTTAGGTAAAGGAGAAATCCAATTAATTGAAACATGACCAACCTTAAGATTTTCAGATAACAAAGATTCTGTGGCAGCTCTACAGGCACCATGAGAACTTCCCCAACTTAAAATAAGCACATCT
>FUFK010048446.1_pt1 | contig 12314 bp, 13 predicted proteins | sample 1021851 | NCBI WGS metagenome assembly FUFK01 (sample SAMEA51879418, study PRJEB19060) | metagenome
TGTTTGTGGGATGAGGGGTAAATAACAGACTCACACATTATGATGCTATCTTTTTAAAGCTGTGTTAGATTTGGATATGCCTAGATATTTATCGATTATATTATTTACTAGTTTGGCTTTCGGGCAAAATATCCTTCTCCATATTCCTAAAGTTGATTTATTTGGCTCTGAGTTTTCAACATGGTATTTATTGGGTTGGGTGAACATATTTTTTGGAAAAATAGCAATTCTATATTACGGATATAATAAAGGTTGGAATTTTTCTAAATGGTTAACTCTCATACTTTTTGCTACTACTGGTGCAGCANTTGGGTCCTTANTTTTATCAACAATCGTTGGAACACTNATAGGGTTCATAGGATGTTTGATTTTNGGAAAGAGGCTNNTAGGNTTTCAGCATGATGTAGGAATTATAATAGCTTTATTTATTACGATTGCTTTTGCAATAGGTCGAATGGGTTGCTTATTTAATGGTTGCTGTTTTGGAAGCGTAACAACATTGCCATGGGCTATAAACTATCCTATTGGGACACCTGCCCACTGGCTTCATTTATTTTCGGACTCTATTTCTAATAGTGATTCAAGTAGTCTAAGTATTCATCCAATACAATTTTATGAGACTATCTTTCATCTTTTTTCTGCAATTATCATAATAAAATTAGGGAAGAGATTTAAAAATAATAATACTGTATTGCTCCACTACTTTGGTAGCTATTTAATCTTTCGGTTTTTCATCGAGTTTATTCGAGACATGAATAATGTTTGGTGGTCTGCTATAAGCTNTGGTCCNTTAACACTATTCCAATGGTTTTTATTTTTCATGGCATTAGGATTAGTTATATCAGGTGTGATACTAGAAAAGAACCATAAGTCAGTTCTTATAAAAGCCAAAACAAATTATGTAATAAAAAATGATTTTATAATTATTCTATTCTGTTTCATTGTTACTTTAATTTTTAAAAATCAAATACAAACGATACATTTAGTACAGTTAGCTATAATACTGCCAATGTCTACTTTTCTGAATTTGCTTGAATTAAAGAAAAGGTATACGTTTTTCTATCCAGTTCCAAGATACGTAACTGCCTCGATATTTGCCTTACTTTTTTCTACACCTACTGTAAGTCAAATAGAAAGCAGGTTAGATAATAATCAATCGATCAAGACTAACCAAAAAGAGTATAGCAAGAGATGGGTTTATACAATTAATGAAAACAATAATACATTGCTGAGAATTGGAAATAGAGGTATCTCGCTTAAAGAATTTAATCGAAGAAGACAATTACTTAATCTCTTTTCAAATCAAACATCAGACTCCATAAAGATTTATGATGAAATAAAAAATAATAATAAGTCAGGAATACAATATTATGGTTCAATTGGAGGTGGTATTCAGAGACATGAATCTAATGTATGTGGGAGCAGTGAAATGCTTACTGTTGCNAGCATAGGTGGAACTATAGGTAAAGAAAAGAAAGAAGTTTTGTCCAAAAGTATTATTTATAGTGGGTATAGAGGGAATATATATTTAAGCTCTATTTTTGAAAAAAATAAAAATGATCACAATCAACATTTTGACCCATATTTCAATCCACGAGTGTCTTTACATTATTACAAAAATATAGATCTGAGATTTGTGGAGTTCGGGCTGGGACTTTCTGGAGTTTTAGCTAGGAACCTATATATATTTGAGTTTGGTAAAGTTGAAAAGTTATTTATTTATCCAAATGCACATATAAGATTAGGTCCGAAAAATTTCAACCTACAAGCAGGAATATCAGATAGGTATCATAACATATATAATCCGATGGTTGCTCATTTAAGTTTGGGGCTAAAGAATAATCTTAGATTTGGAGTAACAAACCAGACTCCAGATTTTCCATTAATGACTGTTAGCTTTTTCCTAAGCGATAAAAATAAATATTTTATAGTTGGTCCCTCAGGGTTTAGTTATGGTCTAAGGCATAACTTTATAAAGTAAGTGTTTATTATACTAATTACCTAGCCCCGCATTCGTGGCATTTTTTTGTTTCTACTAATCCGTGTTCCCCACAAAGCATTTGAAAAGAAAGTCCGTTTCCTGTTTGTGAGATGATGGGTAAATTTGTATTGAAAGAAACCTTTTAATGGACATCATATTAAAGGAAACAAGCTACCTAACTTGTTAATTGTTGGTGCGCAAAAATCAGCAACTACTTTTTTCAATCTTTGGTTATCACAACACTCCGATATTTTTTTCAGAACCTAAAAAATGTAAATTATTTGAAGGTTAAAATATTCTTCCTAATTGTTCAATTGATATTCCAATTGCTATAAAGATTCCAACAATAATAATTGGCCAGATTATATGTAATAAAATACTTTCATTTTCTTTAGCTGATTTATGTTTTGAATCAATCATGCCAAAATTTAAAAGGATGGTAGAAGTACCAAGGAGATTTGGAGTTTTACTTTACTCCCACCATCCTATTGCGAGTTGGTGAACTTTATATGCTGATAAATAAAAATTGTTCCTTTATTAAAAAGTAGGTTAAATGATATTCAATATTATAGATGCAATCCACATTATTGATAGTATTGATCAAACAAACCTTCTTTTAGACCTATATCATCTGCTTAGATTTGATACAAATGAGGACTGGCAAATAAAAATAAGTGATGTTGAATGTATATTTAATCTATTATTGCATTTATAAATGTGAACCAGATTAATTGTGTGCTATGAATCACTTTATAATTAAATATTATTCTTTATATTGAAGTTATACCTTGGGTAGGTAGAGGGGTTTGTTTATCCTTACCTCTGTCAATCAGCCACATTCCCCTCTACCTAGTTTTCAACAAATAAGGGAGCTTACCAATTCAATAACTAAAAGTTTAGATTTCTATTTTCTCTGTATGCTTTTTCATATTCATCCCAGTTGTCACTTTTCCAAATAGATAAATCCGGTCTAAAGTGCCTCCTTTCAATTCGTTCTCCATTAACCCATTGAATATCAATCTGCTCTCCTCCAGGAGTAAATTGTTTATGATAAACAACTCCCGTTGTAGTATCAAAAATTCTTGAATAATGTTTTTTTGTGATATCATCACTGCTAATATAGTATTCATATCTACCTGCCTCGATTTTATCATTCCCTGCTCCTATTAATAAAATAGCAGTAGAACACAATAAAAATCCGGTTATTAGTCCTTGTATGTATATTCTCATTTTAGATCCCTTTATATGATTTTATTTAGTCTTAAGGTTTTTATCTTTGTTTTTATAATTTGAAAACCATTTGAAATTTGGCATAGTAATAAAACCTTTTCTTGCAAGAAAAGTAATTAATGCAATGATTAAGAGCTTCATTAAATAAATTAATCAAAGTTTGAATAATATGTTATGCTTCATCTTGATTTTGAAAAAGATATCAAATTGCTCTATATATAATGTGNTGGTTTTATTAATGNTGAGGCGTTTGTAGATTATATTATAAAATTCANATACTTAATGAAAAAATATCTAGCCCCCTTTTTATTGATTTTCACATTTGCCTTTGGCAGTGATTCAACAAATACCAACAAAAAGTTTAATAGCGACACATCTCGAACATTAGAAACCTATAATAACGGAAACATCAGCAGTATTTCCTACCATAAAGATACTGAAAATGGCTTAGAACTAATCAAACAAGAAGTATTCCATTTTACTGGTGGCAAATCAATGACTGGAACTTTTGAAAATGGTCTGAGAGAAGGAGTTTGGACTTTTTATTATGAAAATGGAATAAAAAGGCTTGAAGGAACTTATCGTAGTGGTCAAAAAGATAGTTTATGGACATATTGGTATGATAATGGTGTTATTGCAACAAAGTATTTCTATGANAATAAAACACTTGATGGTAAGATAATGGAATGGCACATTGATAAAGAATGTTGGGATAGACAAGGAAATGAGTGTGAGTGCGGTGAAAGCTGGTGGAGTGAGTGTGAATTATATTAGAGTGCATAAATTAAATCACCAGTATGTTTAGATTATGAGGCCCTGATGACCAGGGTCTTTTTTCATGTTATAGATATAAAGGATTATTATGGATGAAGAAAAAAAGTCAGTTTTAATTCATTATATAACAGAATTTATCCTTTTTACAATTGGGCTGGGGATCCTATTACTTATTCTTTTCATAAGGGATTTTCAATTTTCATGGGGCGTTGCCTCTTTATGGGTATTCCTATATAATGGAATATTATTCACTTATTGGCTGTGGATTAATAGTTCGAAAATATGGGAGAAGGTGATTGTGGGCATGTATTTCATACTTGTTGAAATTATCATAGCTAATTCCTTTGTATCTTTTTAAAAATGAAAGCATTATATCATAACTACTTCAGAAAAAAAGACAGTGGTAATCCCGTTATAAAGGTACTTGGGAGCGTTCCTATCTTTGAAAGCCTTACAGAAAAAGAGTTATCCGAAGTTGCGCGCTTAACCCATGAGCGAACATACAAAAAAGATGAACATGTGTTCAAAAAGCTTTCTCCTGCAGAAGGAATGTATGTTATACTTGATGGACAAGTATCAATAATTGATCCTGAATCAGAAACAATCTTTGCGACTTTAAAATCAGGAGATTTCTTTGGTGAATTAGCATTGCTTGACGAAGAACCTCGATCTGCTTCTTCAATAGCTAAAATTCCTTCTAGACTTATCGGATTTTTTAGAACAGACCTTTTAACTTTAATGAAAAGATCACCAGAATTGGGAAATAAAATTTTGATAAACCTATCCAGAGTCCTTGGAGAAAGGTTGCGAAAAACTAATCAAGAATTAGCAAAACCAAACCATTAATGGACCCCATTCAAAAGATTTACAGGTTATTATTATTTATAATAATTGGACTTCTTNCCNTAGAAATTCTTCCTTTCCTTTNNTCNATAATTGGTATGTTGATCTTTTCTTTTTTATTTACNACAATTTTTTTACAAGGTGTTGATAGTATAGAAAGATATACNCGCTCNAGATCACTNGGTGTTTTTTTNATCTTATCAACAACCATACTNGTTGGAGTTATNTTCATTGGAAGCTTTATATCAAACCTCGGTTCCCAAATAAAACTATTTACAAAAAAGATTCAGCGAGANGATTTTGAAAAAGGGATTGAAAACCTTTCTTCAAGTNTAAGAGAAGTATTACCAGATTTTATAGCCAACCTGATTCCTGAGACTGAAAAAATAATTCTNATGGCAAAAAACCTACTGATTGGTGTTTTTCAAANNGTTTTATCTCTTCTTGGATCNGCTGGAAATNTATTTTTCATTGCATTNATGGTCCTAATTTTTACAATTATACTATTAATTGAATATCATGATTTCAAACGTTCTTTAGTTCGNTTTATGCCAAACAAGTATCTTGAGGTTGGACTTCGAATGATTTATAACATTGAATTACAGATATCGAAATATCTCCAAGGCCAGATCCTAGCAGCAAGCAGTGTAGCAATATTATCAATTCTTGGGCTTTTTACATTAAATCAGTTGGGTGCGAACATTACATTAGCTGTTTTCATTGGTATCATAGCAGGACTCGCAAACCTCATTCCAATGGTCGGTCCATTCATAGGTATGGTCCCAGCAATTTTAATTGCTTTAATGAATAACATAGGAAACGAGATTGCCTTAAACCATCAAATATTTGGAGCAATACCATCACCCTTTTATGTTTTAGATATTATTTTAATGTTTATTATTGTTCAACAGATAGATAACAATTTTATTACACCACTTGTCGTTGGTGAAAGTGTTGGTCTTCATCCGATGGCAGTGATGCTAGTTCTATTGATTGGGGGAACGTTAATTGGACCACTTGGAATGTTATTTGCCATTCCAGTAGCTGGAGTTTTAAAGGTTGTAATTGCTGAGATCGTCTTCATTACAAAGAACTCTCATTTATTGTAGTTTATTTTTTCAATTTTCTGATAAACTTAATAAGAACGCATATTCTAAAGCATATTCTCTATACCTTCTAAATCTACCAGATTTTCCATAGTGACCTGCGTCCATATTCATGTGTAAATAAAGTTCATTGTCTCCTACCCAGTGATCTCTAAGCTTCGCTACCCATTTTAATGGTTCCCAATATTGAACACTCGAATCAAAAAACCCAGCTGTTACAAGTAAATTAGGATATTCTTTATTACTAACCTGATCATATGGAGAATATGATAACATATATTCATAGTATTCTTTTTCTCTTGGATCACCCCATTCCACCCACTCATATGTTGTGAGAGGTATTGTTGGATCCAGTCCAGTTGTTACCACGTCCACAAATGGAACAGATGCAATTGCTCCTTTCCACATATCAGGTTCCATATTTATGACTGCACCAATTAATAATCCTCCAGCACTTCCTCCATAACAAAACAGATGTTCTTTATCCGTGTAGTTTTGATTTATTAAAAATTTACCCGCATCAATAAAGTCGAAGAATGTGTTCTTCTTTTTTAGCAGCTTCCCATCATCATATGATTGACGACCAAAAATTTGGCTCCCTCTTACATTTGCAATAGCAAAAATGAATCCTCTATCTAACAAACTTAATCTGGTAGAACTAAANTATGGATCCTCTGTACTTCCATAGGCACCGTACCCATAAAGAANCAAGTTTTGAGGCGNCTCAAGACTNCTGAGTGATTTTTTATACACNAGCGAAATAGGAATCCTCTTCCCATCTCTAGATTGTGCATATATTCTTTCAGAATGATACTCTTGATCAGAGTATCCACCAATCACCTCCTGCCTTTTTAATAACAGCTTCTTTTTCTTATCCATATCATAATCATATGTGGAATAAGGAATTGTCATAGATGTATATACATATCTCAAAATATTCGTATNAAATTCNCTATTCNNTGAAANCCANGAAGAAAACGATTCTTCATCAAAATTAATATAATNATCATCTTCAAANTCTCTCTTAATNACTCTNANAACACTTANNCCNTNAATTCTTTCATTTAAAACCAAATGCTGTGAAAAGACTTCCATTTCTAGAATTTGTTCTTCATTTCTATGAGCAATTATCTCTTCCCAATTTGACTGGTCTGTTTCTGAGGAGGATGTTTCCATTAAGCGATTATTGGGGGCATCTAAATTTGTGAGGATATAAAATTTATTTTCAAAATGTGCGATTGAGTATTTATGATTCTTTTGTCTTTTTGTAAAGTTTTTAAAATCGCCTTTCAAGTCATCCGAACTCAGTATTTGATAATCACTCGATGAATGACCTTCGCTATATATAATAATAAATTCTCCAGATTTTGACCTGTAAACACCAGACCAATAATCACCGTCTTTTTCATGGTAAACTAGTTTGTCCTGTTCATTATCTGAACCTAAAACATGCCTATATACCTTCTCAGGGTTCAATGTAGTATCATTCTGAGATGTGTAGTAAATAGTTTTATTATCATTCGCCCATGCAATGTTTGACTCAACATTATGTATTGCATAATTCAAAGTTTTTTGTGNAACCAGATTTTTAAANTAAAGAGAGTACATNGTTCTGCCAACAGTATCTATAGTGTATGCTAACCATTCATTATTAGGACTTATGACCCTTCTACCTAAAGAAAAGTAGTCATGACCTTTAGAAAGTTCGTTTGCATCGAGAATGATCTCTTCATTGGAATCTAGGGAACCTTTTTTTCTGCAATATATNGCATATTCCTTGCCCTTTTCATATCTAGAATAATAATAGTATCCATTCATTAGGTATGGTACAGTTNGATCATCTTTTTTGATCCTACTGACCATTTCATCGAAAAGCNTATTTTGAAGATCTTTAGTATCAGAAAGNTTCTCCCTTGTATATTCATTTTCTGCATTTATGTAGTCAATAACTTCTTTTGTCGGCTCATCGTAGGGTGTTGTTGTCTTCTGATTATCTGTAAGTCGCATCCAATAATAGTCATCTTGTCGTTCATGCCCATGATTAACCATTTTATAAGGTTTTTTCATTNCTTCTGGTGGATGAATTTCTTGNCTGCAAGATTTCATNATTATAACTCCAATTAAGATATATTTTTTCATCAANCAAATTAGACTTAATGTATTTTAAACGAAAACTTTATATAGGATTTATATTATATNATTTTTTATAAATCTATTTATTGTATTGATTTAAAAAGGTTGAGTTATGTCTTGCTTTAAATAATTTATAANACTTAAACTANTACAAGCCATATCTTGGCTTACAAATGCGGAGTTCTACTTGAATCATACATTCATCAAATGTTTTTGGTGTGGTGTATCTGTTTTCAAAACATATGGTAATTAGTTGAAACAGATATTACTACTGCTATATATCAGCATATCCATATCTGGCTGCGGTAGCATGTTAAATCAAAATATACCGGCGTCAAATCAAAGGATTAATATTTCTAAAGTAAAAAAGATTATCATAAAAAGGTTGAGTTTCCTACCATATGTAGAATATGTCCCCGATATCGAACCTAAGGAACCTGGGTTAATTTTGTTGGATGAATTACAAAGATATGAAAATATAGTTGATGACCATGTTATGTTTGAACTTGCTGAAGAAAAAAAGTTCTATCCTGATAGCAAAAAGAGACTAAAGTTGACCAGATTTATTAAGAAAAAGAAAATTAATGATACCATTGAAGAGAAAGTTTTAGATATAGAAAAGATAAGAAAACTTACTTCCAGGTATGAAAACTGGTCCTCAGGGTGGGATGATAAAGCAACTTTAGTTGGCAAAGAATTATCAATTGATGAAATTGACCTTATTAAAAGCGAAATAAAAAGAATATCTAGAAAACTATGACTTCAGCCAGAACCCCATGAATGATCTTAATTTTATTTTGACTTGTATGGGTTTTCAATTTTAANATTTTATAGTGGAANNTTTCTTTAACTAAACTAAAAGGGAGGTGATCAGTTGTCTAATTCAAGTACTTTGCTGACCTCCAATATATCAGCAAAATAAAATCCACGATGCTGCCGTTGTGAGGTCAGCTTCAAAAAATAAAAACGCGCCTTTAAATGGCGCGTTTTTATTTACTACAATCTAATTATTCTGCGTTACTGCTAATACAACTAATCCAAGTGAGAGCAAAAGGCCAAGAAATCCTGGAACTTTAAGTCCTCTTTCGAAACAAGGTCTTGATGCAATCGCTGGTAATAAACAAAACAGTATTCCTGGTGAATGCTTGAAGAAAAAGTCTACTTCTTTGTCAATCTTAAAATCAGATTGAAATAGTTGAAATATAAATAAGATCAAAAAAGTTGTGAATAGCCAGCCAACGAAGTTCAAAAGAGGAACTCCATAGTATGCCCCAGACTTCTTCCAACTCCATCGTTTTTCATCTACTGCTATTGGATCAAGAATAAGATCAAGTAATACCATTAAAATACTTGGTAAAAGTAGTAGTATAATGTTTTGATTTGACAAAAAATAGAAAGAACCTCCTAAAACGAGTTCACAATAATTTAAAATCATGTACGTTAGACCTGACCAGGANAGAGGNATNATCAATGGNATTCCAGAAATNGAGGGCCCTGGTGATAACTTNAAATTGAATTNATACTTACCTCCAAANATTAACCCNGTTTTTGTCCCAATNATTTCCATAAAAATACCAATGNANAATGAANTAATTACAAAGGTNATAANATTNAACCAACCCCAANTCATTGACCCATGAANAAGAAANTATAAATAGCCNATATTTATNTGGATAAACCTTAGCCTCTCTGCTTTAATAAAGTTACTATTTGTTTCAAGATCGTCCTTTCCAACAAACCATGAAACCTTCCCAAGTCTTATAGTTCGATAAAACAGTGGTACCGTTATTACTAGACTAAAAAATATATAAAATAGAATTTTTTCCAAATGCCTAGAGCTTTATTCTTTTCTTGTAAAAACTATCATAATGCTTCTTACATTTTTCATAGACATCAGCAAGTTTTTGGTCAAGATTTACTTCTTTTTTAGTGTATGGTTTAAACCCAGTTGATTCATACACTCCTTCATACCAATATGCCCCCCACACCCCATCAGAATCCCTAGATCCTACAGGCCAGCTAAGCATCGACTTATAGAAAACAATATCTAAAACGTTGCACAATTTTTTCATCATTGATTCAGGGTTTTTTAAAATATCATCTGCATCAATGATTGGAGGAGTTATACCCCTTTCTTTCTCAAGAAATTCTATGATCTCAGCCTGTTGTATATAACCTAAATGACGTTCATCTTNAACGGGGATTTTTTTTTCATAGCTGGCAATTACATATTTGGGATCCCTTATTAGTATGCAATTTTGGACATCTTTTATCCAACTTATATCAAAACCTTGCAAATTATGTTGTGCCATATGTTTTTGGTAACACAGGTTTTTTTCATGAAAACTTGTATTTGTGCATTTTTCTACAACTTCATTCCAATTTGTACTTTGAAAATCTAATATTTCATCCCTACCTGGATGATTGAGATCNNTAACNGATAAGTAATGAGCATAAAATGGCTCATCAAAAACTACTGTGTCTTTTCGATTTTCAAATGACCTCATCATAGCTGTTGAAAGNTTTCTAGGCCCCGACCACATAGCAATAATATTTTTATTCATTTATTATTGGACATGGTTTCTATATCTATCTCATACCATGTTTGTAATTGCTCTGTGAGTGGGCCTCTAGTTCCATTACTTATTGTAATGCCATCTACAGATCTAACCGGTATGATCCCAGCAAATGTACCTGTTACAAATACTTCATCTGCTTCATGAACCTCATTTATAGAAAATTGTTTTTCTTTGATGGGAATTTGTTTCTTTTTGCAGATATCAATAACACTATGTCTTGTGACACCATTTAAGCAATGTTGGCCATTTGAAGTNCATACCTCNTTGTTTNTAATCATAAAGAAGTTTGTTGAATTGCATGTGGAAACATATCCATCAGGGTCAAGCATAAGTCCCTCATCAACGCCCATTTTATCTGCTTCTATACAAGCAGCAATACAGTTATGCTTACTCAAAGAATTNANTCTAGGATCCTGAGTTANGTTATTCCTAATTGTACTAACCGTGCCTAATGTAATACCTTCAATCTTTAAACGAGGGCTAGGTTTTTTATGTTCAGGAATAATTACAATAGTTGAGTGACCAATAGTTACCTTTGGGTGCTGGTAAGGTGTGGATTTAATTCCTCGGGATACTATTAAACGAATATGGACATCAGAAATCATTTCATTTTTCTTTAATGTTTTTTCCAGGGCCGATTTCATTTCACTTTTTGAAACACCAATGTCCATTTGAATTGCTTCTGCACCCTTATATAATCTTTCTAGGTGCTCTTCTAAATGAATCAAGTGATTATTATAAAGCCTAATGCCTTCCCAAACTCCATCTCCCAAAAGATATCCACTATCCATAACAGACACCTTTGCATCCGTTCGTGGAAAGAATTGACCATCTATATATATTTGAATATTGTCATTTCTTGAATCAATTTCATAATCATGAGTTGATGCCATTTTTAATCCTTATTTAGTTGTCTTTGCCTTTCAAATAATATAGCGGAAACCGCAGCNCTCACNTTTAAAGANTTAATCTTTCCTTTCATNGGTATGGTAGNTTTGAAATCACATTTTTTCATTGTTTTTTGTCTTAAGCCTTTCCCTTCACTACCAACTACGATTACTGTTTTACCACCGTAATCAATTTTGTACCATGGTTTTGCATCAATACTATTTTCTAATCCAACAATCCAAAAATCATTCTTTTTTAACTCCTCAAAGCCTTGACTTAGATTTGTCAATTGGTATAGAGGCATATTCACAAAAGCACCTTGGCTTACTTGCAATACCGTTTGAGTTATTGGAACGGAATGATGTTGTGGGAAAAGAATCCCATTGATTCCAGCGCAGTCAGCAGTTCTAATTATCTGCCCAAAATTTTGAGGATCCTCAATTTGATCCAAGGCTAATAAACATACATTNGATTTGTTTTTGAAGTCTGGGAGTCTATTTTCAATTAATTTCCCAGAGAACTCTACGATTATACCTTGTGTTCTACCNTCACTNTGTTTTTTATAAAACTGATCTTTTCTTAATTGAGATACAGGGTGATTACTAATAAGATTTTTTAATCTAGGATGCCCATCTGCCCTGCCATCAATTAATATATCTATCTTTAAAATGTTAAAACGATTTGATCCTAATATTGCAAGAGCATTATTAATTCCTTTGCAGGTGAACTTTCTGTTTCTCGAGTTTTTCATTTACTTTAAGCATTCAATATTAAAATACA
>FUFK010050136.1_pt1 | contig 12311 bp, 15 predicted proteins | sample 1021851 | NCBI WGS metagenome assembly FUFK01 (sample SAMEA51879418, study PRJEB19060) | metagenome
GCAAGTATTGAAGGTCCAATAGTTTTAAATGAAGGTATAATTATCTATGGAAGGGTAACTGGAGATATTGAATCCAAGGGGCCTGTTAGAGTTGCGCAAGGTGCTATCGTTAAAGGTAATATAATTGGAAGCGATATTAGGTTAGGTGGATATGTGACGGGGAATGTTCAGTCGAATGGGCAGGTTGTCCTTGGAAAGAAATGNAAGCTTCAGGGTGATATCGTTTATAGAAAGTTACTAATTGAAGACGGTGCTAAGTTTGAAGGGAAGTGCGATTTAATTGATATTGACGAGCAAGCCTGAGTGCCAACTTGTCAAAAAAGGAACTAGACAAAGGCAAAGGTCAAATTGACATAGTAGAAAACTTTAAATCCTTTCAAAATATTGCTAAACAGTCTGGGCCAGCAGCAGCAGCTTCTTATGGTCTAATCGCATCAATATTAACTTTTACATATTTTGGATGGATAATTGATAGGAAAATTGATTCATCACCATTAGCGATTTTAATTGGTATGCTACTAGGCATGATAATTGGCTTTTACCACCTAATCAAAGTAGTAAGTAAGACTAANCGNTAAATTCATGTTCAANTGATNANTTTAACTCGATNAATNACAATTNAACTTTTTATNAAACATTATACTTTTATACCGGTTCAATTCATTCGTATTTTCCGCAACTTTTTTCAAAGATCAAGGCAATTAAAGCGGTCTTTAATTAAGATAAATCACAACTAAATACAAAAAATTTAAGTTAAAGAGTTCAAATAGATGAGCGCACCAGAAGCCAGTCATTCGACAACNTCTGTAATGGAAAAAGTTGGTCCAAACATNATTAGNCATGTTTCAAANACATANAAAACAGATTATCCTCCNGTTTATAAAATTGATCCAATTATGGGGATTGACTTTTCAATTACNAAACATGTTTTAATGTTATGGCTTGTTNCGNTAATTGTATCNGTTTCGATCATCATCCCAATTAGGAGGTTTTTATCTAGTGGAAATTTGGTTCCCTCTGGCTGGGTAAATGCAATTGAGGCTATAGTTAAGTTCATTAGGGATTCTATTGCCAAGCCGAATGTTGGCGAAAAATGGGTGATGACCTGGGCTCCTGTTTTGCTTACATTTTTCTTTTTTATACTGTTTGCNAATGGTATTGGGATGGTCCCTATTTTTGATGTGCTNGGATCAATCAACCGTTTTTTACTTGGTGTACCTTACTCTGATAAGTANAATANNATTAATACCATGCTTAATGGTGGCGTAACTGCCACAGCTAATTTTAATGTAACAGGTGCGCTTGCAACTATAACGTTCTTCTCTATAATGATTGCTGGTATAATGGCGCACGGATTTATAAANCATTGGAAAAATTTAGTNCCNCACGGATTGGCATGGCCNGTCTACATNATTTTGATACCCATTGAAATAATGGGTCTTTTTGTAAAGCCATTTGCATTAACCATGCGTCTNGCTGCAAACATGACTGGAGGTCATATAGCTNTGCTTGCCCTTCTTTCGCTTATGGCNATCTTTGGAGAATTNTTTAGCAGTGCAGTAGCNGGTATNGGTGTCTCAATAGTCGCCGTACCAATGGCAGCTGCTATTGCAGGTTTAGAAGTNATTGTTGTTCTTGTACAGGCTTATGTCTTTACNTTATTGACAGCTGTATTTATTGGAATGGCAATTCACGTTCATCATTAAATAAATAAAAAAGGAAAAAAAAATGACAGCAACTACACTTATCCCTATTGGAATGGGTTTAATCGTTCTGGGTGCAGGCCTAGGGATCGGAAAATTTGCGGCCGCTGCGGCTGAAAGTATTGCACGTCAACCAGAAGCTGCAGACAAGATTACAGGTGCTGTAAACTTGCCACTGTTTCTTCTTGAAGGTGTTGCAATCTTAGCAGAGGTATTTACTTTCTTAATTCTTATTCTTGGATAGTTTTCCTAGATGGTAAATAAAAAAGAGAACTACCAAGAAACTACTTTAGTCTCTTCTAAAGAAGCACAGGGTAGCAAGCCAAATCCATTAGTTCAATTAGATCCGGGTCTGTTTATATGGACGATNCTGACGTTCCTTTTGNTGTGTTTTGCTTTAGCAAAATTTGCTTGGAAGCCATTATTAAAGGCACTAGAAAGCAGAGAGAATGATATTCAGGCATCGATTGAGGATGCAGAGAAGGCGAAAAGTGAACTTGAAAATCTGAATCAGGAGGCTGAAAAAATAATTGCTGAAGCTCGCTCAGATGCTCAGGAAATTAGGTCAGAGGCAAAAACTTCTGCTGAAAAAATAAAAGCAGAAATAAGATCTCANGCTGANGATGATGTAAAAAAGATAAANGATGAGGCAAACAACCANATTCAAGTAGAAAAGGACAAAGCCATATCTGAAATCAGGNAGGAAGTAGTTACTCTNACCATGTCAGTAGCAGAGAAGGTTATTGGAAAGAATCTTTCGGTTGAAGATAATCAGCAGTTGATTGAAAAATCTATATTGGATTTAAAGAAGCATGAAGCCTAACCTTAATCCCAAAGTTATTGCAACAGGATTATTTAATGTCGCAGATCAAAATGATGACCTAGATACACTTAGGGATGGTTTAAGAACGCTTAATCAAATCGTAATAGACAGTGGTCAGTTTCGTGTATTAGTTCAATCAAAAAAGATAAAAGGGAAATTGAAAGTAGAAATACTCAACTCAGTTCTTGGAAAATTATCCCATCCTCTAGTAAATGAGGTAGTATCATACCTTAATGGTAGTAGTGCAGCCAATCAATTAAAGGAAATATCTATTTTCTTTGATTCATTGTATAGAAAGAAGAGCAATACTATTGAGGTCAAAGGAATTGTTGCTAGTAAGATGAGCAACCAGCAAATAGAATCCTTCAAAGCATCGCTTGATGAAATTCTAGGCAAAAAAACNAAANTATCTATTGAGGTAGACCCCAGTNTAATNGGNGGNATNAAACTGCGTATTGATAANACCTTTTTGGATGCATCTATTCATAACCAATTGCAGACACTTCGNACTGAACTACTGCAGACTTAATAATTTAGGAAATCATGGAAATAAAAACTGATCAATTAACACAATTACTTCGAGAGCAAATAGAAAAACACGATGGCTCGGTTGATATCTCAGAAGTAGGAGAAGTGCTTGAAGTAGGAGATGGAGTTGCCCGTGTTTCAGGCCTTGAAAATGTAATGAGCTCCGAACTTGTTGAGCTACCAAATGGTGTGTTCGGCATGGCACTAAATCTTGAAGAAGATAACGTCGGCCTTGTATTATTTGGAGAATCTCGACTTGTAAAAGAGGGCGACCTTGCAAAAAGAACGGGCCGAGTAGTTGAGGTTCCAGTTGGAGATGCAATGCTTGGTAGGGTAGTAAATCCTCTTGGACAGCCAATTGATGGCAAGGGNCCAATAAATACAGAGCANTCCTTACCNATTGANAGAAAGGCACTGGGAGTNATGGCCAGATCTCCGGTTAATGAACCGCTTCAAACTGGAATCAAAGCCGTAGATAGTATGATACCCATTGGCAGAGGGCAAAGAGAATTAATTATCGGTGACCGACAAACAGGAAAAACAGCGGTAGCAATTGATGCTATTATTAATCAAAAATACACCCACAATACTGACAACCCGGTTTACTGTATNTATGTAGCAATNGGGCAAAAGGCTTCTACGGTAGCTGCTCTTGTTAAAGAACTAGAAANTAATGGTGCAATGGAATANACTACTGTAGTTGCAGCTAATGCTTCAGATCCTGCACCCATGCAATATATTGCCCCATACGCTGGTGCGGCTATGGGAGAGTTTTTTAGNGATAATGGAAAGCATGGATTAATCGTCTATGATGATTTGTCAAAACAGGCTGTCGCATATCGTCAAATGTCTCTGGTTTTGCGTCGTCCTCCTGGAAGAGAAGCATTTCCTGGTGATGTTTTTTACTTACATAGTCGATTGTTAGAGCGCGCATCAAAACTTTCTGAAGAACTTGGTGGTGGTTCTCTTACTGCGCTACCCATTATTGAAACCCAGGAGGGTGATGTTTCAGCCTACATTCCAACAAATGTAATCTCAATTACTGATGGGCAGATATATCTTGAGACTAACCTTTTTAATTCAGGAATAAGACCTGCAATTGATGTTGGTCTATCTGTTTCACGAGTAGGTGGTAATGCCCAAATCAAGGCAATGAAATCTGTTGCTGGAACTTTGCGTTTAGACTTAGCTCAGTACAGAGAGCTAGAGGCATTTGCAAAATTTGGTTCTGATTTAGATAAGGCTACACTTTCCCAGCTGACCAGNGGAGAGAGGATGGTAGAGATACTAAAACAAAATCAATATGTTCCGATGGATGTTGAAAANCAAATTGCCATCATTTTTGCTGCCTCCAAGGGGCAGCTAGATGATTTGGATATTGAAGANATATCTGATTTTGANACTGGGTTATTTGAATATCTTGATGCAAATGCATCAGATAGTCTTGCTTCNATAGTGAATGAAGGAACTATATCNGAAGACACTGGAGAGAAGCTTGAAAAAGCAATNTCAGATTTTAAGGTAGGATTCAAAGCTTAGATCTTAATGGCAAATCTCAAAGATATACGTGACAGAATTAAATCTGTTAAGAGCATACAGAAGGTTACGAAGGCGATGAAAATGGTTGCCGCTGCTAAAATGAGAAAAGCGCAAGAGCGAATGGAACAGGCGCGTCCATATTCGAATTCATTNTCNGAAATCATTGAACATCTTTTGCCNGATNTAGATAGAGAATCNCTTACACTCTTANAGNTTCGTGAAATAAAACGGAANGCNTATGTTGTAGTGTCTGCNGACCGAGGTCTAGCNGGAGCTTTCAATACNAATCTCTTAAAAATAGCTCAGAGAGAGATTGACGAATTTGGAAGAGAAAACGTAGATATNTTTTGCATAGGGAAAAAGGCTCGAGACCATTTCAACTACAGAAATTATAATGTTATAGANAGTCATATTGANTTNTGGGCTGAGATGGANTTTGAAAATGCAATGATGATTGGAAGAAGTGTNATTGATCATTTTACAAGTGNATNTGTTGATGAGNTTCACGTAGTATATAATTACTTTACGAATATTGCACAGCAGGAGGTCAAATCTGAGACGCTTCTACCATTATNATATGATGAGAGTGAGNATACTGTTTCTGACCGCNTATATGAGCCTTCAAANGAGGAANTNGTTGANGCTNTGATTCCAAGACACCTTAATATTCAGATGTGGAAATANTTACTAGAATCATATGCAAGTGAGCAAGCTGCACGCATGCTTTCCATGGANAATGCTACTTCAAATGCTCAGGATATGATAAAAGATTTAACNTTACAATTCAATAAGGCAAGGCAGGCTGCGATAACAACAGAAATGTTAGAAATCGTTGGTGGAGCTGAGGCCTTAGGATAACAAAAAAGGATATCCATATTATGCCAAAAAATGGAAAAATTTCACAGGTAATGGGCGCAGTTGTTGATGTTGTCTTTGAAGACGGTCATTTACCAGATATATATAATGCCTTAAAAGTTGACAGAGGAGAAGAGGGAACCCTTGTTTTAGAGGTGGCACAGCATCTTGGTGATTCTGTTGTTCGAACGGTTGCAATGGATACTACGGATGGATTAGTTCGTGGGCATGTTGCAGAAGATTCTGGCGAACCCATTTCTGTTCCTGTAGGAGAAAAAACCCTTGGACGTTTGTTTGATGTTTTAGGAAATACNATTGATCAAAAAGGCGACTGCGAAACTGAAAAAAGAAACCCTATTCACCGTCCTGCACCGAAGCATGAAGATTTAGCTACCTCAACTGAAGCCCTAGTGACTGGTATTAAGGTCGTTGACCTTATGGAGCCGTACACCAGAGGTGGTAAGACTGGTTTGTTCGGNGGTGCTGGAGTGGGTAAAACAGTTTTGATTCAAGAGTTAATCAGAAATATTGCCACGGAGCATGGTGGATATTCAGTATTTGCTGGAGTTGGAGAAAGAACCCGTGAGGGTAATGATCTATATGCTGAAATGACTGAATCAGGAGTTATTGATAAAACTACCATGGTATTTGGCCAAATGAATGAACCACCAGGAGCGCGTTTAAGAGTTGCTCTTAGTGGTTTAGCAATGGCAGAGTTTTTCAGAGACGATGAAGGCAGGGACGTTTTACTTTTTATTGACAATATATTCCGTTTTACTCAAGCAGGTTCAGAAGTGTCTGCATTACTAGGTAGGATGCCATCTGCTGTAGGNTANCANCCTACCCTGTCCACTGAAATGGGAGACTTGCAGGAAAGAATCACCTCAACTAAAAAGGGATCAATNACTTCTGTTCAAGCTGTTTATGTTCCTGCAGATGACCTNACNGATCCAGCTCCNGCAACTGCATTTGCNCACTTGGATGCAACNAGTGTATTNGAGAGGAAAATCGCNGANNTAGGNATATATCCTGCGGTTGATCCACTAGCATCNACATCTAGAATCTTAGATCCAAGGGTTATTGGTGAAAAACATTATAATGTTGCAAGAGANGTTCAATCTGTNCTTCAGCAGTANAAAGACCTTCANGATATTATAGCTATTCTTGGAATGGATGAANTATCTGATAACGATAAGCTTACCGTTGCAAGAGCTAGGAAGATCCAAAAGTTCATGTCTCAACCGTTTTTTGTTGCTGAACAATTTACTGGTACACCAGGAAGATATGTGAGCCTAGAGGATACAGTATCTGGGTTTGATGCNATTCTAAAAGGCGAGGTCGATGAGTTGCCAGAAAATGCATTTGCTTATGTAGGTACAATAGATGAAGCAATTGAAAAGCATAAAAAGTCAGCCGCCTAATGANTNCATANAATGTAGAGATAGTAACACCAATCCGTGAGNTAAANCTTCAAGANGTTAGNTACNTACGATGNCCTGGNCTNGATGGCTCATTCGGNATCATGAATNATCATCGCGAGGGAATTTTCGCATTATCAGTTGGTGAAATTAAGGTCTCTCAAGNTGGAAAAANTGAATACTACGCAACTGGAGGAGGATTTGCTGAAATTTTTAATGATTCTGTAAAGCTTCTNGTAGAATCTTTGGAAAAATCAAATGAGATTGATTCTGATCGTGCTAACNACTCTCTNAANAGAGCACANCAAAGGAAAACTGAACAAAATTCTGAAATTAATGATGCNAGAGTTGANGCATCTCTAGTTCGTGCCCTGAACCGTTTGAGAGTATCAAAAAGATAATCATTAATTCAATTACAATTATTAAAACCGCTTGTAATTTTAAAGCGGTTTTTTTTATNCAAAATTTTAATTAAATATGTTTAAACGNACACATAATTGCGGNGATCTAAGNTCTTCAGAAATAGATANTAAAGTAATATTGAATGGATGGGTCAATAAGGTTCGGCTACATGGACAAGTTGTTTTTATTGATTTACGTGATAGATATGGTAAAACACAGATTGTTTTTGATGCTGATGATTATGATGGTGAATTTGAAGAAATAAAGAAAATATCGATGGAAGATGTTTTATCGGTAAAAGGCTTAGTCAGGCCAAGAATTGAGTCAGCAATAAATCCGAGTCTATCAACGGGTAAAATTGAAGTTGTAGTTTCTGAATTTATTATGCTTAATGAATCAGCACCCTTGCCATTTATGCTAGATAACCGAGAAAATGCTGAAGAGGATTTAAGATTAAAATACCGCTATCTCGAATTAAGAATGGAAGAGCTTCAAAATAATCTTCTCATACGACATGAGGCATATCAATCAACAAGAAATTATTTATCAGAAAATCAATTTGTAGAAGTTGAGACCCCTATTTTAATGAAATCAACTCCAGAAGGCGCTCGAGACTATTTNGTACCAAGCAGGGTGCACANAGGNAAATTTTATGCNNTACCACAATCTCCACAGATTTANAAACAGATTCTAATGATTTCTGGNTACGATCGATATTTTCAGATTGTCAAATGTTTTAGGGATGAAGACCTTAGAGCTGATAGNCAACCAGAATTCACCCAAATAGATATAGAGATGTCTTTTGTANATGAGGAAGNTNTATTCANNTANATGGAGGGNTTAACNCGANATATNTTTGAAACTGTTTCAAAGATTAATCTNCCTGATTCTTTTCCAAGAATTACTTATCAAGAAGCNATGGAANTATATGGTTCTGACAANCCTGATTTAAGNTATGNCCTCAAACTAATTGATCTTAAACANTATACGGATGTNTCAGATTTNAAAGCATTCAGTACTGCAGAGAGAGTCAAAGGAATCATCGTAAAGGATGGTGGAAAATATTCAAGGAAGATGATTGATGAGTTAACTGATTTCATCAAAAAATATAAGGCTAAGGGATTGGCGTGGATGAAATTGAAAGATAGTTCATTTGATGGTGGTATATCAAAATTCTTTTCCGTTGAATTGCAAGAAAAGATGCAAAACGAACTGGAAATTGAAAACGGTGACATTCTTTTTATGGTTGGAGATGAATCAAAAATTGTTCTAAACGCCCTGGGGCATTTAAGAATTGAAATTGCTAAAAGAGAAGATTTAATCAACAAAAATAAATACTGCCCAATCTGGGTGACAGAATTCCCTATGTTTGAATATGATGATGAAAATGAGCGCTATGTAGCAATGCACCATCCATTTACTGCTCCAAGNATAGAGGATATTAATCTATTAGATACTGAACCGTCACAAGCGCTNAGCAGAGGTTATGATTTAACAATGAATGGATATGAAATTGCCGGTGGGTCCATCAGAATACATTCAACAGAGGTTCAGGAAAAAGTATTTTCATTACTTGGNTTGAGTAAAAAAGAAGCAGTAGATAAATTTGGATTTTTAGTTGAAGCACTAACTTATGGTGCACCGCCACATGGAGGAATTGCGTTTGGATTTGATAGGCTTGTGATGTTACTTGCTGGTACTGAAAATATTAGAGATGTGATCGCCTTTCCAAAAACTACTTCAGCAGCATCATTAATGGATGAAAGTCCAAGCTCAGTAAGTAACTCTCAATTAAATGAGCTGGGAATTATTATGAAAGAAAATAAGTAATATTAATTAAATTTTTATTTGTTTTTGGCGATAGTCAAAAATAAATATGATGATAGACCTACAGCGCTAAAAATCATACACATTACCATTATTTGATAACGAATTGCAATATGTGGTGATATTCCGGATAAGATTTGTCCAGTCATCATGCCAGGAAGTGAAACAAGACCAACTGCAAATAGTGAATTTGTTATGGGGATCAATGATGCTTTGAGTGCTATGCCTTTTGCTTCATCATAACTAATATTCCTATCTAATTCTGCTTTTAATCTTTCTGCAGCTAAGCTTACTCCATTCATTGAACTTGCAAATANCATTCCCGCAATAGGTATCATATACCTTGGCATATACCATGGGTCTAACTTTAATACAAATTGAGTTACCAAAAAGAGTGTGATACCTCCACCAAATAAAATTGAAATAAAAACTGTTTTTAATAGCTTAATTCTATCTTTTGAAACTGTTCCCAATGCAATCCAACTTGCAATGAATACCATTGAAACCAAAATAAAGAGTGTGATNAGNGAGTTATTTGTTGAAAATAAGAAGGTTAAAAAATANGCTATAATNATTAATTGAATTAACATNCTGCCNATAGCATATAAAGAATTAATCCANTCAAGACTCCAAGAACGAAGAANAAANACTACCATTCCANCAGGAATNAANATTATTAAAAGTTGTGAAAAAGGAATGAATGTTATTTTTTCATCCACCAGGTAATTTTATCCTTATCTTTAATTATTTAAACTTTAAATCCAAAATAATTCATAAAAGATATTGTCAATAGATAACAAACCATTGTTATTAAAATGGATATTGTGAGACTTAAATAAAATTTGATACCATAATTAATTAAAATTGGAAGTACAATAAAAAGAGACATTGATGGAACTACCATCCACAAGATTCCATTGGCTAGTGCTTTTACTTTATCAATGTCATTTGTATCAATATATAGCCATATCATTGATAAAACAGAGANCAAGGGAATCGATGCGATTAACCCACCAAAAAGATTATCCTTTTTTGCAATCTCTGAAACAAGTACAATAATTCCTGAAGATATAAATACTTTTATAAAATAGTGAAAGATCACCTGCACATATCCTATTGAAACAATTTCTTTATTTGAAGTACACTACTTTTAATACATAGATCGATAGTTCGCTGTAATTCTAGGCCACTGTACCAATAGGAATTAGACCATACAATTTCACCTGAGTTTTCATCAGTCATTTTTAACATAATACCTACTTTATTTTGAGTGTATTCCACCCTATTCCCTTCTCTAACTTTACCAGCATGTGTAGTCGTTGTCGAGGTTTGTAACTGGGATGATTGAGCTTTCTCTTTTTCCTCATCCATGTCTAATGATTGTTGTACAACTGTTTTTGTATATCCTCGATCTTCATTTCGATATGGCACAACAATCATTTCAGAATCTGTGAATTCAGTTATTGTGCACGATAGATTTAGAGAATTTTTCTTTTGGTTAATCTGGATTTCGTATAGATTGTTATTTGATTCACTAACTGCATAACCATACTTTAAAAAGTTATGAGTCAAACTATTTGAGACCATTGCACCTGAGCCTAACATGTTTGAATGATCAGATACAATATTAAGAAGTAATTTCCCAACATTTTCAAAATCATATCCAGTTTGTATTGCAGGACTTTCAGGTCCTGACCAGCAAGAAAAAAAGAAAAATATTGTTATTAAATATTTCTTGGTCATAATTCGTAAGACAAAACCTTTATATGGTTTTTTGCCTGTCTCTTAATCTTTTTATCTTTTGAATATTTTAGGCAATTTTTCCATGCTTCAAGCGCTTCTTTTGGTTGGTTAAGAGCTTCATGAAGTAAGGCCTTCATTTGATATACGTTTGGACTGGTAGAGTCTTCTTTTTCTGCTTCCTTAATATGTACTAATGCCTCTTCATACATACCAGCATTTAATGCTGCAGTAGCTTGAATAAATGAATTAGAATTTTGAGCAAATATAATTGTAACAAAAAAAGTTAGATAAAATATTTTCATACAGGACTTTCCTTTAACCATATTTAAAAAATTATTGTTTAATNCGANTTCCNATAATCTGTTTTCAAAGTTATATAATTGAATAGATTAATATAACTGAATAAGAATTTTTCTACTTTTTTATTCAAAAAGGGAAGATTCATNTTCTAACAATTTNTGAGCTTTTTTCTGGTACAACCAATTATCATTCATTACCTCAGGATGTGTAGTCAAATTTGTACTCAATACACTTGTTAAAATCTTGTTAAACTGTTCACGATTACCTGCCTTTTGATGATAAAAGTCTGCCAGGAAAACACTATTTGCAAGATAGTGTGGATTTGATTTTATTGCCTGATCAAAGTATGAAAATGATTGCTCAATATCCAGTCCTGGGATTCGAGAGTATAGCATTCCAAAAAATCGATAAGCACCTCCATAGTGAAAACCTGGGTCGAGAGTAAGGACACGATTCATTATTACCTCTAAAAGTTCACGGCTATTCAATCTTTCAATCACAGGTCTAGAATTTAAATAATGAGCAAGGTTTTTACCCCACCAATAAAGGCCTGGTAATATTGAATTAGGTGTTTTGCTCAGCGATGAGAAAAGTTTCTCTGTACTATCTCCTGTAATTGAATTGTATATAGCTAAAAAGTCAGGATGATTGACCACTGCTTTTTTGCATATTTCGGAGGCCTCAAGGAATAGTTTATTCTCTTGGTTAGAATTAGGTATTTGAAAATAGGCTCTCGTAAATTTTATTTTTGCAAGCAAGACAACGTGTTCAAGTTGATCTGGCTTTTTTTCAAGAACTTTTAAGATAAGATTCTCAGCTTTATCCAATGCTTTTGCATCTGTGCGTTGATTCCAATAGGAATTAGCTTGAGAAATTAATTCATCAGCTATTCTTTTATTCTCTTTGACATTTATTGCGCTTCTAACACAGCTAAAATAAATTGGTATTAGGGCCAAAAATGAAATAGTAAAAAGATTATGTTTAAAGAGAAATTTCATTCTAATTATTAAATTACATAACACAAAATTAAAGGATATAAAGGACTTTGGAAAAGGTCATAGAAATAAAAACTATAGATCCAACTGCGCTGTTAGGTATTGGTGACGCTAATATCAAACTCATTGAGCAATCTATTCCAGCTAAGATTATTGCCAGAGGGGAGCAAATTAAGCT
>FUFK010610551.1_pt1 | contig 12309 bp, 10 predicted proteins | sample 1021851 | NCBI WGS metagenome assembly FUFK01 (sample SAMEA51879418, study PRJEB19060) | metagenome
CGCAGCCAACCGGGCAACAGGTAAACTGGAGCTAATGGTTTAAGCAGGAGATGGGGTGAGGCGGCATCCTTACGCGAACTACAGATTCTGGACCTCTCCTTTTGCTGTAGTTCGCGATCCGCCACTAATACTGCGCTAACAGAAAAGGAGTGTTAACAATGAGCGTCAAGAGAAAAGTCGGTAGGCCAAGAAAATATGAAGGGTCTAACACTGAGAGAGGGCGACAAGCTACTGCGGCAAACAGAGCCAAACAAAAGAAGAAAGGTTGGGCAACAATAGGGCTAGACCAAGAGTGCATGGATCTAATTAATGAGGTGCAGACCCTGCTTCGGGCAAAGTTGCTGTTGCCAGATGGCCTTCAGGATAAAGTCAAAATAACGTACAAAGATACGGTCAAGATCGCTCTCACTGAATACGTTAGAGAGACTCGTAATGGTTAGCTATTTTAATGAAGATGCTCAGTTGTTTTACGCGGTCACCTCGAAAGGCGATCGAGTGTACCTGGGCTATGGGCCAAGCAGGGCAGAAGCAGAAGCCTATTGTTTTGAACTTGTGCAAGAAAGAAAAAAGGAAATCAACCATGGGAGAAGTAAAGAATTTGTACATTGAGATGCTCGAGAACATGTCTGAAGAAGAACGTTCGGAGCATATATTTGAACTGCTTGAATTGCAGGCAGTAGAGAATGAACCTGACCCCGATCAGTTTAGCGGAAGCTAATCAGTTTGTTGCTGATCACCACCGGCACCATAAGCCGGTGGTCAGCCACAAGTTTTCAATGGCTGTTGAGGAAGATGAAGAGATTGTTGGTGTTGCGATCGTAGGCCGACCTGTTGCCAGGGGTCTTGATGATGGATACACCTTAGAAGTTAACCGATGCTGTACCACTGGAGCGAAGAACGCTTGCTCGATGCTGTACGGTGCAGCCTGGAGAGCTGCGAAAGCCATGGGATATCGTCGGTTAATTACCTATGTGCTTGACTCTGAGACAGGGACAAGCCTGAAAGCTTCAAACTGGAAGCTTGTTTATGAAGTAAAAGGCAGGAGTTGGAACACACCAACCAGGCCAAGAGTTGATACTCATCCGCTTCAGAACAAATTGATGTTTGAAATCACTTAGTTGGAGTAACAAATGACGGAAAGAGAAGAAACCTTTCAAGATTTTCAAGGGAAGCTGGCAGAGTTTTTAGAGCTCAACACAACTGATCAGGTTGTTTTCCCAGAGCTAGTACAAGAGTGTTTGGGTTTTGCTCTCATGTACATTTACGTTAATGCCGACAACCCAGATCAGGTCGATTGGTTTGTAAAAAAGATGAAACAACTTGCGCTCAAAGAGCGTGAAGAAATTTTCAGTGAAGAGGGGTTAATACACTAGTATGGAATTAAGAAACTATCAGAAAAAAGCTTTGCAAAAAGCTCTCTGCTGGTTTGAAGAAGAGACAGGCTACCCACTTATCGTGCTACCCACAGGCGCTGGTAAGACAGTAGTGTTCGCGACTTTGATCAAGCAGTTATATCAACAGGATCCAACCAAGCGATTCTTGATCTTAGCGCACCGCCAGGAGTTGATCTCCCAAGCGGTCGATAAAATTAAAACAGTGTGGCCAGAAGCCCCAGTCGGGATTATTGCTGCCAGCCTCAAACAGTATGACCATACCGCATCGATTGTGGTTGCCAGCAGGGACACGCTGGCTTCACAGAAGCGACTTGATAAGTCATACCCGTTCAACTACATCATCATTGATGAAGCCCATCACGTTGGTCCTGAGATGCGCAGTCGGTATCGAAAGATCATTGATCACTTTGAAGATATAGGATGTCCACAGATACTGGGTGTGACGGCTACGCCATACCGCATGGGCCAGGGCTACATCTATGGTATGCAGGACCATTTCTTCAGCGGTGTTGCCTACCAGGCTAAGATTCCTCAGTTGATTAAGGATGGATATCTGTCTCGACTGTCAGCGTTTAAGGTCGCAGATGATGCAGTCATCGATGCGAGTAAGGCGCGGGTTAAGTTCAAAGGTGGTGACTACCGTGAGTCTGATCTTGAGTCGTTGGCGATTGTTGATCAGACCATGTACGCCATTATCAATGACTGGATCGATAAGGCATACACTAAAGGTCGAACTAGCACTGTCTTCTTTTGCGTCAGCGTTCTGCACGCACAGAAGATGGCTATGTACTTACAGAACCATGGCATCGCTGCAGAGTCAGTGACGGCTGAGACACCGGCAGATGAGCGTGAGAGGATTCTTGCAGACTTTGAAGAAGGCAGGATCAACGCACTGTGCAATGTCGCTGTACTGACTGAAGGCTGGGATGCGCCACGCACAGATTGCATAGCGTTACTGCGGCCAACCAAATCGCTGGGCTTGTATGTCCAGATATGCGGGCGAGGTATGCGGACCTGGGGAGACAAGCAAGACTGTCTGCTCTTGGACTACGGCGGCAACATGGCACGCCACGGCTGCATCGATACGGCCAGACCGGAACGCAACAAGCGGGATGAAGAGCTCAACGATGAAGAGCCAAAAATCTGGATTTGCGAGGCAGAGACAGACAGCGGCAATCCCTGTCTTGCGGTAAATGATTCTGAGTACAGTCATTGCATTGAATGTGGAGAGCCTAAACCCAAGCCGAAACCTAAAGACCCCCTTGGTCTTGTCATGGACGTTGTGAAGGATGCTTCTGAAACAACTGAAGCTGTTGAAGGGAATGTGTTATCAGATGAACTGGGCGAACAGGCTGCGACTGAAAGACAGGAAAATGTCAAATGGATACGCGCTGAACGTGCAACTAGCAAGAATGGCAACGATTACTTGAAGATCAACTTTAAGTCTGAAGATCAGTACTGGCCTTACTCCACTGCCTTGATGGTGGAGATGCACGGCAAGGCTAGGCAGGTTGCTGAAAAGAAATGGCGCATCATGTCAAAAGGAATGCGCTTGCCTTATAGCATTGACACCGCTGCCGCTATGGTGAATGACGGTGCTTTCGATAAGGTCAAGAAAGTTAATGTAAGAAAAGAGGGTAGGTATTGGAATGTCGTCGGCGTTACTTTTTGAACAGATCGATCAATGGATCGAAGAAAACAATGAGGGTCAGCGGGGCCATCTAGGGATGAGCCAGATCGGTGATGAAGATGAACGCAAGTTGTGGCTGGACTACCACTGGTGCTTGCCGTCTGACTTCAAAGGCCGGATGCTCAGGTTGTTTGACCTGGGCGATCGAATCGAGGATCAACTGGTTTACTTTATCAAGGAGAGTAAAGTCTTCGATATCTCTGCAGTTGATGCGGAGGGCAACCAGTACAGGGCATCATTCCTTGGTGGACACTTCGGCGGTAGCTGCGATGGCTTTGTGAAGCGTGTCATACCAGAGGATCCCGCAGAGGTTTTGATCTTTGAAAGCAAGTCAGCTAACGACAAGCGTTGGAAAGAGCTCAACAAGTCTGGCGATTACCAGGGTTGGTCGAGAGCATATAAGTGGCAGTTGCACTGTTACATGGGGTGCTTTGGTCTAGAGAAAGCCATGGCTGTTGTGGTCAACAAGAATGACAGCAGCATCTATTCTGAGATCGTTGACTTTGAACCTTCGATTTGGGAACAGGCCCAGGAGAAAGCACAACGCATCATTACTTCTGACTCGCCCCCGCCTGGTAAGAGCGAGAATGACTGGCAGTTAAAGCAGTGGAACACTTCACGCTATCGTAAAATCTATTTAGGCAAACGATTACCTAGTTCAGTTAACTGCAGGAACTGCCATTCATCTTCACCTGTCATGGATGGCACTGATGCAACATGGCATTGCGCTAGGTTCAATAAAGATTTGACGATCGCAGAACAGCGTGCTGGCTGCAGAGATCATCGATGGATGCCCAGCCTGGTTAACGCTGACTTTGTTCCTGAAGAAAGCAATGACGATGTTATGACTTATCGCACCGGCATCTTTACTTTTCACAATGTCACATCTGACAAGCTGGGTGACAAACATTTTAGTAGCCCTGAAGTACGTGAGCTATCTAAGTTTGATTTTCGGTTTGGTGATATGGCTGATCTTGAGAAGTTGCGTAACTTCTTTGACGGCACCTTTGAAGACTTTAAGAAGATTCAGGTAATGGACGAGGATAAAACGCCGTTCTAGGTAGCTCCCTTGGGTCTTTGATAATCTGGATAATAAGCCCTGGATACAGGGCTTCAACCAGTTTCTTCTTTAGGGAAAACACCTGGGTGATCACGCCCTTGGTATCTTCTACCATGACATCATCACCACATCTGTACCTGAAGTCGGCAATGTACTTGCAGACCTTCTTCCCTTCTACCACACATTCGTATGGCACCTGGACCTCGAGTTCGCATATCTCTCCCCGGTCCTGCATCTCNTTNAGTATTTTGTAACGGGCACCCTCGAGCTTGGAGTCGAACACGATACCATCGTACTCAACCTTCTTTGCGTAGTACTTGCTCTTTCGTTTGCGTTGCGGGATCAATTAGTCAATGCCTAAAAGCTTGTTTATCTCTTGTCTGCGTAATGCTTGAGAAGATTCCCGATTATCTGGTAATGATAGGCTACTTCCTGCAGACCTGCTAGGCAGTAAACTATAATCAGGTGTTGGCGTAGGTGCAGGCAAAGCTGGAGCGGCAGGTAACTCGCTAGTTCTTGCTTCTCCAAACGTCCTTCTCATATCGGCTAAAGGCACAATGTTTCTAATTTTGTTTCGATCTTCGCTTAATTCTTTTTGTTCTATATAAAGATTAGGGTTTGGCATTGATGGTAAGAATTTACCCCGCACAATGCTTCTCCATCTAGGAACATTTGCATCGCTCAAAATAGCGTTAATCTTTTCATTGCTGACACCTAGATATCTTGCGTCATCCATTGCAATTTTTAATTCAGAAGCCAACCTTCTTTGTGTCTCGACTAACTTTTCATAGTTATAAGCAAACTCTTCAGGGCTTCTATACTCTTTTGTTTTGGCCAACCTTCTTAAATCTATTCCAGCGTTACTAATTCTATTTCCTAAGTCAACAGCCTTGTACTCTAACGACCTTTCCATATCTAGCTTAATTGTTTTAACGCCTGTCATGGCTTCAAACATCTCACCATAAAAATCAAGTTGTTTGTTTTTTGAAACCCTGTATCGGGGATCAACCAACCCGCTGCCAACAAGAGCGGAAACAGGTGCGTCTTTTATATTTAACACCCTAGAAAGCCCATAAAAACCTTTTGCGCCCACAGGTTCTTCATCAGGAGATATTTTCCCAACTTCCCAAGGCCGCACATCTNCATTAAATTCAGCGGGCGATATCGTAGGAACTAATCCGTTTAAAACATGCATAAATCCTGAATACATCCTGTCAGCTACAGGTGCATCTTCTCCAGGGCCAATGAGCGCACCCGTAGCAGTTCTGCCATTCATTGCTTCAAAAGTTCTTTGGGTCAACATTGATTGGCCCATAAATGGTCTAAAAAATTCGCTATATACTTGACCCATAGCATCACTAGCTATGCTCGATATATCTTTTTCATTCCTAACGCCGTTGTCTATTGCGTTTTGAACCGCTAAGAACGGAGTAATCATGTACTCATATGGCATCGTGTAAGAAAGGTTAATAACTTCTTCTGGGTTACCGTTACTATCTGACTTAACTACCGCTAAACTAGCATTCCTGTCCCAGCTTGCCGCACCAGACCTTCTATATGAATCTAACTGTTCTTCTGTTGAGCCTGTGGCCATTAAGCTCATAGATGTTATGCCGGAAGGTATACCAACTGCTATAGAAGAGTAGCCAAGGATTCTTTCCATACCCCTAGCTCTCATTAATGGATTTTCACTTGAAAGTTCAGTAATCGCTCTGCCTAATATATTTGTGCTTGTTCTTATAATTTCAGCAGGATAAGCAATGAAATTACCAATCGGCAGTTGTCTTATTTTTTGAACAATCTCCGGGACTCTTTCATAGTTAGGAACTACATCTCTCGTAATTGATGCTGCTTCTTCATCGATAAAATCATCAAAGCTTTTTTTAGAAAGCTTTGTAACATCAAAGCTTTTTGGATCAAGACCAGCGTCGGCAACAATTCTTGTTTGCTGTGGTGTTGTTGCTTTCATTATGAAAGGAGATCCTTTCACTTCAGAAGCAGCAATCATAGACCTTAACTTTTCACTTTCAGTTTTGAAGTTAAATATACGCCAGACATCATCACCTCCTTGATAGAGCTTGGTCATAATGCTGTTCTGATAAGCTTGAATTCCTTTTGCCCCGAATATTGTTTTATTAAGCTGGGATGCTTCTGCGGCTTCATCAATTAAACTGTTTAATTCTCCTAACTGAGCTTGTTGACCTATAACCCCAAGCCTGCTGTATTTTTCAGCCATCGCTTTTCCAAAAGGATCTTTGCCAAATTCATTTTTTATTGACTTAGAAACAAACGAAAAAGCTTCAGCCATGGTCTGGCCATTGGGGACATTACCGTTTGCTATGGCAAATCCCATTGCACTGGTGACATTTCTAATTTGCCCAACTGGGTTGTAAGCTGTTTTACCTAATTGGCTCAGACCTTTTAATCCAAGAAAAAAAGCATAACCAGGACCAAGAACAGAAGAAAGCTTCCAAGAGTCTTGCTCTAATGCATTAAGATAATCTTGCCTAACGTACTTTCCTTTAAGCTCTCCGTACTTAAAGCTATCGCTTAACTTAACGTAACTCTTATCGCCTTGTATGTCGATCAACCCAGGAGGCAATTCATCTAAAAAGACTTTATTGCCAGCAGGCAAAGTGTCATTGTACTCCTTAAGGTATTTAAGATAATTGCCTTTGCTGATAATCCCTGATTGTCTTTTAAGAGTTTCATTTAACTTCACAGAAAGATCTGATCTTCTAGATTCAAGACTTACGCCTGGTTTACTTCTTCCCGTGTACTCACCTAGATATTCTCTAATTGCTTTACTGTTTAAAGTTCTGCCCTTTAAAACACCATCATTCATCTTGGCTAACACAGAATCTTCTGTTAGATTTTTTGGGCTTAATTTTGAATTTACAAAACCGGGTTTTTGGATTAGTTCGCTTAACTGACCTCTAGCCTCTGCCTCAGTAATGATATCTCCATTTCTTTGATTGGCTTTTATTATTGAGGCAACAGCTTTATCTTGAAGTTCTTGAGAAGGCTGGTAGCTATCGTCTAAAAAAGCGCGATATTGCCTTGTGCCGTATAACCCGAGTTGGCCACCAATGGTATCTGCTACACCTTCAGGCAATAACTCAGGGTTTTTTTGTATTGCATCGCTGTAAGCATCGATTGATTCTCGAGCTCTTTTAGCAGATCGAAACAAACTGTAATCCGATCGAATGTTGTTAACACTGGTATTAACATTAAGATTTTTTCCAGTTAAACCATAAGCTTTATCCGCTTCGACAAGAACTTCAAATGCCTTTGCTTGTTCCGCTTCAAGAGAAGCTCTAGCTTTTGCTGCTTTTGCAGAGTCTTCTCCTGCCTGAAAAATTTCATCAGCAGGAAAGACCGCTTTATCCCAAGCGTCCATGATGTCTTTTGCGGTTATACCGTTGACATCACCTCTTTTAAATATCAAGTCTAGACTTTGTTGTGCGTCATCAAGCGCGATTTTGTTAGCTTGCAATAGCGAAGCAAACTCAAGAGATCTTGCATCTCTTATTTCTGCAAGCTCTTTTGTAGGCAGCATACCTCGATAGCGAAACTGTCCTGCTATTTTATCTAGAGTCGGTGATTCTTTTAGAACTTTATCAACGCCTTGACCAATTAATTCTCCTGCGTCTTTTGCAGCTTTAAAGCTTACTTGTAGCGCATCACCTACAACAGGCAATGCTGCGGTTTTTGCTGCTAGAGGAAGACCAACTTGGGCTGCTTTTGCAAACAAAAAAGGCGCACCTATTGAAACAGCAGCACCTTCAAGAGCTATCTTGCCTTTGTTCGCTAAAGCAGCAAAGGCTTTTTCTTGGCCATCTAAATATTCTAAGTCTCTTGTTTTGGTGGGACCGGCCCCAATAAAAGAATCACCAAAAGTCTCCATGTCAGGAGAAGCTACAGTAAATTCAGCAGCGGCAAGAGGAACTAAAGCTGCTCCTTTTCTAAAACCTTTAGTCGCTTTAAGAACTGCGCCACCAGGCACCCCGAATTGAACCAAAGCTTTTGGTATCTCTGCAGCTAAACCAAGCCCTCGAATATCGGGAGCATAAACTTCTTGAATAGATTGTCCTCTAGCAACCAAGTCTTTTCCAAGCTCTTCTTGGCCTGCGAGTTGTAAGCCATAACCTATGGTTGCTCCTGCTTCTGTTCCTATAGAAATAAGCCCATTTAAAGCTCCTCTTCCCGCTGCTCCAAATGTGCCTATATCTTCTTGAAGTAGTTCAGTCGCCGGATTATTTTCAACAGAACTAGCAAACTTAACTCGCTCTTTCTCTTGGCTAATGGCCAAGTTTCTTTCTTTTATTTGCCGTCTTACTTCGTTAGGATCATCATCATCCGACCAAGTAAAATAAGAACCGTCATCTAAGACTCGATACTTCATACTTACGGATTACTTTGGTATTTCTTTAATATGTTTTGAGTTGTTGAGTCAGCATTATCAGTCCTGAAAAGGCTTTGAGTGTTTTCATCTATGACATCCGGAGCAGTTGCTAACATTTTAACGAGAGTGGCGTTGTCCTTAGAGTCTTGGAATATACTTTGCAACAATTCATTTTCTTCAGCAGGATTTAAGGCCATGCCGGTTTGCCTCTCTATAAACCTTTTTCTAAGATTAAACTCTCTTTCCACATCAAGCATTGATTGATCAATAGCTGCAGCGTCTTTGGCCTGATCAGATTGAATTTGATCATAAGCCATGGCAGCTTCTACTCCTTGAGTAAATGCGTTAACCGGAACAATGCCTTCTGTGGGCTTCATCATTTGACTGGCAATGTACAAGCCTTTCTGAGGATCAAGATTTCTTAATTTGCTTGTTAGTCTTTCGAGTATACCGCCGCCTCTTTTATTTGCGTCAGATTCAGAATCATTTCTTTCTTGTATTAGCGCGTTTAATCTTTCATTTTCANCTNTNAATNTAGCCAATTGCTCTGCTACTTGNTNTGTTTCACTTGNGCTAATATTAGTTGATAGTNTTTCTTCTAACTCTTTAATCTTTTCTTCAAGCTCCTGCTTTTGAGAGGACTCACTCAAGGCATAGAAGGCAGCTCCGCCGGGAATAGCTGCGTATGCAGTCCCCTTGAGGCCCTTTTTAAGAAGCTTGCTTCCAAGACCTGCAGATGTTTCAGCGCCAGATTCGACTATTTCATCTGCCGCCTCATCTCCAAGGTTGCCAAGAGGTCCAGGCCCTTCAGGCTTATCACCTTTCTTAACAATTTGTTCTGCTGCATCGTCAATTCTTTTGNCCACTTCACCGGAAAGTTTTGGGTCTAAATCCACAAATTCAGCTTCTTCTCTTAGGTTATCAAGAGCTTTTAAATCTCCTTTTTTAACTGCTTCTTCAATTCGATTAAAAACTTTGCCCAAAAATTCTGCACCTAAATCAATTACCTTTCCTGCATTAAGCTTCATNATTCCGCCAGAAGCTTTGTCTTCAACTTTCTTGATGTACTCGCCTAGGTCTTCATCAAAGTCCATTGCATTTAAATAAGCTTTCAATGAACCAAGTCCTGACTGTTCTACATCTTCTGCAGTTACTGCGGCAAGTTCTTTTCCATCTCGCACAAAGGTCGGCACCTTCATGTCTCGAGCTTCACTGATGCTAGTGGCTATCTTAGCGATACCACCATCCTCNAATGGTATCTCTACCTCTTCTTCGGCCATTGCTGTTTCAGGAGCAAAAACCCCTAACGCACGATTAGTTCCTATCTGAGCCAATCTACTGCCCATACCTGCTCCCTCTCCTGGAGCAATTCTATTACGAGCAAATTTTTCTAATCTTCCAGCGTCTGGGCTGGCCCCTAATGCGCTTTGAACACTTTCAACTTTATCGAGAACTTTCTTAACTTTAGTGCCTTTGTATCCTAATCTCGCTAACTGCGCAGCGATGGCGGCTGGAGGAAATCCAATTAATCCTGCGCTGATACTTGCAATTGCTACGTCAACTGGATCGTCGGGATCGATTATAAAAAAATCGGTTAAATCTCTAGCGTTAATCCCCGATCCTTCTTCAGTTTGTTGAAGATTAAAAAAGTCATCAGCTAAATTTATTTCACTGACTGCATCATAAACAGCGCTAGGCGCTCCTCGCAGCATATCCATGATCCCTGGATCACCGCCATCCTCTAGCCTCATCGGCCCCATGACCTGGTTGATCGGAGCAACTCCAGCCATGACCCCACCGCCTGCTCGTTGCTGTGGAGTTTGAAACATTGGCCGATTGTATATGTNAGCAATCATTATCTACTCCTANCCGAATAAGCTTGTTAGACCAATTAAAGCGCCTAATCCTTTCGAGAAAGAACTTGGGTCTTGATATGCACCCATCTGACCCATGCCGCCACCAAATCCAGAAGAGTAAGCTGGCATAAAAGGGTTAAGCCCTTGAAGCATAGCCATACCTCTTTGCATTCGCATGAATGGTTCATCAGCCAGTTGGGTTGCCGCATCGTATTGATAGCCATAAGCAGCATCTTCTATGCCTCTGCCTATGGCCCCTAAATTACCTAACGTACCGATCTGTCCAGCCAGCATGTCGTAACCTTGTTGGCCTAACCCAGAGATTCCCCCAGCCGCGCCTGCCATCCTGCGTTGCATATCTTCAAACGAAGACATTGATCGATCCATTGCGTCACCATAACCGCGATACAAAAGATCACCGCTCATTTTGGCTTGCTGATCCATGGTGTTTCTATCTATCTCTGCTTCTTGCAAAGCGCCTCGAGAGCCACCAAATGCACCTGTCTGTGCCTGTCTTGATCTAGCCTGTCTTTTTTGCTCTTCACCCAGCCTGCTTATCTCCTGCATCTGAGGCTGATAAACATTCTGCATGTAAGGGTTCATAAATGACTGAGCAGCCATTGGGTTATAACCCATAGCACTTTGCTGATAATACTGCGCAGCCTGATTAAGTTGTGGCCCAAACCCACCCAATCCACCAGCAAGATCTCTTGCTTGCATCTCGTATGGCGATAACCCTGAAACTTGTCTGATCGGAACAGGTATTGGCTGGCTTATCAGCCCAGGTTGACCTGGGCCACCAAAGTAGCTGCTCATTAACTGTCTAGCAGCATACTCCATCGCAGGATCAGAGTATGATCTCTCTGCTTTAGGCAGAACATAAGGCTGACTTTGGTCAACAAGCTCTGTATCTGATTCAAATAAATCGTCAAAAAAACCCATTACGACATCCTCGCTGCTTGTTCGCCTGCTCTCTGAAGGGCATACATCATCCTTGCTCCCTCCAGTCGCTCTTCTCGTTTGCTCTTAGGCTTCTTTCTGCCTAATAAATTACCTATGCCTCTGACGGCTTTTGCATTAACAACAAACTCACCATCAGATAGCATAGCGGGTATATCATCTGAAGTCTCTGTCCCCGGCCCCGATATCTGACCATTCTTTCTAGAGAAGCCGCCATCTGCGGCCATCATCATTTGGCCATACGGGTTGAACGGGTTGAACGGCATACCCCCAGGAGGCATACCCCCAGGTGGTCCTATTGGCACATAATTCTGCTGCGGAGGCAGCGGAGGAAACGCACCATCGGTTGCTAAGGGTTGCATTGATGCGATACCGCCCATGGGTCCAGCAGTTCCACCGAACCCAGAGCCTTGGTAGTTTGCATACATTTGCCCAGGTACGCCACGATACCCTAGATTAAAATCTGGCACCTCGCCTTCTGGCATAAATGTGCGAGAGTTTCTTAATCGCGGATCTATTGTCTGCAAGAGAGAGGGGCCAAATGGATCGAACAGATCGGCATTGCCATACACTTCCATGGATCTACGAGCAGCCGCCTCTTGTAATGAGCTAGGTGGAGGTGTGTCCGTATCCGATCCTGCAGCAGCTAGACCAAGCAACGCTAATAGCCATAACGGAATACTGCCTTTAGGCAACGTAGACCCATAGCCTCTTGCCATTTCAATCTGTTCAGGAGAAAGACCTTTAGTGTCTTTGTTTCCTTTTACATGCTCGTAAACTTGTTTGCCTGTTTTTAATTCGGGATATTGAGTTTGTTGGCCTTCTCCTCCAGCTTGACTTCCGCCTTCTCCTCCGGGCTGTTCTCCTCCGGGCTGTTCTCCTCCAGGCTGTTCTCCTCCAGGCTGTTCTCCTCCAGGCTGTTCTCCTCCAGGCTGTTCTCCTCC
>FUFK010042041.1_pt1 | contig 12306 bp, 14 predicted proteins | sample 1021851 | NCBI WGS metagenome assembly FUFK01 (sample SAMEA51879418, study PRJEB19060) | metagenome
TTTCAAGAAACTATGGAGGTAGAAGAACCTACCGAAGACATAGTTCAGCCTGATTAATAGGGTTTTCAGCACCTTGATCGGTGATGTATATATGCTATATTTTATTTTAAATATAACATTACATAAGTGTGCCTGTATCAAGAAACCAACCTAGCCCACAAAGACAAACTGTACTAACATTTGTTTCTCCAAATGTTCAAGATTTGTTATTTTATGAGACCGTTGATGTTCAACGTGTAGGCCGTACACCTCCTGCTTATGGGTCAGCTCATCCTGATTCAACTAAATTTCCTGATCATAAATTAGTCTATGTAAAGCAAGCAGACCCAAATGGTCAACTGTATCAGTATTTTTATGCTGCCTCTAGGTCTAGTCAGGACAACTATAACTTTGAATATTCACAAGCGAGTTTAGGCAGTTCTAAATTTAACACTGTTGTTAGGACTTACGTTACGCCGAGATCTGAATTTAAAGAAGACGACTCTACTTTAGAAGCAGGAGATGCAATGCCTACTGATCCTTCCTCTGCAAATTTCTCTGGCAAAGGATATATCCTAATGACTCGACAACAAAAAAGGCTAGGTGATCAAGAGTTAGATGGGTACTTTGTTATTGAGCAAAGAGTTTATTTTGTTAGAGAAGATCTTGAAACTTTGCGTTGGGATGAGATGTCGGGGTCTAATTTAAAGACAACAGTTAGTTATTTTGCTCTAGGCGAAACCCCTTCAGGCGGTGGTGCGAACATCCAGACTTTAATTTCTGATGCAGACAACGCTTATTGGAGTGCTACTATAGAATATAGAGACGCTACTTCTAACCCAAAGAAAGCTGTTGCTTTTTACAAAGAGGGAAGACAGGTATCTTCAGATTGGTTTGAAGTCGTTAAGACTGAAACAATTGCGGGGACAACTACTGATTCTGCTATTGATGCTGACACTACTTTGCTTATCGAAGAACTTGATACTTCTGTTAACTATACATTTCCTCCAGTTTTACAAGATATATCGGTAGTAAACTGGGAACGACATGACGGTCAGATACAATCTAATCCAGAGTATCACATGAATCCTGAAGGGTATAGTGGGCCGTGCAAAGCTAAAGTTAAAAAAGAATATAAGGTAAGCGAGTTTGATGGGGCTAGTGAAGTCCCTTCTGCTAAAGCTATGCAGCCTCAGTCTTTTTCTTTTTCTACGCCTTACATTAGTTTACGAATACCAGCGTGTTTAATGAATGGGGGTGAAGTTGGTTTTACTACAGGAACTACAGACCCTGTTTACAAGTATACCGTTTATACAAAACAATTACCTGTAACTGAGCCTTCTTCTTGGCCGACTTCTATTGATGTTAGAGTCACTCAACAAAATGCCAGAGGAGGATTCATTAAAGAAACAACAACTGTATTTCCTCCGTCTTATAATTAATGCCTGAAGAGTTTAGAGATGGTAACTATGGTTTCGGGAATCCTACGACTCCCGCTGATAAAGACGTAACTGAGCATCAGTTAAGTAATCTTTCTTCTGTAGAAGAAACAGCTTACGGATCTGATGTTGGTTTTTATGAAACTAACCATGCACCTCCATCTGGTTCGGCTCAGTCGATTCCTCAAGATGATGTTCGTTATCGTCAGGAACATGAACCATATAATTACCAACCCGATGGTGATCAGTTTGTTTATATAACAAAGGCTCACTTGTATGAAATACATCCTTTAACTTTAGGTCTTATTAAAAGGCATGAACTAACTCCATTAAAGATAAAGTTAGATTCTGCAAAAGGTTGTGTATACACCCAATTCAAAACAACAGACCAAGGAAAAATTGAAGGTGACTATGAGTTATTAAAAACAGACGAAGACGATCCTCCAGACTCTGTTCCGTTTGCTTTGCCTGATGGAGACAACAATGCAGGTACTGGCGGAACATATAACGTGCTTCTATTTAAATTCGCTAACGGAGAAATAATACGAAATCATTATAGCACAGATGAAGAGGGTGCAGTTGATCCTAGATCGGTAAAACATTATGGGGGAGTTGAAGGTCATAGAGGCCCGTTGTTTTGGTCTTGTGGATATAATAGAATAAAAAATGTAGGTACTGGAGATGGAAAGATTTTTAAAGATTACACAATAGCTAGTGATTCTAAAAACCTTAGAACTCTGAAAGAAGCTGACTATTCAGGTCAAAGCACTCCTTTTTCAACTGATCCTCAAATAAATATAGCAACTTCTGGAGATGAGATAACTGTTAGGGGAAATAGTTTAAATGAAGAATGGACTACGACTGCCGCTTCTGGTGTATCTGGTTATTCAAATAGTAGGATCGCTGTAGTTCAAGATGGTCTAATAAAAGAAAAAACAAATTTAGAAGTCGTAGAAGTTCCTACATCTTCAGGAAGCAGTACCGTTACCACAGTTTCATCTACTCCAACTACCGTAAATACAACTGTTGACACTTTAACAACGACTTCGATAACTCCGCCGAGTGGTACAGGTATGTCATTAGATACTAAGACATATACGGTTAGGGAATTATCAACAGAGACTTTAAATCAACAAGCAAATGCTTGGCAAGGAGGGAATGATCTAGACTTAGTGTACCACGAAGTTAAAAATACATCGAATCAAGATGTTTTTGTTTTAGGTGTTGCGAGTACTCCTGCGGATACTTCGGTTACATTAACGGCAATTGTGGGAGCCTCACGGTACACAGGAGTTAAAAATTTATCTGCGGCCAGTGTAGAGTTATACAAAGCTCATTCCTCTGGAAACCATAAGTATTTAGAATCTTCTGAATCAGATACTACTACAAACACTATTTACATAACTTCAGGCTCTGATGCTACAACGGCTAGAACTTTCATAACTTCTACTGGAACCCCTATTCACGTTTATTCAGAAAGCGAATCTACAACTTCAAAATTCTTGAAAACGACTGAATCTGATGGAGCTACAGTCCCTATAGTATCGGCTATAAATACCACAGCTTCAACTGTTCAGACAATAAGCGGTTCAGCTAAAGTGCTTAAAGCTCCCTAGTTGACCTAACACTATTTCAAGCTTACATTAAGGCATGACAACCTTAACGGTAGCGGGTGTAGAAGACGCTCTTTCATCTTATAAAACGGTAGGGAATCGATTTATAAGCGACTTGAATTTAGTCATGCCTAGACTTTATGGGATGGGTATGTGGAGAGATTTAGTTTATGAAACTACGGTATCTACAACGGACGGAAATTTTACACTGCCTGAAGGTTCTGAGTCGGTTTTATCTGTTCTAATAGACAATGATCCTGCACAAACAAGAACCCGATTTCATGACTACCGATTGACTGGTAGAAACTCAGATGGAACTACTTTAGCAAACTACGGAATAGTTGATGACGGTCTTGTCCCTACTGTAAATGAATTAGAATCTTCTAAAGCCTATATGCTTTTTGTAGAACCTATAGCACCCGAAACTGTTCTACCTAGAACAGAAAATAATTTTATTTCAATTACTGGGTTAGATAATAGTACAACCCCTGCAACTAAAACATTTGAACCAAACTTAGACACAAATTCGGCTAATGTCTCTTCCTCTGTATATTTTACATCAATAACCGAGATTAAAAATGGGGATTCTTCTTTAGCAGCTCCTGTTCGTGTCGTTGCTCAAAACATTAATGATTCATCGGATAGATTAATTTTAGGTGATGTTCAACAGGCGAATAAAGTAAACTCTTATAGAAGATACAGAGTATCCAACACCACGACTAATGACAACAAAGTTACTCTCCGTTTACTTGTTAAACGGAAATTTACTACTTTGATTAACGACACCGATCCTGTTTATCCAAGTAATTTAAATGCGATAAAGCACGGATTGTTAGGGATGGTTGCGGAAGACAATGCTGACATAGAAAGAGCCAATTATCATTGGACTGTTTGCAAACAATTACTAGAGGAAGAACTAGACTCTTATAGAGGAGCTGCAAAGCCGACCCTTAAATTTGATCCATCTGGTTCTGGATCAATAGTACCAAATTTACTTTAACTTTAAAAATTATGATTGAATTTATTACAAAAAACAGTGAAGAGATTTTGTCTATTGCTACTGGTATAGTAGCTGTAGCATCTGCAATATGCGCTTTAACACCGACTCCAAAAGATGATGGGGTTGTTAAAAAAATATATGCTGTCGTTGAGTGGTTAGCTCTTAATGTAGGCAAAGCAAAAGATAAGTGAAAATTTTTAAACTCATCAGCTCTGCTTTAGAAGCTGTTGTTTTATATTTGCAATACAAAAGGCAAAAATACGTAGATGAGATTGAAGACGAAATTGATAAGCTCGCTAGGAATGGTTCTGCTTCTGCCAAGTTGCGTATCGAAAGACTGGGCAAGCGACTCAAGCGTGAACGAGAGCGCACTCTATGATCCTCCAACAGTTACTTTAATTGAAGGAACTGAATATAAATTTAAAGAGGGTGTTTTGCTTGGAAGGAAAAACCATAAATATCACAGTAACTATTCTTATTTAAGAGCAATAACCATCGGGAATAAATGAACTCTTCAAAATTAATAGATACTCTTTTAGGCACTATTACCCCTACAATAGCGGTTGCTGCCTCATTCCAAGAACAATTAGAATACTGGTTGAGAGTGTCGTCTTTAGTTTTAGGAATAATGGTAGCTTTAGTTTCTTTGTACAGATTAGTTTTTAAATACAGAAAATGATAGGTATTTGCATAGGTCACAGTAGGAAAGGAGATAAAGGGGCTTATACTCTTTCTCCTAATTCTGTTAGTGAGTACGATTTCAATAAAGCTTTAGTACCCCTTATAGTTCCCTATTTAGAAGTTCCATACAAAGTGTATGATGACTATCAAGCTTCTAGCTATGTAGGGGCTATGAATTTTATATCTAGGAAATTAAAAGAAGACGGAGCAACTTCTTGTGTTGAATTACATTTTAATGCGGCAAGTCCTTCTGCACATGGACACGAGTGGCTTTATTGGGAGACCAGTAAAGGAGGTAAAAGATTAGCTGAGTCCCTTAACAAGGCCATGCAAGAAGAGTACCCTGACATTAGACCACGAGGGATAAAGAGCCGAACACATAGGCAAAGAGGGAGTTTGTTTTTAAGAAAGACTCCTTGCTACGCTTGTATAGCCGAACCTTTCTTTGGCTCTAATAGAGGAGACGTAGATATAATAATNTCCAATTTAAGTCAGTTAGCTAAAGTGTATGCTGACGGTATAAATAATTTCTATGCATAATGAATATTCCAAAGTCACTTCGTATAGCTGGACAGCGTGTTCGGATATGCATCGCTGATTTAAGCGACGATGATGTCTTTGGGTATTACAGTCATGACCGAAAAATAATATTTCTATCTGAAGCTTTAGAAGAAAAAGATCTTATAGATACTCTTAGGCATGAGCTTATGGAAGCAAGCTTATGTATATCTGGCGTTGGGTTTTGTGAATCTTTTGAGCAAGAAGCGGTGGTTAGGTGCATGGATGAAGTTTTCTTTCCTGCTTATGAAAGGTTATTAAAACTAATTTCATAGACAATGAGTTCATTGCCGAAACAATTTAAAAAAGACAAAAAGATGATTGTCTTTTATCCATCGTCGGATGATATAAAAGAAGCTTTCGAGCGCACTCAAAAGTTAGGGGTGCTACCTAATTCGTTTACTAGAGGTCAAGGTAGAATGACAGGGTTCCTTGGTGAAGTTGCTTTTGAACTACTATACCCAAACTCTGAATATGTAGGAGATACTTGTTATACATATGACTATGTAATGGGTAGAAGAAAGATCGATGTTAAATCAAAAACCTGTACAGGAAAACCTTTACCTCATTACACAGCTTCTGTTAATACCAAGGATAAAAAACTTAATGCTACTACTTACTTTTTTGTTAGAGTCCGAAAAGACCTTACAAGAGTTTGGTTATTAGGCTGGGCCTCAAAACAAAAGATGGAGACTAAAGCTGAGTTTAAAAAGCGGGGAGAAAAAGATGACTTTGGATTTACATATAAAGTTGATGGTTATCATCTACCTATACAGCATCTCCGCCGACCTGATTCTCTTTAGATGAAGCTGGGTCTATATCATACTTTTCAGTTATATCTATAATAAGTATTTTACCTCCTCCAGTTCCCTCTGATTTCACAGGTCTAATGTTTTTGTTAGTCTTACATAGTTCTTCGATGTAAGTAACGTCTCTTCGTAAATCTTCAGCTCTCCCTTCTATTGACCCAACAAATGTTTTAACATCTTGTGATAACTTGTAAAAAGTACCTCTCCATTCTTTTTTGTTCGGGTCGGTCGCTCTTAATTCTTGTGAGAACATATCTAGAATCTCTGCGGCTCTTGCTCTTGTTGAGCTATCATAAGCGGCATCAGACAAAGTTGGATCAATAAAACTCTTAACGCCAAACCTGTCATCGCCTTTAATTTCATCAGGAATTTTAAATCCTTTCAGAAAAGCTAAATAATAAGGAAGTTCTTTTTTTATGGTCGCCTCTAGTATTTTTCTATCAGGAAAATCAAAGGGGGTTGGATTAATTCTAAAAGCTATAATCTTATCACGGTTACTAGAATCTAAGTTAGGAATAACAGACATACTGTTTGGATCATCATTCAAACTAAGCATTGCACGACCTGCCCAAGGAATTGATATAGCGTCACCGTACTTAGGCATAAGATCCATTCTAGGGTTTGCTGTAGATCTCTTTAGCATTTCAGTCAATCTCATTTGCTCCTGCCTATTTGATGCACTTGTTGTATCATCAATAACCCAACAAGCAGTCCTACCCATTTCTTTATTGAATTTTGTTTGCCCCGATAAATAGTCACTGCCATCCGCAAACCCTCCGACAGAGGGGGCTACAACCATTGTAGAAAGTAATGTTTTACCTCTTTTTGATGGCCCACATAAAACCATAGTATGCCCCTGATCCAATCTTGAATTTAATATGGCTTCATAAAATCTCTTATGCCATGCCCAAAAAGTAAACACTGAAGGTAAACTTGATTGTGGGTCATCTACAAACATATGGGTCATTAGCTTATACAGGAAAGGCCAATTCTTTTTGTCCCCACTATCTGCTGCTTCAATAGGCTTTATGTTTGTCGTGTTTAAAATTTTCTGACCATTCCATTCTACTACTCTTTCCCCCCTCCTAAAAACAATGGGAGCCATTTCAGCTACTCTGTTCTTTTGACTTATCACTAAGATTGCATCCTCAACTTCTGAAAGAGTCTCTCCTTTCTTTGCTCCTTTATATCTAAAACCTCTCTTTCTTAGTTCTAAAACCAATTGATCTTTTGGTATGAGTTGTGGGAATCCATCAATTAAACCATAAAAGTTTTTGCCATTAAACCAATAACTATCAAGCAAGTCCCCCATCTTTTTTTCTTCAAAGTCTTTAACAAACTTAACTCCAAAGATATCTTTCCATGTCATCCAACCCTTTGATCTATCTGAATAAACCAACATACCATCTTCAAATACCTGACAACCTTCCCTCTCAATACCGTCGTCTATCCAGAAAAGCGGGCCTCTAGAACCAACTTCAAATTCACCTACCCATCTGTTAGGAAATCTTTTATCTACTTCTTTAGCTACTTCAGCCATAGGAATAGCTGTGTCTTCTGATTTAGGTGTGTGTTTTTGAGCCGCTTTGATAAGAGCTGTCTGGACTATTGAGTTCGGAACAACTCCCCCTATGTTTACAATGTCACTGCCGAGTGCAAAATACTGAGAGGCACTTTCAGATTTTGTATCATATCCTGCAAATATTTTATCAAAACCCAATATTCTTTTTAGTTCTCTTACAAAGTAGGGGTGTATTTCTGAGTTTACAGGAGCTTCATTCTCAAACAAAAAACCAAGTCTGATATACCCACTGTATGTTTTAGCTCTCCACGCTGGTAAGGCTTTAGTACATTTAGCTGCAATAATATCATCGACATTATCCCAATCTACTGGAGCGTCACAATCGACTATAACTCCAGAAGTTTTATGTATTTTATTTTCAGAGTCTATTCTTCTGTTAGGGTTTAATCCTTCACAACAACTTATAAAGTAGCTATCTGTTTTCTTATCAGCACACCACGCTCTGAAATCAGCTTTGTCGTTGAACTTAGGTATCTTTTGTTTAGGTAATGAAAAGATATCATCGAATCCTTTTGCTTCTTCTTCTCTTAGGTTTTTTAAATAACGGTACTTCATTTTTCATATTTAGTTAGTATTTCTCCTTCAGCTTGCAGAGGTATATCGGGTATCCATTTTGGAGGGTTAGACATAATACTAACTATATCTTTATATGCCTCTTCTGCTTTATCTGCGTCTTCTTCTATGATCACTTCGTCGTGAACATGGAAAATTATTTTATGTCCTGCTTTGTCGAGCCTCACCATCATGTCCGAAAAAATATCACGAGCTAGTGCTTGAGATAAATTTTCAGCAAGTAGCCCGCCCCACAATCTCACAGGCAATTTCTTGCCATTCTTAGGTATAGCGGCGATGTAATCATTAAAAAAATTTCGGCGAGTGAATCCTTTTCTATCTCCTGATACTCTCTTAATCTTACCGTAGTTCAATTCTCTTTTGCTCGGCAGCACATGAACCAAATCAACTTTAGCCGCATGAGCTTTTTTAATCTTGTTGTTCAGGATACTCCAGTAACCTTTTATCTTTGGCATAAAGTATCTGTATCTCGCTATGCCTTCTCTTGCTTGATCGACACTAAAACCAGTCATACTTGCAAACCTATCTACTCCTACACCGTAGCCACATCCTAAAACTAAAGCTTTAACTGTGTGCCTAAGTTTAGGATCTTCCTTTTTAAGTAGCCCTTTCTCTCTACCCCACATCTTAAATCGAATAGCAAAAGCTTCATATATGTCATCAGTGTCTGCAATCTCAGCTAACATATTTTTATCTTCCGCCAACCAACATAAAGTTCTAACTTCGATTTGAGATAAGTCTACAACGATTAGTTTTCTACCTTCTTTAGGAGCAATCAAATGTCTTAGGTTTGCTCCGAACATTTCTTCACGAGGTAAGTTCTGTAAATTTAAATTACCTCCCGATCCACTGAATCTTCCAGTGTGCGCTCCAAAATACATGATGCCTCCATAGAATCTAGAGTCGGGCATAGTTGCGTAATCGAAAGACTCAAGTTTCTTTTTAATAGCATTGATCCTTCTCCAGTCTCTAACTGAGGTAATCCATTTATGCTTTTCACTATGATGGTCAATCCACTCTTGCGCTTTCTCATCTGTAGCCGCAAGACTGGCAGGAGGCTCCAGACCAACGAGCCTACACTGGTTGTCAAAAGCTGCTCTGCTTAACAAGGGGCTTTCTTCTATCCAAGGAATATTTTGCTCTGCTTCAAATAACCTGACCTTTACTTTTTCCAGTTGATCTTTCAATAGGCTTTGATCAATCGGTATGCCTCCCTGAACTATTTTTCTATTGAGGTTACTTATTTCTTTTTCTGAATCAGGCCACTGGTCACTATACTTTTTCCATAAATCAAGACACAGCTCACTATCCTTAAGTGCATACTCGCTGACTTCTTCTTTGAATTCGTCAGTCATGTTATTCCACTTCTTGCCCGACATATTATCCCTTGTCGATTTGTCTACTGTTAAACCAAAAGCTTCCGCTGTTGCATTCTTAAGTGATCTTGGTAGTCGGCAGAAAGCCGCCATATCTGCGGTACAGTACCACGCTTTAACTTCACTGTAATCCCACCAACCTCTATCAACGCCAAACAAATATAAGGTCTCATCAAAAGAAGCGTTGTGGCTAAGAACAATTGAATCTTTTATTAGAGACCAATCAAAGTCTTTAGGATTACCCACAAATTTATATCCATCATCTCCAACAACGGACACCATATAAGCATCAAAGTTTGGGTGACTAAAGTAACCTAACGGCCCTAATGTTTTTATACTACATTCTTTATCGTAGTAAGTTTCAAAATCCAGTGCGTAAGTAACCATAAATAAATCGAGAGCTTTTATGCGATTACTCCCAAGGCGATGAAGTTGACCAGCTAGAAATAAGCCGCCGCAATACCTAATTATTCAGACTAGATTTCTAGCTCTGTCTGTTTGTTTATTTGTTTAAGTTGTGACTCCAGAGACTGCAAAATTATTTTAGTAGCCTCCAGATCTAATTTTGAGTTCTCAATGGCAACTGATAATTTTTCTATAGTGCCTGTGAGCATCTCAATTTCCCTTTCGAGTATAGTAGCTCTATCTAGATCGCTCATGATACAAACCCCTCAACAAATTCCGCCACAGCTTTGCTAGGCTCTTCGTTAGTGATTGTAAGCGATGGAGCAAACCAACTATACTTACCACGACTTATTGATGAAGACTGGAAATTCCAAACTCTACTGTGTATTGGAGTCTTCTTATTAAATACGGAGAATGTTGCCAGTCTTTTAAAAGTCTGACGGTATGCATCTTTAGCCACATTGATGCGGCCCATTGCATAATTATCATCTCCGATTGGGAAAGGGAATGTTTCCACATCATCCCCACCTTGGAACAACAGAGTTATTTCAGCAAACTCAAGAATCGGATAGTCACTATCCATTGCTAACTCATGCTTTTGTTCAGCGGTGTTAGCAATTCTAGGAACATCGTCTGAGTCAAATGGGATGTCTTCTCTCCATGCTTTAGCTGCAATGAGAGGAACAACTTTTATTGGCTCTTCTGCTTGAGCAAGAACAATTCTTTTATCCAAAGCAACTGAGCCATATGGTAATGGCTTTCCTTCGGAGTCAGTCATGTCACTTGTTTTCTGAACAACATTAACTCTAGGGATATCAATATCCGTAGACTCTAATGTTGATGATATATCACCTTGTGGGGTGATTACTGCTGTTTGAACTTCTGCAAGTTCTGCTTTTTCTTTGCTCATATTTCTATGTTTCTGTGCTTCTGTATTTCTATTTTTCTATTTATCCCTAAGACAACGTGTGTCTTGGGGGAGATACTTCGACGATACCAACGCTATTGCACTGGTCAATAAACTTGTCCTGTATTTTTTTCTTCTGACCTTTATCGGCTTTTTGGGACACCGCTTTTGCAATTTTAGATAGCGGTAAATTTACTTCTTCAATAATTTCTTCTTTTGATAAACCAAACTCTTGTGCAATTTCAATTAGAGTTTGATTGTCGGTAACTTTTTTTGTACTACCCATATTCTTTAATCTTAATGTGGGAAACTCAGCACCATCTTTAGCTAAATCGACAGCTCGTTTTTTAAACTTGTCTGCCCAATTAGATACAATCTTTGAAATAACCCAAAGTTGTTCAATTATCTGTGGGTCTTCGGTAGAGTCAAAGTCTACATCAGGGAGACTAGGGTCGATCTTTTTAGCAACGTCAACTACCAAACCTCCTAAAGCAGGGCATACATCTTCATATCTACAGAAACGGCAGTTAACTGTTGGAGTTAATTCTTCAAGAGCTGGAGTCCCTTTATCCCACTTTGGTCTAACCCTTTCCGCATTTAGTATTACGTTAGACAAATCATCAATAATATCTTCAAGCTCTTCTCTTTTAAAAGTGTCTATTAATATTTCATTTCTTTGTGGAATAAAGAAAACAAAATCTATTCTTTCTAGTTGTGGGAATCTTTGAAAACAACCGACTGTGTAAGCTTTAGCCTGATAGTTTTCTTTTGGTGTGTCTATTTTAGATATACCCGTTTTGTAATCGGCTAGTACTCCAACCTTGTCATAGATATGTAAAGAGTCACAGGTTCCAAAAGTCGAGGTTCCTTTCAACTGAATATCTAAAACAACTTCAGCAAAGCTTTCTGTTAACTCAAGTTCTGAGTAATTAGTTAAGTATTGCTCCTGATCTGCTACAATTTCCTCATATATAGAAACCTCTTCTTCAGATTGTAAGTTACTTGGATCAAGAATTTCTATAGCCTCATGGATTCGTGTTCCCATTTCAGCGGCTTCGTTTGTACCCTCTCTTCCGTGATATCCGCTACACCCTGCACAATATTTTAAACTTGATGGACTAAACTCTGCGTGTCCTCTATCGGCGTGATTTACATTCATGGCGCAGATCTTAGCACCTCCGATATTTAAGATCAATTAAATTTTCAATAATTTTATCTAACCCCATTTTGATAGAGGTACATAGCGATTAAATAAGCGTCAATCATACCATCATGTGGTGTACGACATCGTTTGTTTTTTAACCAATTTTCATTTGGGGCTAACAGGGAAGCGACTTCTAAAGCTTTACATTTAGTTTGGCCTTTCGGTACATAACCTAACATA
>FUFK010043019.1_pt1 | contig 12306 bp, 12 predicted proteins | sample 1021851 | NCBI WGS metagenome assembly FUFK01 (sample SAMEA51879418, study PRJEB19060) | metagenome
CATGAGACCTTGATGCTTTATCAAAGACAAGGTGGTGCAATTATGTCTCCTTTTGATGCTTACTTGGTACAAAGAGGCCTCTATACACTAGGACCAAGAATTAAACTTCATTCTGAAAACGCCCATAAATTAGCAGAATACTTAGACGGTTCTGAAAACATAAAAGAAATTAGATATCCCGGATTGAGTAACTTCGAAAATCATGAAATTGCAGTTAAGCAAATGGATTACTTTGGTGGAATGATGAGTTTTTATTTAGAAGAACATATAAATCAAGAAAAATTTTGGCAATCGCTAGATTTATACAAACTTGCTGTCAGTCTAGGTGGAGTTGAAACACTGATTGAGCTTCCTTATTTAATGACTCATGATAACGCCCAAGACACAGAAGCAAGTGCTCCTATTGACTTAATTAGAATCTCAGTTGGGTTAGAAAATATCGAAGATTTGATTGAGGATATGGAATCTGCACTTAATGCAGCAAAAAAATAATCTAACCCCAAACTACTTCTCTTACGCAATATATTCTGTCATCGTTACTGCTCTGCTGTTCATTTTGTTTGGATCTAATGGATGGGGTCCTCCAGCTGAAAATGAACAAGCTATTGGGCAAATTTCAAGATGGTGTGAACGAGTTAGTGATGGTTTTTTTAGAGAACCATCTAATACTTTAGGTAATTTGGGATTTATTATTACGGGGCTATATATGTTTTACAAACTATCAGATGACGCTACTAATAACAAAACTCCAATGTTTGGTTCATTTAAGATTGCACTCATATATGCATCCGCATCAACCTTTCTTGGTCCAGGGTCTATGGCAATGCATGGAACTCATACCAAATTTGGTGCATGGTTAGATAACGTTTCAATGATAAGTTATATACTTGTCTTGTGGATTTATAACTTAAAAAGGTTAACAAAGTTTTCCAACAAAATTTATTTTTCAACGTATTCAATACTTTTGGCTTACTACGCATATAGTTACTGGTTTTTAGATTCAGGACTTGGAATAGGTGTAAATTTATTTGAGTTGAGTATTGGACTGTGGATTGCTACAGAAGTAATGATTAAGTTTCCAAATATGTATGGAAGAGTTTTGTCTGGAATTACAGTACTAGTTGTTCAGCAACTTTTTGGAAGCTCTGTTATTGAGTCCATATCAAATCTACAAGAAAATTGGGAGATGGCTTTCTACTTTGCTCCTGCATTGATACCAAATATCCATAATGATACAAAAAGAAAATATACACCCTGGTTCTTTCTTGGGTTTGCGTCTTTCTTTGGGGCCTTGTTAATTTGGGGAACTGGTGTACCAGATCACCCTTGGTGTAACCCTGACTCTTGGATTCAAGCTCATATGATTTGGCATTTGTTGTGTGCTGTAGCAACTCTTAGTTTTTTTAATTTTTACAGAAAAGAACAATTCAATGAAAATTAGTATTGTTGATATGAAAAAAGTAGTTATTTTATTAACAATCTTTCTAATTTCCTGTGGATCTAATGGAGAAAGCTCTATTTCTTCCTCAAGTGAAGAAGTTAGTAATGATAAGTTTGAAACCCTAGACTGGCCTTTAGATTATCCTATATTTGAAATTTACGAATGTTTAGAAAGCAAAGGCCTCAGCAACCTTCCTTCTCCTGAAACAACAGATTCAGAAATACAAGTAAAATTTGATGTCGAATATGATAAAGCTTTTTTCAATGAATTTAATATTTTAATTGATGAATGTGAAATAAAAATTAATGAAGATGATGAAAATAATAACAGAGAGGAAGCGGCTGAAGTAAAAGAGGAAGCGGCTGAAGTAAAAGAGGAAGCGGCTTTGGAGCCTATTGTTTCTATAGGAAAAATAGTTGAAGATGATTCTTTTCTTGATTATCACAGATATATTGATGTTGTAGGTCTACGAATGTTTATCCTCCCGGAAGTTGGAGATGAGTTTATATATAAAGTTAGTGAAGTATATTACCTCATGCTCCAAGAAGGTGAACACATTGATCAAGATATTAGAAGTAGTTACCTGCAAACAGTGAAGAATGAGTCTGTTTTTCAAAAAATCGGATATGAAGGTCCCGAACGCTATAGATTAGATTCTGATCCTCCAGGTGTAGACTGTTGCCCTGGAAAAGGTTATGAGGATAATCATACAGACTTTATTTGGGAATACCCTGGTGCAAGTGCAGATGATCAAATTGGAGAAGTTGTTGAACACTTACTACATACTGTTACAGGAGTTGCTTTTGCTTTAGAATTTACAGAGTGGAATTGGGAAAATCCAAACTCTGAAATCATCCTAGCTATGAATGAAGCGATTGAAAAAAAGATTTTTGACATCTCAAGTTATGAAGAAATCAAAAACTCTGGGAATATTGAGGATTTTAATAGAATTACCTCTATAGAGTTTGCATTTTGGGGAATAATAAGTGAATGGGGATATGGTGATTTATATGACCTACCTAATGATGAGTTTACTATTAGTACTCCTAACGAGGTAAAAGAGGAGCTTCCTTTATTTCATAAATTATTTGAAGATACTATTAAAACAATATTTACTCCGCCTAATAAAGACTATTTAAGAGAGCTGTTTAGATAAATTTATTAAGGCCTAAGAAACATATAATCTTTTTGGTTTAACTCAACCTGTTCTCTTGAGAAATTCAAAATGTACATATTGTTCTCAATCCAGTTTTCTACCTGATCATCGTAATACTTGGACATTACATGACCAGATTGTCCTGAGGGAAGTATTGTTCTTGAGTTATCAAAATTACTTAAATCAACAACCATTCTCATTGATGGGTAACTACCTATTGTAAAATCTTCTCCAAACCCCCAGTCTGTTGAATTTATGGCAAAAGAAGATCCTCCTGACTCAACTGGCCCAATATTTACTAAATTAGTCAAAATTGGTATTCCTGCTTCCCCTAATAGATTTGTTGGATAAGTAATAGTGTGAATTTCTCCCCAAGACCATTTGTCATAATCATCTGTATCAAATAACTCAACAATTTGTTCATCTGCTAACAGAAGAGCTCTCTCCAAAATATCAGTTAGGTTTTCTTTCTGGGGAGTGTTTATGTCATCCCAAAGAATATGATTTGGGTCCTTTAATAAGGCTCTAAAAATCTCCGAAGTTGAGTCTGAATTTCCAGGTTGTAAAGAAATTTCATTGCCAAGGTTGTCTGTAACAACTAATTCCTCGAAGGTTTGCTCCGCGAAGTTTTTGTAGAATACTGCCCATGCTGCAGCACCACTTGAATCTTTATTCATTTCAAACTTAGTTTCACTAATAGCCCACTCTTTCATTGCAGTTAATATATTTGAATCAACATAAACATTGTTAAAAACATAGGGCAAAATATAAGCAGCTGAATAGTCAAAGTTGTTTATCTGCATAGCCTCCATATCATCAACGCTTATTTTTTCTGAAATATATTGATTAATAACTCTTTCTATTGCCTCTGCTCTGTATCCACGTGCGTAATAGTTTGGCCACGGTTGTTCAGGATGTACAGATTGATTTGCGGTAATTATATAACCTGAAGAAGGGTTAATCGTATAAGGCAACTCCTCAAAAGGAACAAAACCCTGCCAATCATTCTCGCTAAGCCAACCAGGTATTGGAAGATCTCCAACTAACCCTTCAGCTCTTATTGGTAGTTTTCCAGGAGATTGATATGCTATATTTCCATCTACATCTGCATACAATAAATTTTGTGCAGGAACATCAAACAGTCGGCTAGCATCTCTAAACTCTTCCCAGTTTTTTGCATAATTAAAATCTCTAATTCCAATAAATGTATTTCCTGGAATTAATGCTGGCCAAGATAAAGATACTGAAAAATTATCTGGTAGTTCAATTCGTGCTTCATTTGCAAAAGATACCTGATCCTCTTCTGGATTAAGATTTACTGGATAGCTTCTGTCAGAAACTATAGGTCCATGACGTGTAGAGCGCACTTCTATAACAATTGGTTCTGAACCTGCTACTTCAATAATTTCAGTAACTCGTTCCATATCTTGCCATTCACCATCAACTTCATATTGATTAGGGTTTGATGGATTGATTTTTTCAATAAATAAGTCTTGTACATCTGGTCCCATGTTGGTAAAACCCCAAGCAATGTGACTATTATGTCCAATTACAATGTATGGTGAACCTGCAAACGAGAACCCTACTACATCTAATTCACAGTCTCTATTTTTTGGATAACAATGTAATCCATTTTCATACCATATTGCAGGAAGCTGGACAGATAAGTGAGGGTCGTTAGCTAATAGCGGTAAACCTGATTCAGTATGCTCACCTGAAATCGCCCAAGAGTTGGAACCCAACGCTTGATTGGTTTGAAGATCTCTAGTTACATATCTAACAAACAGTGCCTGGTAGAGCTGTTCTATATTGTTTGATTTTCCAACAGACGCAAACGAACCTTTGCCTTCCCATTCCTCAACAATATATGGGTGTTCATCAGGATATGGGGGTCTTAGTAGTTCTGCAATTTCAGGAGTTAAGGTATTGAAGGTTTTTGAATTTCTAATTTCTTGTTCAAAGTTTCCGTTTAGATCGTACGCCATCATTTTTGCCCAAGCCAATGGATAGTGAGGTTCGTACGTTCCAACTTTGTAGTCTGGGTTAATGAACTGTAAAAAGAAGTGCTCTAAGCTTAATCTGTTTTGTGGTCTTGATTCTATATAGGCATTAATACCGTTTGTATAATGAATTAAATCTTGCTTAAATTCTGGAGGTAAATTTTCATACTCTTCAAGTGCTACTCTGTTAAATCCAAAAGTTCTAAAAAGTAAATCTGCACCTACTCCTGGTTCACCAATTAATGAGGCGAGTCTACCTGTGCTTAAATGACTCCAAAACTCAAGCTGCCAAAATCTATCTTGAGCGTGAACATAGCCCTGCGCAAATAATATATCCCCAACATTTGTGCCATATATATGAGGTATACCTCGTTCATCTCTAATTACCTCAACAAAATCTGTTAAAGGAAGCCCAGAAACATCTAATTCGTGGTCTGGTAAAGGCATTCTGAAGATAACCACTCCTGCAACAATAATGATTGCTTGTAAAGCAATGAGAATGACAATTAACCACTTAAAAAACTTCTTCAACTGGTCCCCCTTTATAAAATAATGATAGAGTTTAAAAGTCTAAGTTGTCTATCCAGGTTGAAATTTCTTTAACAGTGTTTCGATATACTTCTAGAGCGTGTTCATCAGAATCGTATGAAGACCTACTTGGGTCAACAAATGCGTTATGTATTCTATTTTTTCCATTCGGAAATACGGGGCATAACTCATTAGCTGAATCACAAACTGTTAGTACATAGTCAAAAGGCTCATCAATAAATTCATTTACTAACTTTGGATATTGAGCGCTTATATCATAACCCTCTTCAGCCATTGCTTTTATAGCATAAGGGTTTACTATCTCTTCAGGTTTTGTTCCAGCTGAGTGTATGTCAAAATCGGGATACTTAGCTTTTAAAAGTCCTTCGGCAATTTGCGATCTACAGGTATTGCCGGTACAGATAACAATTATTTTCATGACCCTAGTTTAAATGAAAAATTAGAATAGTAATGTGGATACACAAGCCAACAAAGAACGTAAATTTACCCAAACAATGGAGAAGTGGATAATGTACTTTATGTATGCATTGTTTGGAGGGTTGTTTTTGTTGATTTCTCTTCAAGGCTCTTGGAGTGAAGGTTTAATTTTATTTCCTATAGCAATTATTTCCCTACCTCTCACAAAATGGGGTATGCGTTGGCAAAATGAGAGATATGTAAGAAGTGCACAAAATCAAGATGACTTAAAAATAGTTATGAATAAATTAGATGAAATTGATAAGAGATTATCAAAATTGGAGGAAAGTTGATAAGTATTAAATTGATGCTGGAGCATATGGCATGGGCAAACCAAGAAATATATAAAGAGATTAAAAAGCTTGACACAAAAGTTCTTGATTATTTTGTAATCGATCCAGAGTGGACTGTTCGAACAATAATGGTACACATTGCAGGTGCATCACATTTGTATGGTCAGCGATTAAATGGTGAACCCTTTTCACGTTTTGAACTTAAAAGTACTGACGATTCGGAAATTATNGATGAATTNTTANTTGAGNTANACAGGATTGATCAAAGTTTANTNAANAATGTTGATAGAGAAGATGAAGANGTANCCTATAAAACNTCAAAAGGTGAGGGCAAAAGTACAGTTTCTGAAATACTTTCCCANTTAATNTTTCATGCAGGAGANCATCGAGCTCAAATTGTTGCTGCCTTAGANAAGCACAACGAAAGATCTATNAACTTAGATAATTNTTCNGTTTGGAGTTATGTTAACTCAACTAAGTAGTTGAGTCTGATACCCATTTTTCATACTCAGGNAAAGTAAATACAGGTTCCAATACTGTGATTTTTGGAAGTTCATAAGGATGTCTTTGCTTAACAACATCAACAACTTCTCTCATCAAACTTTCTTTTGTATATAGCGAAATTTCTATTTCTGAATCCTCGACCAACTCATCTTTCCATTTATAAGATGATTGAATTTCATGAAAAGTTCCGCATGCGATCTTGTTTGTTTCAAGTAGTAAGTTGATTAAGTTTTTGGCTTTCTTTTGCTCATCTACTGTAGTTTGAATTATTATCATATGTCTAAATTAAGTTCATTTGCTGTATATGACCAAAGTTTATCTCGTAGCTCTTGATTGTAAACTAATTTGTTGTGTCGCATAAGTGCTGGCTCACCATAAATGCCGATTAGTTTTGGAGCATAAACTAGGTCTGCTGTGATGTTTTCATCTTCAATTGCTCGAATAATTGGTGCGATTCCTGTGTTTATGTTTGTAGAAAAATACGTATAAAAAGACTTTTTAATTTTCTTAACTTTGTATGGTCTTGACTGTCTTGACTTTGTAACACCTGGGTGAGCGGCGGAAACTGATATTGATGTTTTTTTTAGTTTATTCTCTAACTCAATTGCAAACATTGACCTAAGTAGATTTGTGAAATTGTATCTACTACTAGGAGAGAATGAATCCTTAGAGTGTAGGCCGCTTAAGTTGAATGTTCTTGCTAAGTACATAGAGAAACTTGTGACTTGAACAATCCTGCCAGATCTTCTGTGTAAATTCTCTAGTAACATCAAAGCTAACCTAAAAGAACCAAAGTAATTCACAGCAATCATTGATTCGTAACCTTCTTCTGTTAATTCAAAATCTCTGTAGATTAATCCTGCATTGTTGTATAAAACGTCTATCTCTGAATAATCCGAATTAATTTGATTCACAAACTGATTGATACTAGATGGTTTTGATAAATCTAATTTCAAAAAAACTGCATTACCACCAAGAAACTCTTCGGCCATTTTTCCTTTTGCCGTATCCCTACAAGCTAAAATAACTTGATAATTTTTAGAAATTAAATCCTTCGCAACAGCTAATCCGATTCCTTTATTAGCACCAGTGATTATTGCTGTTTTTGACATTATTTTATTTAGTTTATTAATACGTATAATTAAAGAAATGTATTATTTACTAACTGGAATTATTGCAGTTTCAATACTTAGATATTTCAATTTAATTCCAAAAATGACGAGTAAGTTCTGGACATATGTTGATTACGCATTGGTTATTATTGCCTTTGTTTTATTACTTTCTCGAATACCACCCTTTTTCGCAGGAATTTTGCTTGCAGTTGTAGCTGGATATGCTTGGCGAAAAGGGTTTTTTGATAAATTTCGTTAAGAAGTAATATTTTTATTCGTAATATTTGTTGTTAAATATAAGCCATCTCACAGCAAACACAAATATAACAATAGAAAATAACATTGTCATATTTGGAAATAGATAGAGTAAAGTAATTGATCCAATTATTGTTGCGAGTATCACTAACATCTTTTTTTACTCCGGTTTAAGAAAGGTTTTATTTCTTCCTTGGACCAAGTGGTATCTTTCCATTAATGCATCTTTGTCTGTCTCAACTGAGTCTGTTAGTTCTAGTTCTTCCATTAATTCAAATCTTCGATTTTTATAATCTATCTTAGTTGGGACTACCACAGCATCGAGTGACTTACCAATATAATGAAATCCACTTTTAATAGTTTGGTTGGTTTTCATTTCGCCCTCAACTGTTAAATACAAAATAAATTTATCTTTTGATTTAAGTTGGTCAATAACTTGCTGTGTTACCCCTGTCGATTTTGCTCTCCAGACTGGTATCCCTCCAAAATTAAGTAGCACTTTGTTTTGAATCTTTCCAAATGGATGTGGTATTCCAAGCTTGTCAGGATTTTTTTTGAAAGGAAGAGGCACGACTATTCGTGTAAACATTGAAACAGAACCCAAAAAATAAAACTTCAAATCAGTTGCCAAGCACACTATGTATGCATAAATTGCATCAAACGTGGAAGAGTGTGGTGCAGATGCAATAATTATTCTTTTTTTATCAGGTAGATCTCCTACGATATCCCAATTAACAAGTTTTAAAAGAAACCTTCCGATAGGCCCAAGTATCTTTCTTTTTTTGTTTGGATGATTCTCGGTTTTAACGATTTGATTCATACCCTAATGCTACTGATTTGTTATATCTTTAACCTGTTTTGAAAGATTTGCTAAGTTTTTGTTATTGTAATTCACAATCCAGAGAACTACATATGCAACACCAACAAGGAAGAATAGAAATGCATACCCTCTACCAGGTCCACTGCCTACAAGTGGAATCAAGAAATCTACATTTGCTGGATAAAAAGTAAACTCTAAATAGTCCCCTAATGGTCCAGCAATAACTACTCCTAAAGGTCTTAGCATTTGAGCAATTGTTCCCCTAAGTGCTAATGCTCTGCCACGAATGTCTTCAGTAGTTATTGCTAACCATGCCCCAGATGAAACGGTGTATTGTACCGTTCCACTGACTCCACCAACTACACCATGTATACACAACAAAATAATGCTTGGTCTTACAGATCCTAAAATTAAACTCAACCCTCCTAAAAGACCACAATATATTGCGACCTTTAAATTTCCTTGCAGCCAGTTCGATAATCGCAGAGAAATAATTGAACCAAAAAGAAAAGCTATTCCTACACTTGATTCGACAATACCAAGACCCCTTGCATCAGTAAAACTTAAAATCATTGCTGGGAGCAGTACTGAAGTAAAGCCCCATAAAAAATTACCAATAGAAAAAATAAGTACCAAAGTTAATAAACCCTTTTGTTTTTTCAACCAGTTGTATGCTTCGACTAAATCAAAATAGATATTTTTAATATTTAATTTATTTTTTAACTCCACTTTTTTACTTTTAAATAAGGTGATTGTTGCAATACCAATTAAACAAGTGACTATGTCAAAAAGTATTACTCCTGGTAAGCCAAAAAATGAGTATATGAAAGCACCCCCTATTGGTCCTATAAGAACAGAGATTGCTTCTGCGCTTTCAAATAAAGCAGAGACTTTTGTTACTTCATGTTTTTTTACAACGTCACCTAGGAAAGCACTCCAGGTAGTCCAATGTGCTATTTCAAATATTCCAAATGCTAAAGCAAACGGAATTAGAAGAGTCAAGGTTAAAATATCGTTTAGAGCGAGATATCCAATCACACACATCAGCGATGCAATAGTTAAATCAAAGGTAATTATTAGCTGTTTTCTTGGAAACCTGTCAGCTAGTACACCTCCAAAAGGGCCAGTAACCACTCCTACTATTGCAACTACGAATAAAACTGTAGAAAGTGCGCTTGCTTTACCTGTTGTTTCAAATATCCATACACCAATGGCAAAAAATGACATGGCTGAACCCGTCCAAGAGATTGTTTGTCCAAACCAAAGAAGGTAAACTTTTTTACTCACTATTGCATGTTAAAAGAGTTTTTATCTATTTAACTAACTCTGTTAATAAACTTAGAAAGCCCTTTTTATCAGATTTTGTTACAACTCTAATATTTTGCTCTTCTTTTTCTGCATCAAAATAATCAACAATAGTCTGACCTCTTGTGATTCCATCTCTTGTGTCAACTACAACATGTAATTGTTGTGATTCCACAATTAGTTTATTATCTAGTGCTATTGCCATTGTTATTGGGTCCGGTAAGTCAAATCCATAAAAACCATATGTAGCGTGAGTAAGTTCTATAAGAGTTTTTTGTATATCAACACAAAAATCCGCATATTTTGTTTTGAGTAATTTCAAATTATTCATTTCTTCATCTTTTAACATTGCATATTTATAAGAATTATCCCAACCAACCATGGTGATTTGTAAGCCAGAATTAAAAACAATTTTTGCAGCTTCCGGATCTACCCAGATATTGTATTCTGCAGCTGAAGAGACGTTTCCTGTACCATCAGAAGTGCCTCCCATTACGTAACAATGTTCGATTTTATTCGTTATAGAAGGATCTTTCTGAATAGCATTTGCAATATTTGTAAGTGGACCAAGTGTGACGAGTGTAATTTCATTTGGATTTTCATTAAAAGAGTTTATTAAGTAATCTACTGCATTTTGATCTTCATACTTTTTATCTAGTGGTTTTATTCCAATATCACCCATGCCATCTATCCCATGAACACATTGTGCCGAGGCAGAGACCGGTGATAGTGATTTCACATGGGAGGCAAATTCATCTAATGTATGAAGCTCTTTGTACTCTCTGGTTAATGGTTTGTCTGCACCTGCGTAAACTTTTACTTCTATATCACATAGTTCTGTTGTAGCAAGTGTGTTTACAATGCCTTGCTTCAATGGAACGTTGCCAGAAACTATTGTAATTCCAAGAACTTCTACTCTCGGATCTCTAAGTGCCATGAGAATAGCAACAGCATCATCTGAGCCTGTATCAGCATCAATAATAAACTTTTTTTTATTCACTTTTATAACCCTGTAAAATAATAAACATATACAACTTGTTTTTGCTCTTAAATATGCATAGATTGTAATTAGAGCAAATTATGTTGAGCGAAAAAGCTGAAAAAACCAAAAACATTTACAAAAGAATGAGTTTTTTGATGTCTTTAGGTGTTGCTGAACCAGGTAATGTTTCAAAATTTATGGCTGGTTTTGTCAGGTATAACTTCAACAGTATGGCAAAGTTTTTTAGTGTTGCAAAAGATGCAAAATACCAAGAGCTTACTTTAGGTGGAGTGCCAACATGGAAAGTAACAACACCAAACTCTGATCCAAAAAAAGTACTGCTGTTTTTCCATGGTGGTGCCTATATGGTTGGTTCTCCAAAAGCATACTATCCAATGATGTCTTATATGGCAGATATAACAGGGTTCACTATTTTTGTTCCAGACTATAGACTTGCTCCTGAAAATCTTTTTCCATCTCAACTTGAAGATGGTGTTGCAACTTATAAAGCTTTAATTGACGAGCATGGTTACTCAAGTGATGAAATAGCAATAGGTGGTGATTCTGCAGGTGGTAATCTTTCTTTAGTTACTTTCTTAAAACTAAGAGAACTAAACGAGGCTTTGCCTGCTGCGATAATATGTATTTCTCCATGGGCAGATCCGGGCGCAACCGGTGAATCTTACAATGATGAAATGGCTGATAGAGACCCCTTGATAGGACCTCTGTTCAAAAAAATTTGGAGCAAATTTAATATGAAAAGCGCAATTGGTTACTACGTCAAAAAAGAAGATATTGATCAATCAAACCCTCTTATCTGTCCAATAAATGGGGATTTCTCTAGGTGTCCGCCTGTAATGATTCAGGTAGGTGCAGATGAACTTTTATTATCAGATTCTCGTTCAATGATTAAAGTATTCGAGAGAGATAGTGTTGTTCATGAATACAAAGAGTGGGAGAATCTTTGGCATGTGTTCCAACTTGATGGTGAAATGGAAGAGTCTACAAAATCTTTTGAAATGTTTAGAGATTTCCTAAATTTGTATATTGGAACTAAAGTTTAAAACTAAATGACCTTCGCACTAATCACAGGTAGCTCGGGTCATGTTGGTTCAAATCTTATTAGAGAACTTACAAAACAAAATTACAAAATTAGATGTATAGATTTTGACGGAGACCATAGAGCATACGAAGGATTTGATGTCGAGTTAATTAAAGGAGATATCACTCAAAAAGATTCATTAGTGCCAATTTTTAAAGATGTCGAGATTGTATTTCATACAGCAGCATTAATAAACCTAGATAGGCGATACAAAGACCAAATACGACTTGTAAATGTTTCTGGTACAGAAAATGTATGTCAAGCATCGTTAAATGCTGGAGTAAAAAAACTAATTCACTTTTCGTCTGTTGATGCTTTTTATAGATTCCCA
>FUFK010067326.1_pt1 | contig 12306 bp, 10 predicted proteins | sample 1021851 | NCBI WGS metagenome assembly FUFK01 (sample SAMEA51879418, study PRJEB19060) | metagenome
ATGTCTTTTAATAACTCTGCCTGAGATTGGGTACCTTGTGTTAAGGAAATATTCCAATTGCTTGGAGTAGGAATGCCCCCAATTCCTCTTGTCGCATTTCCAGTAGATTTCAGATCTAGTTTTCGGCTAGAGGATAGATCGGTAGTCCAATCACATAANATACCATTATCGACNATTTTTCTNATTTNNGTTTCCAAACCTTCANCATCAAAAGGACGACTNCCAGAAACTCGTTGCCTGTGCGGATCTTCTGTAATTGAAAGATTTTCAGGCAAAATAATAGATCCTCTACTATTCAATAACCATGAAGTGCCCCTTGCAACTGCAGCACCATTTGTTGCGGAAAGTAAGTGACCGATTAGAGAAGATGATATGCGCTCATCAAACAGTACTGGGTAAACACCGGTTTTAGGTTTTCGGGCTTCCAGCCTCGATACGGCTCGCTCAGCTGCCAATAAACCTATTTCTTCTGGGCTTCTTAAATCACTTTTAAAGATACGCACATCACCATCATAATCGCGTTCCAGACCTGCTTGTGATCTTGCAATTGCGACACACGAATTAGAAAAACTTGTTTTTGAATATCCTCCATTAAATCCATTAGTCGCACATAAATGAATTTCTGTTTTGCTATAACCTGTGCTGGCAGCCTGAACCTGATCTACAGATTTGTTCTGTAAAGCAAAATACTCAGTCTCTTTTGCTATATTTTCCAATTCGTCGGGTAGAGGTTCGTCCCGATCATCAGAAAGTTCAAACTTCTTAATATTCCAAGATCTCGCTAGTTGAGATTTATCTGCTAAACCACAGTATGGATCAATTGGTGCAGCTTTTGCCATATCAACCGCACGTTCAGCCATAAAGTCAATCGAGGTATCTGATAAGTCTGATCCAGATACAATGGCTTGTCTTTTACCAATAAATACACGTAATCCAAATTCCGTACCCTCACTGCGTTCTATTTGTTCTAGAGTTTGGTTGCGTACTTCTATAGAGGTTGACGTCCCTTTAATTCCCAATACATCAGCTTCTTCCGCCCCCGCAATTTTTGCACGCTCTAAAATTTTTGGCAGATTGTTTCTAACATAGCTACCTTAAGCCTCTTTTTAATTTTTGATTAAAAGATTTTTTATATGATCAATAATCGCTTAAATTTCTATCCAATTTACCTTAAACGTTGACCATTTGCGTACACTTTACCTTTTTCATCTATCTCAAATTCGGATGACAAAATATCATCACCGGTTGCACGCATTATAAGCGCTAACATCATCCTTGCTCCCATTATGGTTTCAGGTGGCAATACTTGCATGTTTTCCAGTCGGTCGATGAATGCATTGGATCCTTTTATTCTCAAAGAAGCCGTCCCCATAGGTCTCGGTATACCCTCAAATGTTTCAAGATCTGCGTTATCGAATTCAAAGCGTCCATTAGCTTCAACCGTTATTCCCAGAGCATTAAGAAGAAATTCTTTTAACTTAAAATGTAAAATTTGCCCAAAATCTAATGGATCAAGATTTTGATTTTCAATTATCGCCTCACTCGTTAAACCCTCATCTAATATAGTTGATCCTTCAATAGCAAATTTTATAGATGCCGGATCATCGGGCATTAAGTTATCAGAGTCGAAAAGATTCCAAAGCGTATCAGAAAGATTTAGGCCAGATAAGTTGACNCTCATTCCAAACTCTTGTTCCCCAGATTTAGCTAAAAGTGGCATATTTAAGGAAGTAGAAAACTCTTGGAAATCTAATTCAAAATTCCACCCCTTGGATGGCAAGTTCAGGTTAAATTTAGACTGTTCGTTATCCGACTGAATAAAAAAGCCAGATTGGGAGAGTGCACTGGTAAGAGATGAAGGCCCCGTTGTGAATGAAATTGCTAGTGGGCCACTAGGCGTCGTTGCACTTAAATTCATCTCGCTGGTATCAAACGTAAAGTTTGAGGTCGAAGAAAAACCTTTCGCTAATGCCAACTCAAAATCTTCATCAAGAGAAACTTTTGGTTCGTTTGAAACAGTGCTAGATTTTAATTGATCCATTACATATTGAAAATTCAATTTCAGGGGGACGCTAAGCACACTGAGACCACCTTTTAGTGAAGCGCCTGAAGCAGAAAGCAGCGATGTAACTTCAATTGATGAAACTCCTGCCACCCTTATTGTCGAGTTCACATCTGCTAATACAAACTCCATTTCTGCAGAAAAGTCTGGCGAAGCAACTCCATTATCAAGTAGCTTCAACCAAGAAGCAAATCCAGCAGACGAAGCCGTAAGCTGATACAAAACTTGGGATATTTTACCAGAAACTTTAAAGTCTAACTCACGCGCTCGTACTAAAATATTAGCTTCAGTTTTATATCCAAACTCATCTTCATTTAGATATTGAACGTAGAACTCTTCCGGCAAGTTAATATTAATAAAACCATCTTTATTTTTGGTTAAATTCAACGATCCAATATCAAAGTTAATATTCGTCTGCGCATCCACTTCAAAAGAAATCTTAACATTTTTTATGCTTAAATCTGATCCAACTAAATTCTCTTGCCCAATGACTTGATAGCCACCCGTTTCCAACAGTTTTTTTAAGTTATCCCAGGCATCTTTTGTGCTCAGTTCGGCATTAGCCAATAATGGAATGAAAACCAAAATACAGCTCATTTGTATGAATCTGAAAAATTTACGGTACATATTTCATTCCAATAAGTATTAAGTTTGATAAGTTGTCTTTAAGGTTTTTTAGCGTCAAGATAAACAATATATAGTGTCATTTCGAGATTTTTTGATTTTTTTTATATAGGTCCAAAAAAATGTTAAATTTAAGCGGTAAAACAGTTTTAATTACGGGAGCCAGCCGAGGAATTGGAGAAGCAGCAGCCAAAACTTTTGTCGAAGCTGGCGCAAAAGTCATGCTGACCGCACGAAATGCGGATAAATTAGAAAATATAAAAAGAAATTTAGGCGATTGTAGTGAGTATTTTGCAGGCGATATCTCTGACCCCAATATTGTGAGTGAGTTGGTAGATTTTTGCTGTGCGCATTTTGGCACTATCGATATTTTAATAAATAATGCTGGGACAATTCAGCCTATTGGCCTTATTCACGAGATAAAACCAGAGGACTGGTCGAGTGTTATTGATACAAATCTTAAAAGTATTTTTTACACAACAAACGCTGTTTTACCCAAGATGGTCAAAAATGGTGACGGGACAATTTTAAATGTTAGCTCCGGAGCAGCTCATAATCCTTTGACGGCTTGGAGCCACTATTGTGCTTCAAAAGCTGGTGCTGCAATGCTTACACAGTGTTTACACACTGAATATTTTGAACATGGAATTCGAGCAATAGGTCTTTCGCCCGGTACTGTCGCCACCCAAATGCAACGTGAAATAAAAGAAAGCGGGATCAATCAAGTTAGCGCACTAGATTGGAGTGCGCATATACCGGCAGACTGGCCTGCAAAGGCTCTTCTTTGGATGTGTAGTTCAGAAGCAGATAAATTTGTTGGAAAAGAAATTTCACTACGCGATGAGGTAATTCGTCGGAAAGTTAATTTAATTTGATTACTTTAAAAAAACATAAAAATGCTGTTTGGGAGATAAAAATCAATCGCCCGGAAAAAGCTAATTCACTTTCCCTCCAGATGCTGGAAGAGCTATTAAATATTATTGAAAAAGCTAATGAAGCTAAGGGAGTGATCCTAACTGGCCAAGGCAAAACCTTCAGTGCCGGTGCAGATTTGAGTGAAGTAAAATCTGGGTTAGCGACATCACCAATTTGGGAAAAATTGTCAAAAAGTCTCAAGGAACTTAACTGTGTTACAGTTGCTGCTTTGAATGGTACCGTGGCCGGAGGTGCATTCGGAATGATTTTAGCATGCGATATTAGAATTTGCGTTCCCTCATCGAAATTTTTCTATCCTGTAATGAAAATGGGCTATTTGCCCCAACCTTCGGATCCCAAAAGGCTCATTGATCTTATAGGTCCTGGGAGAGCCAAATTAATGCTAGTTGCGGGTGAGAAATTAGACTCTTGCAAAGCTTATGAATTCGGCCTGGTCGATGAAATAGTTAAAGTAGAAAATTTGATAAGCCGGGCTCATTCACTACTTGATGCTTCTTTATCAGCAAGATCAGATCATATTTCAGGTATAAAGCGCTTAATGAATTAATTTTTTCTTTTTTTTGGTACCTTAGACAAAAAATTTGCCGGCCGTTTAGCCACCCAATCAAAAAACTTTGAAAGCCTTGGATGCGCTTTTAGAGTTTCAATAGAGTTAAATTTTTTTGCTAATTCCCCCTCGGAAATGGCAGCATGAATTTCTTTGTGACAAATATGATGAACTAAAATAGTGGGACCGTTCTTTCCCCCCTTAAGTTTAGGGATTAGATGATGAAGACTTTGCGGTACTCCTGGTGGTATCTCGCGCAGACATAATGGACAAACTGGTAAAAGCTTATCATTTCTATTCAAAAATTCACTCCTTTACGTTAAGTTTTTGTTTACGATTACCAATCACATTTTCGAAATATATAGTTGTAAGTAATGTCGTGACAAATAAGGGCCTTAAATGTGTGATGTACTAATAGTGGGTGGCGGTCCTGCAGGCTTAATGGCAGCAGATTATCTGAGTAAACTTAATTACAGTATAACCCTTGTCGACCAAATGCCCACAATGGGTAGAAAATTTTTAATGGCTGGTAAATCAGGATTGAACTTAACAAAAAGCGAACCCTTTGAAAAATTTTTGAATAATTTCTCCGAAAGCACTCCACAGCTACTAAGTGCACTGAAAAACTTCACACCTGATGACGTTCAAACTTGGGCAACTTCATTGGGTATAAACCTTTTCACGGGAAGCACTGGCCGTGTATTCCCAACACATATGAAAGCATCGCCTTTATTAAGAGCTTGGCTTTCTAGACTGGACAACAGAGGTGTTACCAGAAGACATAAAATGAAAGCCATTTCATTGAACAATATGTCACTGCTTTTCGATACCGAAAATGGGAAAGAAGAAATTTCTGCAAAAGCTATTTTATTTGCCATGGGTGGAGCTAGCTGGCGACGTCTTGGATCAGATGCTAAATGGATAAAATGGTTACCCAATGTAAAGAATGAAAAATTCAGTGCCTCAAACGTTGGCTTGAAAATCAATTGGAGTAATCACATAGATAAATATTTTGGAGAACCAATAAAAGCTATCAGCTTAAGATCTGGAAAAATACAATCACAGGGAGAAATTGTAATTACTCAATCCGGTATAGAGGGTGGCGGAATATACTCATTGTCGCCAGCTATTAGAAAAGGTGAAGCAGTTGTTTTAGATCTTTTGCCAAATTGGAACGAAAAGCAGCTAAGTGATGCCCTTCAAAAACCACTTACTAAAGCAAGTTGGTCAAACCACCTCAGAAAAGTATTCAAATTAAATAATGCAAAACAGATACTCTTAAGAGAATTCTCCTCTAGTTCTTTTTCTAAAGAACAACTTTTGGTTGATTTGAAATCTTTAAGAATAAAGCACGAGGGCTTGGACGAGATAGACAAAGCAATATCAACAGCTGGTGGGATACATTTTGATCAACTCGATAATAATCTCATGCTGTCAAAAAGGCCTGGCATCTTTTTCGCTGGAGAGATGCTTAATTGGGACGCTCCTACTGGTGGGTATTTAATTACTGCTGCTCTAGCTACTGGGCTTTTGTCAGCCAAAGGAATAGAAAAACTTCTATCAGGAAGTTCTTTCAGTTAATTTCCTGACCGCGGGCCTATCATAACACATATTTATGTAATCATTAAAAAGCTTATTTTCTGATGGNAATTTTGCTGAGCGAGCCCAACTTCCGCAATGTGCCAGAATAATGTCAGGAAGCATGAATTCATCCCCCATCAAAAATTTGCTTTTTTTCTCACTCATTATACGATCAATATTTCTTTCAAATTCCCATTTTAGACTTGGCTTAATGGCATTAACGCGCCTTTCTTCAGGCAAAATAAAACTGTGCCGAGCTGCTAGCCAAAGGATCATATCTACTTCATCAATTATTCTAAAAATCATCGAGTCCTGATTTGCTCGCTCAATTGAACCACTTTGAAACGACAGTTTTTTGTGTTTATCGCCAAGGTAGGATATTATTGCAGAACTATCAGTAAGAACNTCGNCCCCATCTAATAGTACCGGAACTTTGCCTGACCTATTAAATTTTATTATTTCATTGCTACCTGGTTTGGCAGGAATATGCTCGTAGCGTTCACCAATTTCTTCCAACATCCATAAAACGCGGAATGTACGGCTCTGTGCAATGCCAAATATTTTATACAAACTTTTATTCCTTTTATTTGAGCAATAGAAAGTGCTTTAGCATGAATTGTACATCCAAAATTAAAATCAAAATTGAATTTTCTGCAATTTGACATTTTAGAATCGAACCAAGTTATGCTAAATATTGTGTTATGATAATCGAAGAACACAAAATACAGATCAGCCAACCTGTAATAAAGCAACTAGACGAAGCAGCTATAAACCGCATTGCAGCAGGAGAAGTCATTGAAAGACCATCTTCGGCCGTAAAAGAACTTATTGAGAATTCTATTGATGCAGGGGCAACAAACATTGACATTGACGTTGCAGACGGAGGTAAAACATTAATCCGAGTTACAGATGACGGCTGCGGAATGATGCCTGCCGACCTTCCCTTAGCTGTGTCGCGACATGCTACATCAAAATTAAATAGTAATGATTTATTTAATATTTCTACATTTGGATTTAGAGGCGAAGCCCTACCATCTTTGGGCGCTGTCAGCCGATTAAATATTAAAGCAAAAGGTGTAAAAACTGAGGCTGCTGAACTTACAGTNGATGCAGGNTTAGTCTCAAAAATTAAACCAATTGCATTAAACAGAGGGACCGTAATTGAATTGAGAGATTTATTTTACGCGACCCCAGCAAGATTAAAGTTCTTAAGGACAGACCGCACTGAGCTTCAAGAGATAAATAAAATAATAAAAAGTTTATCTATAGCTTATCCGTCCATTAGTTTTAAACTCAGAGATATTAGCCAAAATAAAGACCGCTTGTTATTTAACGTTGTATCAGAAAAAGGCGTACCTGAAGAGGCTCTCAAACAAAGAATTTCNAGAGTCCTTGATCAATCCTTCATTGATAACTCTTGTGTGGTCAAAGCTGAACGTGAAAACTTCAAATTATCTGGATTTGTCGCCCTTCCAACGTATTCAAGGGGGTCAACAAATCTTCAAAACATATATATAAATCAGCGCCCAGTAAAAGATAAAATACTTATTGGAGCCATTAGAGCTGCGTATTCAGATTTTCTAGCAAAGGACAGATATCCAGCCGTAGTGCTGTTTTTGGAATGCAACCCTAAATTTGTTGATGTAAACGTTCACCCGTCTAAATTAGAAGTACGTTTTAGAGAACCGGGCGTCGTTAGGGGCTTAGTCATTTCCGCCATTCGTCACGCTTTAGCTGAAGCTGGCCACCGCTCATCGTCCACAATAGCTGGCGCTGCATTAGGTGCCATTCAGGCAAATAATACGGTTCCAAAATCTTTGTATCAAATGGATCTTAATAAAAATGGTTCCGCAAAAATTCCTCCAAGTGAGTTCCTGGAAACCTCTGAGACCAGTCAAATAGATAATGTTAGAAATCAGAAATTTAACGAATTNAAAACNCCTACTGGTGCTTTTATTGATCATAATANAGAGGACCATCTAGCCTCGCAACATCCGCTTGGTGCAGCTCGTGGGCAGGTTCACGAGAATTATATAATTGCCCAAACAGAAGACAGTGTTGTTATTGTAGATCAGCACGCGGCACATGAAAGACTGGTTTACGAAAAGTTAAAAAAACAAATGGAAGCGAGTAATGTTGTCAGGCAAGTTCTTTTAATTCCTGAAATCATAGACCTGTCTAATTCTGATATTTCAATTTTAATAGACAAAAAAGAACAACTTCTTAAATCTGGTCTGGTACTTGAAGAATTTGGCGAAAACGCTGTCATAATACATGAAACGCCAGCACTTTTGGGCGATTTTAATGTTAAGTCATTAATTCTCGATATCTTGGATGAATTATCAAAAAATGGAAGCAGTGAAAAATTAGAAGAAGAGATAACTTCAATACTAAGCCGAAAAGCTTGCCATGGATCGATAAGATCAGGCCGTAGATTAAATCAAGAAGAAATGAATGCACTTCTTAGAGAAATGGAGGTTACTCCTTACTCTGGTCAATGCAATCATGGCAGACCTACATATATTGAACTGAAGCTTAAAGATATCGAGAGGTTGTTTGGAAGAACATAATGTACTTTGACCTCTCACCAATCCTGATCGTTCTGATTTTGAGCATAGTCTTTTCGCTCATTTTAGTGTTTTATTTAATGTTACGTCCGCGACTAAATTCTACAAATTCTAACAAGCCGGTTATAGATCACTTAAACCTCGTTGGAGACAAGATTCAGAAGCTGAGTGAGGGTCAAGAACGTCTCACAGGTGGATTACAAACCGTGTCGGAGGCTCAAGCTAAAGCACAACTATCTATGATCAATATGATGGAGGAAAGACTAGCAAAAGTCCAACTTCAGATGAATGAAAACCTATCCCACTCTTCAAGAAGAACAGCACAATCACTTGGTGATCTTCAACAGCGACTTAGCACTATAGATAAAGCGCAAGAAAAAATAACAAAATTATCTGGAGACGTTTTAAGTCTTCAGGATATTCTATCAAATAAACAGACCAGAGGTGCCTTTGGCGAAATTCAGCTAACCGATATAGTCTCTAAAGCTTTACCAAGCGACGGCTTTGAATTGCAAGCCACATTATCCACCGGTAAAAGAGCCGATTGCTTGATAAAACTTCCCAATCCGCCTGGACCAATCGTTATAGATAGTAAATTTCCACTTGAGGCTTATGAAGCCCTTCGAAATGCATCCTCCGAGACAGAAGCTTCTTCCGCAGTTCGATTATTTCGAACATCAGTTCGAAAGCACATTAAAGATATTTCTGAAAAATATATAGTTGAAGGCGAAACAGCGGATGGGGCAATACTATTTTTGCCGTCAGAGGCTGTCTATGCAGAGTTACATGCGAACTTTTCTGACTTAGTCAGAGAGGGCTTTTCTGCAAGAGTTTGGATAGTGTCTCCCACAACATGTATGGCGACTCTCAACACGATGCGCGCAATTCTTAAAGATGCACGTATGCGTGAACAAGCTGGTGCTATAAGAAACGAATTAACATTACTTTATCAGGATGTTGATCGTCTAGGAGTAAGAGTTGAAAGTCTAGATCGCCACTTTAATCAAGCTGCAAAAGATATTTCAGACATTAAAATTAGTGCTGATAAGGCGGGTCGTAGGGCAAAGCGACTGGATAACTTTGATTTTGAGGAAATATCTAACGAAAATTTGGAAAAAGTTATTAAACTCGATGAAGTAAAATAATTTTATGAAAAGTGTTAGCTGGGTGTTTGTGGTGAAAGAGCAAGGGGATCCGTTTTTAATTCGATAATCGCTGGCTTACCTGATGACCTAGCTCGTTCAAACGCCGGTAGAAAATCTTCAGTTTTTGTTACAGATTCACCAAAACCACCATATGCTTGAGCAAGCGAAGCAAAATTAGGGTTTAACATATCCGTACCCGATATTCTTCCAGGATAAGTCCGTTCTTGATGCATTCGTATTGTACCATAAACTCCATTATTTGAGATAATAATAATGATGTTAGCGTTATATTGCATAGCTGTGCCAAATTCTTGAATAGACATTTGAGCACAGCCATCACCAGCCAAACAAACCACCTCAGTGCTTGGATGTTCTAATTTAGCACTGATAGCTGCAGGTATTCCGTAACCCATAGACCCAGAAGTTGGGGCCAATTGGGTTTTAAATGATTTATATTGAAAATATCTATGCAGCCAGGCAGCGTAATTTCCGGCACCATTGGTAACAATAGTCTCTTCCGCAAGCACATCATTCAATTTCAATATTATTTGTTCCATTTTTACCGAACCAGGGGTTTCGAAAGGTTCTCTCCAAGAAAAGTAATCGTTCTTGAGACTTGTTAAATCACTTCTTTTTTTCACCGCGCAAGCCAAAGCTCGCTCCAAGAAATCAGAGCTATTGCATGCCAAGGATATATCAGGTGTGTAAACACGTCCTAATTCATTTGGGTCTGGATGAATATGAATTAGCGGACTGACGGGGTTTGGAACATTTAATAAACTGTACCCCCCAGTTGTATTTTCACCTAATCTAGCACCAAGACATAAAATCAAATCCGCTGATTTGATATATGCTTTTAATTTAGGGTTTATGCCTAGACCTACATCACCCATATAATTAGGATGCCTATTATCAATAAAATCCTGACACCTAAATGAGGTGCCTATTGGAAAAGACATTTGTTCTGAAAGTTTTCCCAAGTTAATAGAAGCTTTTTGAGACCATTTTGATCCACCAACAATACAAAAAGGACGTTTTGCTTCCGCTATTCTAGCAACAATTTCCGTTACCACATTTACATCTGCTCCTTGATTTACTTCAATAACGGGCTTTGCATCTTTCACTTCACAATCTGCCGCCAAAATATCTTCAGGAATTGCCAAAACGACAGGTCCTGGTCTTCCAGAGCATGCAACACTAAAAGCTCTAGCAATGTACTCCGGTATTCGGTCCGCTCGATCTACCTCTGCAACCCATTTTGCAAGTGGCTCAAACATTTTTCTATACTCTATTTCCTGAAAGGCTTCCCGATCACGCTGATCACTTGCAACTTGGCCAANTAAAAGAATTAGTGGCGTACTATCCTGAAANGCAACATGTATTCCCGAGCAAGCATTAGTTGCTCCAGGACCACGCGTTACAAGAGCCACGCCAGGCTCGCCGGTTAGCTTTCCATAGGCCTCAGCCATCATAGCTACGCCGCCCTCATGACGCCCAACTATTGTCTCTATTCCGCTTTCCAATAATCCATCTAGTGCAGCAAGGTAACTTTCACCAGGAATACAAAAAACACGCTTAACACCCTGAATTCTCAGTTGGTCGATAAGAATTTTTCCACCGTGTCGCATAAAATATTCAATTCACACTGCTTTGAAGATTATAAAATTTTTAATGCGTCCAAGCACCACGACGATTAGTTGCAAAATTTTCGCCATACCCACCTGCCCGAACATTAAATTTTCTCTTCTTAGGTTCAGTGACCTGTGCATCAATTCCATTTTCTTCGAGCGTAATCAACAGCTGCTTGCTTAGTTTCAAACGTGAGCGTGACCTGTGATTGAGTGTCCCCAGAAGAGGTCCAGCCCATTAAAGGATCAATTTCGCTTGTGCTCTCCGGCGTAAATTCTAAAATCCACGATTTGGTTTTAGCGAGACCAGATGACATTGCCGTTTTAGATGGTTTATAAATTCTTGCACGCATGGACAGACTCCCCCTATCGACCTATATATGCCAGTAAAGCATATTACTATTCAAGAGATAAGAAGCGCTCTTTTGAAGACCAAATAAAATTTATATTTAAAGTGGATTTATTTTGCATAACAAATCAGAAATCTCATTAGCAAATGCACCATCAGACCTGCCTGGCAGNCGGGAAAAACTAGAAGGNGGCAAGAAATTTATTTTAAATACAGACTTTATTCCAGCTGGTGATCAGCCTAGTGCCATACAAGAACTAGCGAGTGGGATCTTGGCCAATGAGCAAGACCAAGTCTTATTGGGAGCTACTGGAACTGGTAAAACTTTTACAATGGCACACATTATTGAGAGCACTCAAAAACCAGCAATTATTCTGGCACCAAATAAGACCTTGGCAGCGCAATTATATGGCGAGTTTAAAGGGTTTTTTCCAGACAACGCCGTAGAATACTTTGTGAGTTATTACGATTACTATCAACCCGAAGCATATGTGCCGAGATCGGATACCTATATAGAAAAAGAGAGCCAGATAAATGAGCAAATTGACCGAATGCGTCACTCGGCAACTCGGGCGCTTTTGGAAAGAGACGATGTAGTTATAGTCGCATCAGTGTCATGCATTTACGGTATCGGTTCAGTTGAAACTTATGGAGCGATGACCCAAGATCTAAAGTCTGGCCAATCTTACGATCAACGCCAAATTATGGCTGATCTGGTAGCGCAGCAGTATCGCCGAAATGACCAAGCCTTTCAAAGAGGTACTTTTAGAGTTCGAGGTGATGTCTTGGAAGTTTTTCCAGCACACCTTGAAGATCGCGCTTGGCGGCTTTCTTTCTTTGGTGAAGAATTAGAAAATATATTTGAAT
>FUFK010037996.1_pt1 | contig 12304 bp, 12 predicted proteins | sample 1021851 | NCBI WGS metagenome assembly FUFK01 (sample SAMEA51879418, study PRJEB19060) | metagenome
TTTCCCCAAATGAGATGAATAAATATTTGAGAACAATAGTTGTTGCTCCAATGACAACAAATACGAAAAAATATCCGACAAGAATTCCAGTAAAATCAAATGGAAAAAAAGGAATGATAGCAATTGACCAAATTAGAACAATTGACAAACAAAGAATTGTAAAAATCTTTGAATCATTATCCATCTCGGAAATCAAAAAGTGTAAAGAGGTGCTTAAAGAAACATTTGTGGACTAAGTACTAATGCCAACATCGGTTCATCGCAAATAACGGGCACTGTAGAAAAAGTGTGATTTTAGAAACCAGGAAAGAAAATATTTAATCCGACAAGTCCGCGTCCATATTCCCGCAACTTGCGATAACCGTAACCGTTAGGTGCAAGCGGATCGCGATTGTAACAAAGAATGAAAACAGATAAATCAGTATATAAAATAACTAAAGCGGCTATAGATCGATTAGAGCCGAAAGAAACGGACTGGAAATTCACTAGCCTGATAAATCCAGATTCAGAAAAAATTATAACTGACTTTGATTTAAATGCAAATGAAATTCCAATCATTGAAATATCTGACAAGCAGTCAAAAACTTTAATTTCAACAAGAAGAATTTTAGAAATTGATAATTCCAAAAGAAGAGATATAAAATTTCAAAATATAGTAAGTTATGATTGTGGGGATTTTAAAAGTGAAATTGACAATCCAGAATTATCAAAATTCACAACAATTGATTTGAGAAACAATCGACAAAATTTTCAAATTGAAACTGGAAAAGCTGCAATCGTAATTATGACAACTTTAAATACAATAAAAAATCTGACTAAGCCGTCAGCACCTAACAACGGTTCACCGCAAATAACGGGTAGCTAGATGAAAATTGTTATTTTAGAGATCAATTATTAAATCAACTAATCCGACAAATCCGCGTCCTTACTCCCGCAACTTACGGTAACCGGGACCGTTGGCACGCATGCATAAGATTATGAGTAAAGAAGAATATTTCAATCAATACGAATCATATATCGCAGAGAAAGTTTTTCTTACTGATGAAACTTCTCAAGTAGAAAATGAGACTTATGAAAATATGCTATCATTTACTATATCTAAAAAGTATTTGGTAAAACTCAAGGTTACCGATTTTATAAGTTTTCTGTCTCGCATAAAGGAGAATAGAAAGTCTCAGCTCAATGTTTCTAAAACTATCTCAGATTTAATTTACTATATATGGCATGATGAGATGGCCGGACAACTCCGAGTAAATTTTATCAATTCTAATCACTCCGAATTACCATTTGGAGCAGATTTAGAATTCACTTCGAACGAAGTTGACATTATCGATGAATTTCTGCACTCCGAATATCTTAATGAAATAACCTGGGATAAGCTATCTGATGATACCGGAGACCAGCAAAACACGAAAAGCACTGAAATAATTGATTTCAAGTTAAAAGTTTATAAAGAAATAATTAGAAAAAATGCACGTCGTGCCAACATCGGTTAATCGCAAATAACGGGTATTNCAGGAAAAAGTGTAATTTTAGAAACCANGAAAGAAAANAANTAANCCGACAANTNCGCGTCCCTACTCCCGCAACTTGCGATANCCGNNACCGTTGTAGCCAATGCGGACATTGAGCATTCAGTTTAAAAACCAAATTTCTAAAAAAGAAAGTTCTCAAGTTCAACTTCATAATTTATCTTGCAACAGCTAGATAAATTTAATCTCAATGAATAAATCAGTTTTCGAAATTTCAAAAATGGATTGTCCTTCAGAAGAAAATCTGATTAGGATGAAATTAGATGAAATCTCTAGTATTAAAAATCTCGATTTCGATATTCCAAATAGAAAATTAACGGTATTCCATGAGGGTGGAATTCAATCTATAGAAGAATCATTAAGCGGACTAAAATTAGGAACTAAAAAAATTAAAACGGAACAAACCGACCAAACTGAATTCGAAGAAAATTCTCAACAAAAAAAATTACTCTGGTCTGTACTAATAATAAATTTTGCATTTTTTATCATAGAAATGACAACTGGCTTAATCTCAAAATCTATGGGATTAGTTGCAGATAGTTTAGATATGCTGGCAGATTCNTTTGTATATGGAATTAGTCTTTTCGCTGTAGGAGGTTCAATCGTAAAAAAGAAAAAAATAGCCAATTTAGCTGGTTACTTCCAAATTTTATTAGCGCTAATTGGATTTGCAGAAGTTCTAAGAAGATTTTTTGGAAATGAAAAACTTCCGGATTTTTCAACAATGATAATTGTTTCAATTTTAGCATTGATTGCAAATGGTATATGTTTATACCTACTTCAAAAATCCAAAAGTAAAAAAGAAGCTCATATGAAAGCAAGTATGATCTTCACGTCAAATGACATTATAATTAATACGGGAGTAATAATCGCAGCCTTACTAGTCAACTGGTTAAATTCAAGTACGCCTGATCTAATTATTGGAACAATTGTATTCATTATTGTAATCCAAGGTGCAATAAGAATTTTAAAAATTGGTAGGTAGCCGCACTGGCAACAACAACGGTTCATCGCCAATAAGCGGNNNCGTTANNAAGAAAATAATNANCTTGNCCAACAAACTAATACTAAGCCGACAAATCCGCGTCCCCTACTCCGCCAACTGGCGATAACCGAGACCGTTACCTGCAAGTGCTATATATCCTAAAATGAAAAATAGTAACTCCTATTATCGAGTCATACTAATTAAAATCTGATTCCTAATACATTATAACCCCATTTTTTTAACTATTGTTTAGTTTTAATTATTGATTTTTTTAACTTATTTTTAATATATTGATTAAAAGAATAAACAAAGTGACCCTACTAGATTTCATTGGCATATTTCTCCTATTATTATCAATTACCTCATTTATAACATTGTATATAAGATTTGGTAGAATAATTAGGAGAAATTTAAAGAAGAGAATTCATTATTTGCAAGAATTGAACAAAATCTACAGTAAAAAAGATTTAGGTTAGGTAAACTAAAAAACAAAATTAGAACTTGCACCAGCAGGTAACAACGGTTCATCGCCAATAAGCGGCAGCCTTAGAAAGAAAATAATTAACTTGACCAACAAACTAATACTAAGCCGACAAACCCGCGTCCCCTACTCCGCCAACTGGCGATAACCGAGACCGTTATCTGCAATATCAGAAAAAGTATAAATAATAGAATGAAAAAAATTGTCGATAATAAAAAGCTTGAATTAGTCTATAAAAAAGGGAATGGAGCTTGGACATACCATATTGTCATACCAAATACAGCCGATATTGATGGAACTTGGGGTTCGCTAAAAGTTTCTGGTTTACTTGATGATTACGAGTTAAAAGAAATGAATTTGGCACCAAGGAAGGAAGAAGATAAAATGATTTCAATAAACGAAGAAATCAGAAATGCAATCGGTAAAAGTGGTGGTGATAAAGTTACCGTAACCTTATACCTGCATACACACGACAGAATCAATAACAATTCAGAAATTCTCAAATGTTTTGAAGATGCAGGCGTAAAGGATTCGTTCAAATCATTAAATAAAGATGAACAAAAAGAAATTATAGTTGATATCACGTCAAAAACTACAGAGGCCAAACAAATAGAACAAATAAACCACCATATCAATCTGTTACTTAATCAGAATAATTAAACAGTGGAATAAATACTGCAGGTAACAACGGTTCACCGCAAATAAGCGGCAGCGTTAGAAAGAAAATATTTAACTTGTCCAATAATCTAATAGTAAGCCGACAAGCCCGCGTTTCCTACTCCGCCAACTTGCGGTAACCGAAACCGTTGTACAAAATTTTTAAGAAAGTTCGAACTTCAGTACAAAGCGATTATAAAGAATTATCCATATAAATTTTACCGTCTCTCATTACAAAAATTACATTTTCGATAGAATTTATAAATTCCTGTTTAATATCGCCTTGAATTGCAACTATATCTGCAAATGCTCCAGGTTTCAAAACACCAATTTCCTCCTCTTTCTTAAGAGCCTTAGCTGAAAGATAGGTAGCAGACTGGAGAATATTTAAAGGCTTCATTCCAGCTTCATAATAGGTCCTAAACATGTCCTGAGAAGAAACTCCTCGAGAAAAACCTATATCTGTATAGTTATCTGAACCCGCTACAATTGGAACACCCATTTTAATCGCCTTCATCAATCTTTCTTTCATATTAGCCATATATCCATCAATCCAAGATAATTCCTCTGGTTTAGAACCTTCAAGTTCATAATATCGATTCATATAATTTCGACTATTTTCAGTCGGTACTAGAAATACGTTTTTTTCTGCCATCAAATTTAAAGTAGAATCAGCTAGGAAAAAGCCATGTTCAATACCATCAACCCCTGCCTTTATTGCGTCCCAAGCTGACCTATTACTAATTGAATGAGCTGTAACTGTCAATCCATAATCATGCGCAGTTTCAATAATTGATCGCATTTCATCAATAGTCAATCTTGTATTATTCGGTAGGTTATCTGCGCAAATTTTAATTACATCAACTCCTTGATTGATATGTTCACGTACCGCATTAAGAGCATCGTCTGGACTTTCAATTATACGGTATTCAAAGTCTACAATTTCTTCGTGTTCATGTTGTACTCCATAGATTTGACCGCCTGAACTAGACATAATTTGGCCGGCAGCGAAAATACGGGGACCTACAATTGTACCTTCATTAATAGCATCTCTTAAAGCAACATCGAGAAATCTCCCAGAATTCCCCAGATCTTTAATCGAGGTGATCCCAACATCAAGATATGACTTAACTCTCGCAGATCCTCTTAACGTTCTCAAAGATTGATTTTCTAGAACAAGTGTACTAATACTATGCTCGGCAAAATCTTTTTTGGGAGATTGATCAAATAAAACGTGTGTATGAGCATCAATAAAACCAGGCAGAACTAAGTGATTGGAAAGATCAATAGTTATAGAATTTTCTGGAATTTTTATATTCTTCCCAATATTTAAAATTTTATTTCCTTCAACATGAATTATCTTATCCTTTAAAATAGTATTTTGTTGACTATCATAAACTGAACCTGCTATAATAAACACTTCATTGTTTTGGGCTATAGAATCGGTAAATGAAAGAACCGTAATAATTAAGGATAAAAGGATAATTTTAGGCATTGCAGTATTAAATTATTTCAAAAGATTTCAGGTAAAAAGTAAATAAAGGTAAAAAACTTTGTACAACAACGGTTAATCGCAAATAACGGGTTTAACCGAAAAAGTGTAATTTTAGAAACCAGGAAAGAAAATATTTAATCCGACAAGTACGCGTCCCTACCCCCACAACTTGCGATAATCGGGACCGTTATGCTTTATTATTTAACTCAGGGTTGAAATAAATTTAAAATGAACATACAATTCAGCTTTTTTCTTCTTTTATTATGTAGCTTCGCTATTAATGCACAAGACTCTATCCCGAAAGCTAGTCAAGGAAAGATTGAACGAATTCAAAACTTTGAATCAAATTACGTCTTAAATAGGAATATCGACGTTTGGCTACCGGAAACGTATAACCCTAAACTCAAATACGCCGTTCTATATATCCATGATGGGCAAATGTTATATGATGCTAAGAGTACCTGGAACAAACAAACATGGAATGTCGATTCAGCAGCTTCTGATTTAATTAAATCAGGCTCTATAAAGGATTTTATTATAGTCGGGATTTGGAATGGAGGAAGTGCTAGACATTCTGAATATTTCCCACAAAAGCCATATGAATCTCTGTCCCAAACTGAACAAGATACCGTTTCAAAACAGCTTCAAAATTCACATGTGCCTGTAAATGATCTTTTCAAACCGCAATCAGATAATTATTTGAAATTTATAGTTGAAGAATTAAAACCTTTCATAGATCAGAAATATTCCGTGTTATCCGATCCGAATAATACTTTTATTGCCGGTAGTAGTATGGGAGGGTTAATATCTATGTATGCGATTTGTGAATATCCTAATATCTTTGGTGGTGCAGCCTGCCTCTCTACACATTGGACAGGAACTTTTACTCCTTATAATAATCCTGTACCTAAATCGTTTTTAGATTACCTAGACCAAAATTTGCCTAGCAGTAAAAACCATAAAATCTATTTTGATACTGGAGATCAATCTCTAGATAGTTTGTATCCAAATATTCAGAGAAAAGTGGACACTATATTAAAGAAAAAAGGATTTAGTGATAACAACTGGATTACAGAATATTTTCCAGGAGAAGATCATAGTGAGAATGCTTGGTCACAACGAATTCACATTCCATTAGAATTTCTATTACACAAATAACACTTGCCAACATCGGTTAATCGCAAATAACGGGTATTGGCCAAAAAATGTAATTTTAGAAACCAATAAAAAAAGATAGTTAATCCGACAAGTCCGCGTCCCTAATCCACCCTATTTGCCTTAACCAAGACCGTTGCAAACAATTTTACACGCAACCATTTACTCCAAACGACATCTTATAAATATGAAATCACAAATAAAGTTATGAGAAAATTGCTACTAGCCCTTTCAACCATCATATTAATTTCTTGTACTTCAGATGACCCTGAAAATTGTTGCACTTATATATCATTAGGGACGGACATAAAGTATGAAAATAGTGAAGGAATTAATCTATTGGATAGTTCAAATACTTATAACATATCAGAAATAGAAGTGTTTCATAGAATGGATGGAGAGTGGGAAAGATATTTTGAAGGAAATTTAGATTATCCAAAAGGATTAAGAAAAATTGAGATTGATGGAGAAAACTATCTCACTGTATTCCTTAGCAATGAGATCAATGAAGACAATATTTCTGAGACTAAATTGGTATTCGACAATGGTGAAGAAGACATCATAAAAAGTGTTGTGAACAATAGGTCTGGAAACAAAATTGTGACAAAAATTTGGTACAATGAAGATTTAAAATGGTCAAACGAAGAGAATGTAGAACCAAGATTTACGATTATTAAATAAAACTGTTAGCAAGAATGGTTCATCACAATTAAGGGGCTGCGTTGGTAAGAAAATAACTAAGTTGAACAACAAACTGAGCCCATAGTGCCGCAACTTACTCTCTTCTCCAAGCCGTTGTACAAACTTTTCAACTCACAATATAAAACCATGTAAATGTTTCGAAATATTATATTTTCCATCATTTTAGTATTCCCTTTTATTAGCTGTAGTATAGAGAATGAAGAAGAAAAAGTTGAAAATTCTCTAATAGGAACCTGGCAATTGGTACAAACCTTCGAATATACTCAGGCTGGTCCTGGAAACTGGAATGACGTAGAAGATGGTTATACTTATAAATTTTCCCAAAATGGAGAATTCTATTCAACACGCTTTGAGGAATGCACTTCAGGAGTGTTCTCTATAGATTCTAATCTCTTGACAATGGAATACGGTTGCAATGAATTTGCAACCGGTATTGAAGATCCAGAAGGTGTAGTTGTGGAGGATTTTATTTTTGTTGATGGTGAGCTCTTTATGAATCCCGCATATCAAACTTCTATTGAAGGTTTTATAACCAAGTTCAAGAAGGTGTCTAACTAAATTTTCTCATTAGCTTTCATCAATTAAGGTTAACATATAAAACTACCATAATCAAAAATTAGGAATAATTCCATTTTTAAGTAATTATTCCAATCGCTACTTTTGTTCCTATGAAAGTAGCCTTAGTCTCAATTTCCCAAGTTCCGGTATTACCATTCATAGGTTCTATAACTGCAGGCTTCCCATCCCCTGCAGACGATCACCTGGATAATTCTATAGATCTCAATTTAGAAATTATTAAGGATAGAGATGCGACTTTCTTTGGGCGTGTTGAAGGAGATTCCATGACTGGCGCTGGTATTGAACATGGTGATCTTCTAGTGATCAACAAAGGTTTGGAGCCGAGAAATGGTAAGATTGCAGTTTGCTTCATCGATGGAGAATTTACCGTTAAGCGTATAAAAATTGATAAGGACATTATTTGGCTTGTCGCTGAGAATCAGAAATACAAACCTATCAAAGTTACCGCTGAGAATGACTTCTTAATCTGGGGCATAGTGACCAACGTTATCAAGTATGTATGATGTACGCACTGGTTGACTGCAATAATTTTTATGCGTCCTGCGAACGAGTATTCAATCCGCTCCTGGAAGATAAACCTGTGGTGGTGCTTTCAAATAATGATGGTTGTGTAATCGCCCGGAGTAATGAAGCGAAAGCTATGGACATTCCTATGGGTGCACTAGCCTTTCAATATCAAAAACTATTTGATAAAAATGGCGTGCATGTCTTTTCTTCTAATTATGCATTGTACGGGGATATGAGTAAAAGAGTGATGAATATCCTTTCTGATTTTACGCCTGATATTGAGATCTATTCCATAGATGAAGCTTTCCTACTGCTAGATGGCTTTGAAGCATATTTTGATCTTGAAGCATATGGTCGGCAAATGATCCTGGCGGTGAAAAGTAGAACGGGAATTCCAATAAGTGTTGGCATTGCACCTACCAAAGCATTAGCCAAGGTAGCTAATAAAATAGCGAAGAAATTTTCCGCGCGTACTGGAGGGGTTTATATTTTAGATGATCCAGAGAAAACCAGGAAAGCATTGTTATGGACTAAGATTGGTGATGTTTGGGGAATTGGCCGGCAATACGAAAAAAGGTTACTTGCTCTAAATATTAGAAATGCTCAGCAATTTGTTGATTTACATGATGAGTATGTTCGAAAAGAGTTTTCTGTGGTAGGATTACGCTTGAAAAGAGATCTTTCTGGCCTCACTACCCTATCATTGGAAGCAACTCCAAAGAAAAAGAACATCGCAGTCACGCGCGCATTTGAAAATATGTATAGTGATTATGATGAGTTAAAAGAAAGAGTGTCTACATATGCGGTGAAAATTGGAGAAAAACTAAGAAGACAAGAGAGTAATTGTAGCCTGCTTCAAGTCTTTGTACTTACAAATCAATTCAGGAATGATCTAAAGCAGTATCGCGCCAGTATATCTGTCTATACTCCTACTCCAACTAACTCAAGTATTACTCTCGTCCAAACTGCACTTACAGGACTATCCATGATATACAAAGAAGGATATCAGTATAAAAAAGCGGGCATTATCGCATCAAAACTCACTCCAGCCACGCAAAAACAGTTCAAGTTATTTTCAGAAGAAAACCCAAAACATGAGCAGTTAATGAAAGTCGTAGATCAGTTAAATTTCCGAGAGAACGGTAAAGTGAAATTTGGAGGTCAGGATCTTGGTCGCACATGGAAGATTAGGCAGGAGCGATTATCGAATAGATACAGCACCAGGTTAAATGAATTGATTATTATAAAAGTTTGAACGCTATATTTAAAACCATTTTGACGGTGAAGATTCTTCTCCACTTACTTTTTCAAACATCGTCGATGGATTATTTAAACTAGAAAAGTTGAATACCAACAAGCGGTAGCGTTAGTAAAAAAATAATTAACTTGACNNACGAANTAATTTTACAAANTCGCCGAATTAGACTCCCCTACTCCGTCAATTGGCAAGAATTGAAACTTTAGGCAGTACTATAAAAGAAAANGTAAAACTGAGAATGATTTACAACCGATTGGACNNTCTATTAAAAAANGCTTTNAAGANNTCTCAATTAAGTTAGACNGCATTGAATTTTGGGATAAATACATATTAAAAGAATGAAANGCANTAAAGAAAGATGGTTGAGGGATTTTCNAAGATTNCTACCTCTTAAAAGTCAATTTNTCCTCTCTGGGAACACAAAAGATTTACAACTAATTCAGAATGAATCAGAAGGCTTTGGATGGCATAAACTCGAAGATGNAATNGATTTAGAATTGAAAAATNACGGTTATAGTCATGTAGTTTATTATAATCCATTGCATGGGTTTAGTATTCCTTTTTTCGAAGGTAAGCCTCAAGAGAAAGAGGAGTTATATAAGACGTTAGAAATCCCTTTGAAAAAAGAGACTATCTATAACAATTTGCNAACNTTTGACCAGGTTTTAAGGAACATAGTGGNTTATCGTGAAGATCCTATCGCACTAATTATTGATTTCGCTTCTCAATTTCTTATGAACCCAGAGAGTTTGACAAAGGCTGAACACGATACTTTTAGTCAAGCACATGTATTATCCCAGAAAACAGAAACTCGACCTTTTGGATCGCCTCCGAAACCTTTTTATAATACTGTGGTTTGGATTGTAGATAAAGAAGGGGATCTTCCAGATTGGATGATAATCAATAACCCTAGAGTAAGGCACATTCCAATTGGCATACCAGATCATTATTCTCGGAGAAGACTGGTTACGCCTTTGATTGAAGGTATGATTTCAGATAAAGCAAAAGCTATTGAAACTATCCAAGATTTTGTTGATGAAACGGAAGGTTTATTGCTCTTAGATTTGGTATCAATATTAGAGTTGGCAAGGTCAGAATCCATACCAATAGATGAAATAGCAGACGCTGTAAGACGTTACAAACTTGGAGTAACAGAAGACCCTTGGAAGAAAATTGATCGAACGAAAATCGAAAACGGAGAAGAATTCATCAGAACAAGAGTTAAGGGTCAGGATCATTCTATACAGCATTTGATAGACATTGTAAAACGTGCAATTACCGGGGTGGGCTCATCTAAGCGAAACAATCGCCCCAGAGGAGTGGTTTTCTTAGCAGGCCCCACAGGAGTTGGAAAGACTGAGCTCGCAAAATCTGTGACTAGTTTACTCTTTGGTGACGAAAGTTCTTATATCCGTTTTGACATGTCAGAGTTCAGCGCTGAACATGCATCACAACGTTTAATTGGCGCCCCTCCAGGTTATGTAGGCTACGATGTCGGAGGTGAGTTGACCAACGCGGTTCGAAGGAAACCATTTAGCGTGGTATTGTTCGATGAAATTGAAAAAGCACATCCACGAATATTAGATAAATTCTTACAAATTTTAGATGATGGAGTTCTCACTAGTGGACGTGGAGATAAAGTCTATTTTTCAGAAACCATAATTGTATTTACCTCCAATTTGGGAATCTACAAACAGAACTTAACTGGAGAACGAGTCCCCAATGTTCGTTATGAAGATTCATATGAAGTAGTAGAAGAAAAAGTCAAGGAAGAAATCGATCGATACTTTAAATTTGACCTGAATCGTCCTGAGTTGTTGAATCGAATCGGTGAGAATATCATCGTATTCGATTACATACGAAAAGAGGTGGGAGAACTCATTTTCGATATGATGATCGACAATCATATCAAAGCTATTCAAGAACAATTAGAAATCACCTTAAATTTAAGTTCAAATGTCAGAAATCAATTGAAAGAACTGTCCATTTCTAATTTGACCAATGGAGGACGTGGTGTTAGAAATATGATTGAATACCATTTCATTACACCAATTTCAAGAGCTTTATTTACCTTGAATCCATCTAAAGGAGATATAGTGGAAGCAATTAAAATTCACAACGAAAACCGATCTACTCATATCCAACTTCAAAGAACCTAAACATATGAAGATCGGAATTTCTCGATTGCATTTCCCCGTAACAACCCTTGGTTTTGGAAAACGAATTGGCATTTGGCTGCAAGGCTGTTCTATTCATTGTGAAGGCTGTATTTCTGTGGATACTTGGCAATTTGGAATTAATTCTATTTCCTTGAAAGAGGTAAGAATATTATTGAAACAATGGTTACCACAAAGTGATGGGATTACCATTTCTGGAGGTGAACCATTTGATCAAGAAGAAGCATTATCTGAGTTGTTGCAATTTTTAAGATCCTATCAAAAATCCATTTTGGTATATAGTGGATATTCCTTCCAAGAGCTGAAAATAAAAAAAGAGGTTCGTAATGGTTGGATCGATGTATTAATTTCCGAACCTTACGATCACAAGCAGCCACAAACCAAAGCCTTGCTCGGAAGCGACAACCAGCGAATTCATCTATTGACGGATTTAGGAAAACAAGATTTCGAAAGTTATCTAGAAAAACCACCTGAAAAAAAATTTGACGTACAGTTCGATAAGAATACGGTTTGGATGACCGGGATTCCTTCAAATGGAATGAATGAAATTATTGAAAATGCCAAAGAAAATCATGTAGATCTAAAGCACACTCAAGGTGTCATAAAACCTCAGAAGGCATGAATTATACGAGAGTTTGTCCCTCCTGCGGAAGCCAACGACCAGTCCACGAAATGTATTGTCAGAATACGATCGAGGATAATTCTTGTGGTTGGTTGATGATGAATGTCAAGCAAACTCCAATTGGTGGTGTTGTTGAGATCAAGGTCAAAGATGA
>FUFK010054998.1_pt1 | contig 12304 bp, 21 predicted proteins | sample 1021851 | NCBI WGS metagenome assembly FUFK01 (sample SAMEA51879418, study PRJEB19060) | metagenome
GCAATATATTGTTCAAAGAGTTTGTACCCTTCAGATTGCGAAAGAGTATCTGGGATAACTCCATGAACGTGATAGTAAGCCATAATTAAAATTCAATAGTGTAATTTCAATCTAAAAACGATAATTTAAAAAGTATTTAATTTATCTTTAAATTTAGATTTTTATATCGACAGTCAATCATCTATTTACTGATTGATATCTCTCTCTCGACTTTATCTCAAATAATTTATGATTGGCTTCAGTTGTATGCCTGCAACTGCCTCATGACAACCATGTATTAATCCTAGGACTGGTAATTAAATAACAGTCTCAAAATTTGGTCCTCTACCCGAACTTTATTCTTCCTTAAACCGTACATTGTGATACTCATAAATAATATGCGTTGGTAGTTAGAACATAGGTGTAGTAAGTAAGAGGAAATCATGAATAAAAGAGTTCCTTATACAATCATTCCTAAATACTTTAGGACTATTAATGATATAGATAATGGAGCAAATATTAAAGTAATTTATTGGAAACTTAAGTGTGAAGAGAACCCTTCATATCGCGGCTGCGAAATTTAAAATATTGCTATGCTATTTAGATTAAAATAAAGATTATAAATAATGAAAAATAAAGTTCTTCCTTTTATCAAAAAATACCCAATGAGCATTTTATTAGCGATTATTGCTATTAATTTATTCTCTATTGCTAGCAGTTTAAGAACAGAAGCTTATTTAAATAGGGAAAAGAATCTTTGTATTAAATATTTAAAACATCAAATAGATCGAGACACTCTTATCAAAAAGCTAAGAATAGTTAAGCAGGCAAATCCATCTAGTATTTGTGACTCTGTTCTTAAAAGTTAAAAAATGCAATTAAAGTCTTTTACACCATTGGTTGCAGTATTTGGTACTTCATTTCTTATAACTATTATTTTGATTAAAAGCTTCCAAGTTTTTATGGGCATATCAATATGTCTTTTAGCGATGCTGAAGCTTATGGATATTGAAGCTTTTGGTTTGAGTTATAAAAAATATGATTTAATTACTTCTCGATTTAAAAATTGGATTTATATCTATCCTTTTTGCGAATTATTAATTGGCTTATGTTTTTTACTATCTTCACCTCCCTCTTCAATTATTTTAATTGCTTTAATACTAGGAATTTTTGGAATGGCATCAGTTTTTAAAGCTGTTTATTTAGATAAATTAAAATTAAATTGTGCATGCGTTGGAGGATATACAAAAATTCCTTTAGGAATTATTAGTTTTATTGAAAATCTTTTAATGGCAATTATGAGTGCTTTGATTTTGATTAAATAACAATTTTATAAAATTTCATTTATTTTATTAATAGTTTTGAAAATAAGAATTCCTTACTGAAATGGCATTTAAGAAATCATTCTTTAAGAAGCATTTACTAAAGACTCTTTTATTTTCTGGATTTCTCATAGTAAATATATTTAATGCCCAAAAGAGTAGTGCTAAAAATCAAGATAATATAGATATACCTAAAGTCGTTTCTTATAGATCAGCATCATGCGGTTGTTGTAAGAAATGGGTAAATCATTTACGCCAAAATGGATTAGAAGTTGTTGATAACATTCTTGAAGATGTTTCGGGAATTAAAAACCAATATAAAATTCCCAATAATTTAAGGTCCTGCCACTCTGCAAAAATAGGAAACTACGCAATTGAAGGACATGTGCCGATTGAATCAATCACCAAACTTTTTAAAGAAAAACCAATTATCTCTGGTATAGCAGTTCCTGGCATGCCTCTTGGTTCGCCTGGAATGGAAATGCATTCTCACGAATCACACTCGCATAATTATGAAAATTACAAAGTAGTTTCATTTAGTAATAGTGGCAAAACAAAAATATTCGACAAAATTTCACCCTAACAAAAATACTAATTTAATTAATAATGACTTTTGTTTTTAGAAAGATAAAAATTCTTACTTTTTTCATTTTTATATTTCTTAATTTNAATTCATATTCACATGCTCATATGAAAGGAACATATTCTTCTGAGCAAGATGCTTTAAAAAAGTCATTAGAACTTGGTTGTCAAGGAACACATAAGAACAAAGAGAAATGGCTTCCATGTGAGGATGAAAAAGAATTACATAAGTACCTAAGAATGTAAATGCAAAAATTTAAACTTAGTAAAAGGAAAATACATAGAAAAGTAGCTGCAATTTCTTCAATACCTTTATTAATTACTCTTATATCTGGGACTATCTATAGTTTTCTTCAACCATTAGGAGTAGATGCTTTTTGGTTGATCAAATGGCATACAGGTAATTTTGGCATTATTAATTTGCAGCCTTTTTATTCGATATTTCTTGGTATTGCATCGATAATCTCTGTAATATCTGGCATTAGATTATTACAAAAGAATTCTTAGCTTTAACCTAAAGAACCCACAACTATTCATAGGCAATGCTTGAGCAGCTAGCAGTGGGATTAGGAATCTTTTCATTTATTCCCATGTGGTCATATCAGTAGTGCCTTGAGATCTTTGCATCCAAGAATACTTCCAAGTACCATTTACATTTTTAAAAATGCAAGTATAAGTTGAAAGATCTTTATTTTGATTTCCTTTATAACTGAAGATTTCATTTAAAGTAAAAACTGCGTAAGCTATCTCACCGTAAATTTCAATTTTGTGGGTTTTGATTAGTTCTGATGATTCTGCAACTAAGTCTTTACTATCAAACATTCCCACTAATCCCTTAGCAGATATTGGATTTCCACTTGGTCTTACAGCAAAAAAATCCTCAGTTACGTTTGGTATTAGAAAAGAAGAATCTTCACTGGTTGCATAGCCATTAATTAAATCTTCTATGGCTTTAGTATTTGACATTAAAAAAGGAGCTAATGCTCCTTATTTTAGATGTACTGTCAATCCTTATATATTCTAGATTCTCAGCATCTCTTGTAAACAAGCATTTTATTTAGCCAGAACAAGAAAAAGCACCTGCAAGAATATTTTTAAAAATTGGTGCTTGACCTAATGCGTATAAGAAGAAAGTGGATGATGCGAGAGTAATAGCTATTTTAGAAGCCCTATTAACTTTCAAATTTGAGACTTTTGTAAATGCAGAATTCATTTGTTCATTAATGTTATTGAATTACATTAGCTGAATAGAAAAAAATGTTCAGCATCAAAATTTACCAAAGATTAATTTTATTATTGCTGCTGTTGCTGCTCCTGCATTTTTTTTATATGTTCGAATTCTTTTTTAGAAACTATTCTCATTTTGAACTCTGGATACCTTGTCTTCCACCATTTATTTATTGAAATAGCTACACCCGTTAAATCTTGGGTACAAATATGGACCCATAAAATCTTAGTTTGTTCTTCTTTATAGAATTCCCAACTCGAAGGTGAAGCCATTAAATCGTGAACATATCGTGCACATTTTTTTACGGGTTTTTGAAATCCATTGCTATAACTACTGGCACATGGTTCATTAGCCAATAGTTACATTCTTTCATAATCTAGGTTCTCAGCGAAAATGCGTAGTTTGGATAAAGTTTGGATAACTTTTAAATTCTGAGGGATCTATTGTGATGCTATTCAGCCTGCATCTAATCCCTGATTATTTAAATCTTACCGTTTAATCATCAAGGCAACAGATCGCTATTCATAAACTTTTTTTATTGTTTCTTATCTAATTTCTTAAATATTATATGGATTGTTATTATTTGCTTGAAAACTAATTATCGATTAAATTACTGAAACTTATCTTTGTAATAGTGGGTATCTTTCTTAAAATCAAAAAAAGATTAAAGAATAAATTTAAATTTTTAATAAATAAAATATCCTATAGATATGAAAAATTCGTCCCTGATACTTTGCAATCTTCTTCTTATTTAAATCTTGGAGATGATTATAGTTCTGAGCTGCCATTCCCATCTGCAAATATAAATAATGCAAATATATACTTAGATATTACAAAAAATTCATATAAATGGATGCATTCCAAATATCAATTTATTTGGTCAGAACGAATGTTAGAACATATTCAATTCTCTAAAATCAAAAAAGCACTTCTAAATATTGAAAAGTTATTATCTAAAAATGGCAGATGTAGGATGTGCTTACCAATTTGCTTTTATGGGAATCAAAAAATAGATATGGTCAGAGAAGGAAACTCATCAAACTGTAATATACAAGGTCATGTTACTTGGTTTACTTTTAGTGAATTAGGTCCGATAACAGAAGAATGCTTCGGCATGCATGAACCTCCCATTAATCTCGGGAAATCTTGGGAGGAGATTTTAAAAGATACTCAATTAACATACTTCCCAATAAGACATTACAATCCAGATTCTTCTTTGTATGTAAATAAAGATTTATATTGTGAAGTTAAGGGTGTTTTTTTAGATGAGCCACAAGTAAAGATTAAAAGAAAAAACTCACTGATATTTGATCTTGTAAAGAATAGGTAGAATCTATTCATTTATATGAATTGTTTATAGTTTTTAAATAAATTTCATCATTAGCTTTATGCCCAGATAAGTTTATTAAATCTCAACTCTTAACAACTAATAGGTTTTTTTATATTGAGGTATATTTAATTTTTTATTTTACTTTTAATAATTAAATCAAAATTGTATTTGAAGAAGTCTTTAAGAACGTATCTGCTTTCGAAAGAAATGTGCGGTGAAATATCTGTATAAAGTGCTACTCCATTAAGGGAGGATTTACAAATACTGCCAGTGCAAATTGAATTATGGGGATCTAAATAAAAGATGTTTTGATTTTTTGATGATATAGTTTTTAGTAATTTACTTAAAGGTTTTCTATCAGAAATGGAAATTGTTTTAGGAGTAGAACATTCATCGAAACGAGCATTAAATTTTTTTGAATTACATGCTAAAGGAATATCATCGATTAAGACTACATAACCACCTGCATTAACTGCAAAATTTACTAATTCATTTATTGTCCATTTAAGAAGTTCAATATCCTTAAAATTTTCATTCCCATTTCTACTTTTACCTTCAAATTTATAAAATTTTGTAGGATTACGGTATTCCCGATTTAAATATAATCTATTTCTTGAAAGAGAATATGCAAAGATATCACCTCTGCCGAATTTCCCAATATTTAAAACTTCAATTATTTCTTTTATCTCATCTTTTACGCATTCCTCTGTTAGACACTTATCATTTTTATGATTAAATATGCTTCTTATATGTTTTGTATTTCCCCAAGAATATAAATCCATGTTTAATTCTTTAAGTGCTTTTCTCATGCTCGGCACAAAATTCATGAGGTGACTGTCCCCAATCGCAAAAACTGCATTTTTGTCATTATTTCTATAGAGACATTCTTTCAATTCATTTCTCATGCATTTTTCAATTGATGCTACGGAACCTTTAAGAGATATTGGTTTACCAAATCTTGGAGGAGTAAATTTTTTAAACCATAACAACGATATTGCCGTGAATAAAATCAAAACAATACCTGAGATATAAATAAAAAAACTTTTGGGCTTGAAATATTGATCTTTGCGTATAGGTGCTTCAATGAACTTATAAGAACAAATTGCTAAACCAACTATAAGAAAGATTTGAAAAGGAACTGACCACCAGTAGATACCAATGGTCCATCTACTTATTGTAAGAACACTCCAGTGCCATAAATAAAGAGAGTAGGAAATATTGCCAACATAAACTACTGACTTATAAGTAAAAAGTTTAAATACGAATGCAGGTTTTTTTAAAGAACCTAATAAAAAAAATGTTAATAATACAATTGCTATTTTTGAAAAAGGAGCCAAGTAAATTGGCAAAAACATGACTCCAATAATTAATAAAAGTACTATTGATGGAGGTACTTTCTCTATGAAATTTTCTAGAGATGGTTTTTTATTAAATACAAGAAATATTAAACATCCTGTTGACATTTCCCAAAATCTTGACGGCATCAAGAAATATGCTGCAGGTTGATTAATTGGGTAAAGGTATAAAAATATAATTAATGATGCAATTGACAGCCCTCCAACAATTATGAATAAATTTCTAATACCATTTTTTGTTTGTTTCCCAAATCCAGAGAACCAAAATAAGAAGGGAAAGATAATGTAGAACTGCTCTTCAACACTAAGCGACCAGGTATGAGTAAAAGGATTGAGCTGCGTTGATTGTGCAAAGTAATCAGTAGATTTTCCTAGGAGAAACAGATTTGAAAATCCAAATAAAGATGCAAAACCTGTATGCAAAGAAAGAAATGGATTTGGATTGAATAAGCAAATTAAAAATCCAGTTATTAATACAAAAACCGATAATGCTGGAACTAGTCTCTTAATTCTTCGAGCGTAAAATGTAAAAATGAAGTCCCTAAAGTTTTTACTTGGTCTTTTATAAAGAGATGAAGTTATTACAAACCCCGAAATTACAAAAAATATGTCTACACCAAGATATCCGCTAGGTAAAATATTTTTATTGAAATGGTTTATAATAACTGCTACGACTGCAAATGCTCTGAGACCATCAATCTCAGGACGGTAGCGACTTTTAGTAGATGAAGATATGTTTTCTTTGATGTTGTTATCCACCAAAATTTTTTAATAACAATTCACTACCTTATTGTATGTCTTGAAAATTCTCAACAATATGTAATTTCATTAACTTTTAAACCTTCATTTTGTAATACAATTTAAGAGTTCCATTCACATTTGCATATAAAAGAACTCTACATTTACCATTTAATACTTTTTTGCGTTGCTATTTGTGGCAGGCTAAAAGTTTGGATAATAAAGGACGAATCCTTCACATCCCAANTATAGCTAGACGGATGTACTTTTCATTAGCCAAAAATTTTTTTCATTAATAGCAGGGGATCTCAGCGATTTTTAAAGCTTGAAATAAGGTTTACTCAAACTTTTTAAGGTATAAATTCGTTATCCTTTAAAGTCTCTATTTAGGGAAGGAAATAGGTGTTAGATAAGTCTCTTGGGAAGAAATAAATTTTAATTGGAGAGTAAAATAAAATAGATAATTTCTTAATTCAAATGAAAGCGCAAATTGAAGAAGCATCTAAAAAGAAATCTAAGATCAGTTTGGTTACCGATTTTATAAGTATTTCAGGGGCTGTTTTCTCTATTGGGACAATAATATTCTCCTTCACCGAATTTAATAAACCCTTCGCGAGACCAGATGTGTTATTTGTCTCAGGAGCTTTTGGATTAGCTGCAAGTTCAGCATTGGCTTCTGTTTCTTCCGTCGCTAAAAATTCTGAACGACAAACTGAACTTTTAAAATTAATTGCATCAAGAAAAAAAGTATAAAATAATCTTATAAGTAAAAAATTTTTTTATCTAGAGAGTATTTTGATTGAAAAGTTGCCAGATCTGGATGAATGGGAAAATTACTTCTTAAAGAATAAATCTAATCTGCAAAGGATAACTTGGAATTATGAAGACTTATTATCAAAAGAAGAAAGAAATTGTATATCACGCTCAATTGCTAAATTTCAGCTAGGAGAATATTCAGAGGGACAAAAATTAATAGAATTCTGCGAAAAATATTCACGAAAATATGAAGATAAAATACTCAAGAAAATAACTTCTCTTTTTATCAAGGAAGAACAGGCACATTCGCATATTTTAAAACGCTTTATGGAATTAAATAATATTCCAATCCTAAAGAATGATTGGACNGATAANATATTTAGATTTTTAAGAAGTCTTTCTGGCTATGAGTTATCAATCACTGTTCTTATAACGGCTGAAATNATCGCCTTAACTTATTATANAGCTCTTTCAAAAGCAACAAAAAACAAGTTGCTANAGGATATTTGCCTAAAAATAATTGAAGAAGAAAGAAAACATGTTTTGTATGAATCTATGCTTTTAAAATCNATNAGAAAGCAAAAAAAGAGGATATCTCAATTCTTTATTTTCGTTGCACATAAGTTTCTCTTCTGTTGTTCTCTTTTATTAGTTTTAATAGATCATAGAAACGTCATTTCAAGAGGTGGATTTACTTCTTATTCTTTTTGGTCTAAAAATATTGAAGAGTTTGAAAATGCTTTTAAGTAGATAAAAAAGTTTTTACCCTTCAAAAGCTTCTATTTAGGAAATTGATGTTTGGTATGGGGAAACATCATTATTTTTTGAATACCTATCCTAATCCTAGATATTTGATGATTTTATAATCTTCCATGCTTCGGGTACAGTGTCCGCATATTCAAAAAGATTTAAGTGCTCATCTGAAATTAATCCAAGATCTGCTAGATATTCGAAGTTAATTATCTTATCCCAATATTCTCTTCCAAAAAGTATTATTGGGATCTTGTTTTTCATTCCTGTTTGACGCAGTGTTAATAGTTCAAATAATTCATCTAACGTTCCAAAACCCCCAGGAAAAAATACAGCACCTATTGATCGCATGACGAAATGGATCTTTCTTAATGCAAAATAATTAAATTTAAAGCANAGACCTGGAGTTATAAAAGCATTGGGGATTTGTTCATTGGGAAGACTGATATTTAACCCTATAGATTTACAATTTGCTTCAAACGCACCTCTATTAGCAGCTTCCATAATCCCTGGACCCCCACCNGTCACAATCACATGAGAATTACAGGATTTACTTTGATTATTAATTGAAGCAAGTTTAGAAAACTCCCTTGCGGATTGATAATAGTGACTCATTGATAGCAAATTTTCTAATCTATTTAAATTTCGTTTAAGCAAAACCGATGAAGGATTTTTTTTAATTAACTTTTTTATATCGTCAATTTTCTCTTTTGTTTTTGATTCTTCTGCAATACTTGCGCCTCCAAAAATTATTATNGTTGAAAGAATTTTATTTTCTTCTAGGATTAAATCTGGTTTAGTAATTTCAAGCAGCATTCTGACTCCACGCATTTCGTTTCTGCTGAGCAAACCAAAATCTTCATAAGCCAATTTATAAGTATCAGAATTAATAATTAAATTCAGATTCTTCGAATTATTAAGTTTGGTTGAAAGCCCTTTTTTTGTTTTGTTCATATCAAGCAAGGATCTTAATTTTTCTTTCTAAGGGATTAAAGCTGACTCGCTTAATTTGATTATCTTCGTAAATCCAATAAACAGGTCGACTATTTCTCGCTTTAATTAAACTTATTTTGTCTAATTTTTGTGGGATAAATTCTTTAGTGTGATCAAAAAATTTATCTCTTTTGGATTGATTTAAAACAATACTACCTTCTTTTCCTGAAATTGATCTGTGATAAGTCCCAATAGGAATTTCTAATGCCCCCATAGATCTATTTAAATAAATTACGTGATGTGGTTCATCCCATGAAGGATTTATTAAAATAAACGTTCTTTCTCCAGTGATAACTAAGTTGTGATCAATTTGATGATTGTGAACGTAATATTGTTCATCTTTAAAATCATCTGGAGGAGATATTGCCTCTTCAGAGTGAATTACTACATCACAACCATTAGATTCTTCCAAACCTGCATCAAAGAATGTCACTTTTGGGGTTTCTCTAAAAATTGTTGTTGGGATGAATTTTAATTTCATAGTTAAACCTCTCATTAAAAATTTATTTATATTTTTAGAATTTATAAGCTATGAAACTGATTAATGAAGTCAGTTACAACAAACTAAACAATCTTCTTTAGTTGGGTAATCTTGACATTCTCTCTTAAAAGTATCTGCTAAAACTTCTACTTTATTGACATAATCAAGATCTCTCAGAGCTTTTTTCGGAACTGTGAATTGCGTTTGTAGTTTCATTTTGCCCTCCTAATTAATATTGTTGTTTGTAGCCATTCCAAGTTTGATTGAACCTTAATCCAAGATATGTAATTAAGATTGTCCAAAAAAGAATCTCCAAACTTAAATTAGTCATCTACTTTTCCTCCTTTTTTAATAACTGAGCTTTAGTACGGATTAAATATAAAAATCAAGGGTAAGAATACTTAAAAAAATTGAATATTAATCACAATAAAGTTTGCAATGACTATTAGTAGGATGTGCTATGCATTCTTGATCCCAATATTTTTTTAATTCTTTTTTGGGGAATTGATAATTGAAATCATGCATTCTCCACATGTCTGAAGTTGCATTCCTTAGAGCTGTGAACGGAGTAGTGAGTTTCATAAAACCTCCTATATCTCTACCTCTTAATTATCCTCCTTTTAACTTAAAATTAATAGAGTATTATTACTCGAGTATAAATGCATCGTGGTTGTTAAAAATATCTTTTTAAATTCAATAAGAGTAAAGATAATTCAGGAATCAAAAGTTCTTCATAGACTTTGTGGATAGTGAGGTGCATAGGACTCAAAGAGGCAAAAAAATGCCTCTTAATTTTTAGGTATTACCACTCTTGATTTTTCTATTTAGGAGATACTAAATAATTATTAACCCAAGGTAGTTTTTTCAAAAAAACCATCCAAGGATTAGAGCTTCTTATCTTAAAGGTTTTACTAATTTATTTTGGCGTTTTAAAAACCAAATTATTATCGACAGGGTAAAAGAGCTCATCTACGCAAAACATTATTTGCGTTGAATCAAGTATCCCCTATTGCATAAATGAGCAGCAGTGGATTAATAATTCCAATGTAAGGAGGTTAATTATGTCTCGCGGAAATTCTTATAAACACATGATAAAGGATGCTTTTACCCCTTTTATTGATGCCATGTGGTCAGAACAGAAGTTACGTGATGAAAAACTAGAGTGTATGCAATTTGGTATATGCGACTATAGATTGGAACAAGTAGAGGAAGTTCCCTTTTTTCATTACTAATTAAATTATCAATTTGATTAATAGATTTGAATTAATCAGATTCAAATTAAAATAAAATATCTTCTATATCCTTAAAAATCAATTAACGAGTTATCTTTTAAAGATATCAATTTGGTAGAAAATACTACATCATTTGAAAATTCTAATTAATAAATTATAGATATCAAATCTTATTAACTAATTATGGAATTCGCTAAAAAATTCATGACAGAAAAAGCTGAAAAGCTTAACGGCAAGGCAGCAATGATTGGGATGTTTGCACTTGTAGGGGCATACTATTTTACTGGTCAAATTGTGCCAGGTATTTTCTAAAAAAAAATCTCGTTTTAATTTTTTTTGGGGGCTTGATAAGCCCCTCTTTTATTTTATTTTAATCTGAAACCCAACTAGTAATTTTTGTTGTGTTATAGATGTGACCTCCAGCTTCTATATTCTTTATCGTTTCTGGATCTGAAAATACATGCTTAGCTACTCCTTCTTTAGCTTGATGAATGACAATAACTTCTTTTGGATCAAGTAAACTTTTGCCGCGATATAGAGGAGTTAGTCCTACCTTTTTATGAAATGCATCTATCTCTGGACTATCAAATATTTTTACCCACTCATCAAATGAATTTGAGAGTTTAAAGGTGAAGACAGTAGTTTCAATAGTCATAAAAAATGGAGCTAATTACTCCTTATTTTAGTTTAAATGTCATTCAAAAATAATTGATTTCAAGTTAAAAATTATCCTTCTGCAAGAATTAGAATTGGAACATCTTTTGCTCGAATTGCTGCTAACCAAACTATTGCATTATCAGTTTCTGAATTACCCATTGTGTGTTTAGGCCTCTTTGGCCCAACTATAAAAGTATTTACTGCCTTTTAGTTAAGATGATCTTCCATTACTTATCTTTTTACAATAATTTTACCTTGTTCAAAGTTGCCTAATAATGGAATTGGATGAGAGTGGAGTGGGACTATCCCTCCCTCAGCTAACTCAACTCTTTGTAATCTTATTTCTGCTTTTCCTTTTGGATATTTAAGAGCATCACCATCCATAGTTTCAGAACCTACAAAGACTTCTTGTACATCTACAGGAGATTCTGCAGCCATAGAAATACTTGGGTTGATGAGCATCAAAGCAAAGGCTATTGCTATGAATAAATTTTTAATCATGAATTTAAATTCCTAGAAAAATATATAGGCTTATAGTATTTATTTTTAAAATATTTGTCAGTACCAGATTTAACTTCTTAGGCTTTTATTTATGGGATTTTAATCAATAAAATGTGTGGACGAGGTGTGGACGGATTTTATATGATTTTTAAGATCCCATGCTATGACTACTGGGTCATAGTTCATTAGCCAGTAGTTAGGTTCAGTCATAGTCTATGATTTGCGGTAAATAGTGCTGCTGGTATAGTGCTGCTGGTATAGTGCTGATATGGCATTTTGTTAATTTTTCGTAATTCAACCTAATTCAAAGCATTTTTTTTAGTTTATCGAACAATATTAGTCGAAGAAAGTTCACATTTATAAAGGTGTTAGTGGGTATAAGGGGTACACATGACGGTTT
>FUFK010043763.1_pt1 | contig 12303 bp, 16 predicted proteins | sample 1021851 | NCBI WGS metagenome assembly FUFK01 (sample SAMEA51879418, study PRJEB19060) | metagenome
CAATTAATCAAAGAAAAACGTGCTGGAGGTTTATTAACTAGGTAAATGGCAACTTTTCCAAGCATCTCTCCGACATACGGAACGAGAAAAACAAGCGCACCAAGAATAAGGACAACTTCTTTTGGTGATGGGTATGAGTTTAGGGCTTTGTTTGGTTTGCCTTTAACTCAAGATCCAAAAGTATATGATCTTACTTTTAATGTTTCAGAAACTGAGGCTGATGTAATAGAAGGGTTTTTAAGAAGTAGAGTAAACGATCAAGCAAGTTTTACATTTACCCCACCAGCAGAAGGAAGCTCTCAGACAGGCACTTATTCACAATCAAGCAGCGCAACAGTAACCATAACAATTACAAATCATGGTCTTGCTATAGGTGATGTTGTAACCATTGACTATACATCTGGATCTGCGACTGACGGAGATTTTGCAATAGTCACAACTCCTACAGTAGATACCTTTACTGTCACAGCAGCCGCATCTGGTACAAATAGCGGTAATGTTACTGTAACTTTATCTGGTGCTGGTCAATATGTTTGTCAATCTTGGACAAAAACAATCCCCTATAACAACAGAGCAACATTGAATTGTACTTTTAGAGAAGTTTTTGAACCCTAATGGCAATACCTACAGCAGAACTCCAATCTCTTTCTAATAAATCAATTATTGAACTTTATTCAATTACTTTAGTCACTGCTTTGCATGGATCAACTGATGTAACTAGGTTTCATTCTGGTGTTGGCATGAACAGCAATGCAAATATTATTTGGCAAGGAAATACATATACAAAGTTTCCTGTTATAGCAGAGGGATTTGAATATGTAGGCAGGGGAACTTTACCAAGACCAACTCTAACAGTTTCAAATGTTTTAGGAACTATCACAGCATTGATGGCTACAGCAAATGCTACAACTCCATTTAACGATCTACAGGGTGCAAAATTAATCAGACATAGAACAATGGCTCAGTTTTTAGACGCTGCAAACTTTCCATCAAATCAGAATCCATTTGGTACTCCATCAAGCACTACAGAATTACCTCAAGAGATCTATTTCATTGATAAAAAAATTGTTGAAAATAGAGATGTTGTGCAATTTGAATGTGTTTCTGCACTTGATCTTGAGAATATTCGTGCGCCAAAACGACAAGTAACTAGAAAAGATTTCCCCTCAGTCGGGACTTTTATATGACTTGGAAAGATAAAGCTGCTGAATATGCTGTTGATTGCCTTCCTAAAGAGTCTTGCGGTTTGTTAGCGATTATTAAGGGCAAAGAAACTTTTTGGCCTTGTAAAAACCTATCAGAAGCACCTGACGAATATTTTGTTATGTGTCCTGATTCTTGGGCTGAATGTGAGGATCAAGGAGAGCTTATTGGTATAGTTCACTCTCATACCTATGGATCTGCTTTGCCATCTGAAGCTGATAAAGCATCTTGTGAGCATTTGGGTTTACCTTTTTTTATTTATAGTGTTGAGCATAAAGATTGGCATAGCTTCAAACCCAGCGGATATAAGTCTGGACTTTTTGGGAGAACTTGGATTTGGGGAAAGCATGATTGCTGGTCTTTAATTACGGACTACTTTTTAGAAAAAAAACAGATAAAATTAAAATTTTGGCCTAGACCTAAAAGCTTAAAAGAATTTGCAAATAATCCATATTTTGAAAAAGTATTAACAGGTTCTGGATTCAAGGAAGTTAATAAAAATGACATACAAGAAAATGATGTCCTTTTGATGGAAGGGGCAGAAGAAAAATTAAATCATGTTGCTTTGTATATAGGTAATCAAACTATTTTTCATCACAACATAAAACAGTTGAGTTGTAGAGAGATTTATGATTTAAGATATATACAAGCCACAAAAAAAGTTTTTCGATATGCAGCTTAGAAAACTTACAGTTTATGGAAGGCTAAGACAATTTTTAGGTCAATCACATTTTGAAGTTGCTGTTAATAATCCTAGACAGGCTTTTGCTTTTTTGATTGCAAACTTTCCAGAAGTAGAAAACCACATGACAAATCAGTTGTATAAAGTCAAGATGGGAAATTTAGAAATTACAGAGGATTTATTAGAGATCAAAGGTGATGGAGATATAAAAATTATTCCTGTTGCTGTAGGTGCTAAAGGTATTGTTGTTGGAGGTTTGTTAGGAGGTATTGGCTCTGGGGCTGTTTTGGGTGGTGTTACCGCTGGATTTTTCTCTACCGCTATAGGTGGAATTGTAGCCAGTGGATTAACCGCTATTGGTACATCAATGCTTATAGATGGAGTTACAAGTATTATTGCACCAACTCCAACAGTGCCAAATTTTAACGCCTCTGACTCTTTATCGGACAATGACCCAAACGTACAAGCCAACTTTGGTTTTAACTCAATCACTAATACTTCGAGGGCTGGGGTTCCCGTACCGATAATTTATGGTGAAGTTTTTACAGGGTCTGTTGTTATTAGTTCTGGTATTGATACAGTTCAAGTGGAGGGTACTGCTGAATAATGGGTACTTTAGCATTTCCAAATGGCGGTGGTCATAATACTCTTTTAGGACAGATCGCAGGGTTAACCAATCCTGATTTACCTAAAGATTCTCTTGCATCAAAGCAGTTTCAAACGCTTATTGATCTTATCTCTGAGGGTGAAATATCAGGATTTCCCTCTGCTACTGGATCTCAAGGTTCAACTGAATATAACACAAGTGCGCTTAAAGACGTATTTCTTAACGGAACTCAAGTATTACAACAAGCTGCTGGTACAAGTCCAGATGATACTGACTTCAATTTTCAGAATATTTCATTTGAACCTAGATTTGGTACATCAAATCAAACAGCTATTGCTGGTATTAGTGCAAGTGAATCAGAAACAGCCGTTGGTGTTGTAGTTACAAAAGCTAGTCCTGTTTCAAGATCAATAACAGATACAAATATTGATGCTGTTAGGGTTACTATTGCTTTTCCTCAACTGCAAAAATTTGAAGATAATGGTGATATAAACGGAGCAGAGGTAGCACTTACAATTCAAACAATAGAAAATGATGGCACTACGCAAACAGTTATTTCAGACACAGTTAAAGGTAGGGCAGCAAGTACATATTTTAGAGACTATAAAATTAACTTGCCCTCTGGCACTAGCTTTCCAGTAACAATAAGAGTAAATAGGACAACTGATGACAGCACTGATTCATTTTTAAATGATTCTTTTCAGTGGTCATCTTTTACAGAAATAATAAACGAGTCAAGATCTTATGCTAACTCTGCACATCTAGCAATACGCTTTGATGCTGAGACTTTTCCTAGTGTACCTTCAAGAATGTATAGGCTCAGAGGTACTCTTATTAAAATTCCTCACAATGGTACTGTCAGGGCTGATGGTTCTATTTCTTACACAGGTACTTTTAACGGCACTTTTAAAACTGATAAAGAATATTCAAATGATCCAGCATGGGTGCTTTATGATTTGTTAACTACTTCAAAAGGTTTTGGAGATCATATAGACGCAACACAATTAGATGTTTTTAGTTTTTATTCGGCCTCTGTTTATTGTTCAGAGCAAGTAGATGATATGACAGGAAATAATACTACTGAGGCAAGGTTCTCAACAAACGTGGTTCTCAACACCCAGCGTGACGCATATTCGCTTATTAATGATCTTTCCTCTGTAATGAGAGTGATGCCATTTTATAGTGCAGGGGTAATAAACATTTCTCAAGATCGCCCAACTGATCCAAGTTATATCTACAATCTCAGCAATGTAACATCAGAGGGTTTTTCATATTCAAACGCTAGTAAATCGACAAAAGCAACTGTTGTTAATGTTGGTTATTTTGATAACGAGACTCAATCTATTGATTATGAAACTGTTGAGGATACTGCGCTGCAAGCTAAATATGGTGTTGTTGTTCGCAATTTAAAAGGGTTTGCTACGACTTCAAGAGGTCAAGCTGCAAGACTCGGAAAATGGTTTCTGTTCACACAATCTAATGAGGCTGAAATTTGCTCATTTAAAACTTCTATAGAATCTGGAACAATAGTAAGAGTTGGAACTATAATATCTGTTCAAGACCCCATGAGGGCTGGTGTTAGAAGAGGTGGAAGAATTAAAACTGGTGTATCCACAACACAAATAGTAGTTGATGATTCTAATAATACTGATTTAGTTACCTCTGATTCAGCAACATTATCTGTCATATTGTCAGACGGCACTCTTGAAACAAAAACAATTTCAAGTATTTCTGGAACTACAGTTACAGTTTCTTCAGCTTTTTCCTCTGTCCCTCAAGCAAACTCTGTCTGGGTTATTGAAAATACATCTTTATCCTTACAAACTTTTAGAGTTTTTTCAGTTAAAGAAGTTAATCAGCTTGAATATGAAATACAGGCTGTTGCACATAATTCGTCAAAATATGCAAGCGTTGAAGATGGCTCTACATTGCAAACAAAAACAATATCAAACTTAACTGCCTTAAAACCATCACCAAGTAACTTGTCAGGGTCTGAACAGATCGTTGTTTTAAATAATCGTGCTGTATCTAAATTATTTATTCAATGGCAGCCTGTTTCTGGTGTAACAGAATATATGGTTCAATATAGATTTAAGAATGAAAACTTTATTTCTGAAAGAGTAAAAAGACCTGACTTCACTATATTTGAAACTCAACTTGGCTCTTATGAAATAAGGGTATTTAGTTATAACGCTTTAGGCAAACCTAGCACCACACCAGCAACTACTACTTTTACAACTGTAGGAAAGACAGCATTACCAGAAGATCCTAGTGGTTTAACTTTAGAACCTGTCTCAGATCAGTTTGTACGACTACGTTTTAACCCCTCTACCTCTGTTGACGTTTTGCATGGAGGCACAGTTTCAGTAAGGCATACTCCCTCTGTTGACCCAGCAGTTGCAACTTTCCAAAACTCTACAGAAATAATCCCAAAACTTGCTGGAAATATCACTGAAACACTTGTCCCAGCACTTACAGGAACTTACAGTATTAAGTTCATTGACGATACTGGAAATAGGTCAAATAATGCAGCAAGAATAATAGTTACAGCACCTGACCCACAGCCTAATCAAGTAATACTTACAGAAAGAGAAGATACTGACTCACCACCATTTCAAGGTGAGAAAGTAAATACTTTTTATGATGCCACCTTTGATGGACTTCTATTAGACGGCACTTTGTTATGGGATTCAATTACTCAAAATATTGATGATTTATCAAATATCGACTTTGCTGGCCCAATAAACTCAAGCGGTTCTTATGAGTTTCAAAATAAGGTTGATATGGGAGCAATATTTAACTTGATGTTAAAAAGAAGATTTGTCACCTCTGGTCTTTTAGTAAATGACCTAATTGATTCAAGAACTGCAAACATAGATACATGGACTGAGTTTGACGGTACTCAAGCTGATGATGTTAACGCAAAGCTCCTTGTAGCAACAACCGATATAGACCCAGCTACCTCAGTTTCAGCCACTTATGAGCAAAGCGGTACAACCATTACTATTACTAAGACTTCGCATGGATATTCTGTAGGAGATTTTGTTGTTATAGATTTTACTGCTGGTAGTGCAACAGACGGCAACTATGAGATCCAAACAGTACCAAATGCAAACACGTTTACAGTGACAGCAAGTGCTAGTGCAACAATATCAAGCGGAACCTCATGTACATACGGGGCAAACTTTACTCAATTTAATACTTTTGCTAATGGCGAATATACAGGAAGAGGTTTTAAATTTAGAGTTGAACTTTCATCAGATGACCCAGCACAAAATATCAATGTTACTGAACTTGGTTTTGAAGCAAGCGTAAAGAGAAGAACAGAAACTGTAAATACTTCTATTGCAAGTCAATGTGCAACTACTGGCTCTGCAAAGACTGTAACCTTTGCCTCACCATTTTTTACTGGCACTGGATCTCTTGGAGGATCAACAACAGCATTTCTACCAACAGTCGGAATTACTCTTGAAGGTGCTGCAACTGGTGATTTTTTCAACATTACTTCAATTACTGGCACACAATTTGTGATAGAGACTAGAAGTAGTAGCGGATTAAAAGATTTAAGTTTTAGATATACAGCAATCGGGTTTGGTAAAGGTACATAAATATGTTTATATTTAAGTTATCAGTTATTCTATAATTAAATAAAAAGGGTTAAGTAATGGCCACACATGATTATTCACTTGCAAACCAATCGGGAGCCAGCTTTAGAACAGACTTAAATAATGCCCTTGCTGCAATACAGTCAAATAACTCAAATGCTTCAAGTCCAGCAACCACAGTTGCATATCAATGGTGGGCTGATACTAATGCTGGTGTATTAAAGATAAGAAACTCATCTAACAACGCATGGATAGAATTATTTCAACTTGACGGTACTCTAACTCTTGAAGATGGCTCAAATTCAGCACCCGCACTAAGTTTTAGGTCGGATTTGGACACAGGAGTATTCAGATCAGGTGCTAATACTTTAGATATTGCAACTGGCGGTTCTGTCAGAGCTACATTTTCTAACAGTGCAACCACTATAACTGGTGATTTGACAATACCAGATACGATTGTACATACAGGAGACAGCAACACAAAAATTAGATTTCCTTCGGGTGATACTATTTCATTTGAACTTGGTGGTGGTGGCGAGAAGGTAAGATTTAACACTGGAGGTGTTCTTTTTGGTACAACTTCACAAAGGGCTGGATTTTTTAATACTAGCTCGCAATTTAGTCCACATTTTCAGATAGAGGGTGCTGGCGATTCTGATGACGCAGGGAGAACTAATTCTATAATTTATAATTCTACATCCAATGCTGGACCTGTTTTAATTTTTGGTAAAACAATGGGCAGTTCTGTAGGTTCAACAACTGTTGTTACCAATGGCGCTCAGTTAGGCATGATTTCTTTTCAAGGAATGATTGGTAGTGAATTTACAATGGGTGCGTCAATAGCGGCTGTAGTTAATGGTTCCATTGGAGATGATGATTTACCTACTGATTTACAATTTGCAACAACATCTGATGGCGGTTCATCTGCTGGAGAAAAAATGCGGCTTACTGAATCTGGCCGCCTTGGTATTGGCATAACAAATCCAACTAAAATGCTTGAGTTAAAAGCTGGTAATGATCGTGCTGGATTAAGAATGACAAATACTGCACCCACAACTGATAATGTATTTGAAATTTTACCTTCCATTAGTGGAATAAGTAATACTGGATTTTGTATAAGAGATCATACTGATAGTAGTAATCGTTTAGTTATAGATGGTTCTGGATTGGTAGGTATAAATACAAATACGACTACGGCACATTTAAATGTAGAAGGAAATGGAAACCAAACTCTAAGATTGAAAAATACAACAGGGGTTATCAATAGAATAATATTTCAAGATAATGCCAGCAGACAAGCTGAAATTATTATGAATACTGGTCATTTGCAATTTAGTCCTAATTCATCAGGTTCGGTTCGATATCAGCTAAACGAGAATGGTCAAGGTANTCATAATTATACAAGTGATTGTAATCCTAAAGAAATTTATAATTGGTCTAATAATAAAACTGGTATGTCTTTTAGAAGTGCTAGCACAGAAAGAGGTAATATTTTCTTCTTTGACAGTGGCGTTCAATTTAATACAAGTTCGGATTATCGTTTAAAAGAAAATGTAACTTCAATATCAGATGGTATTACAAGAATAAAACAATTAATTCCTAGAAAATTTAATTGGATTGTAGATGAATCAAATACTCCTGTTGATGGATTTTTAGCGCATGAAGTGTCTTCAATAGTTCCAGAAGCAATCAACGGAACAAAAGATGCTGTTGCTACTCAAGAGGATGTAGATTCAGGCCGTTCACAAGCAGTAGGAGACCCTATTCATCAAATGATAGATCATTCAAAACTTGTACCTTTACTTGTAGCTGCTGTGAAAGAATTAGTAGCTAAAGTTGAAACTCTTGAAGCTGCTTAGTATAATTGGTTAACTAAATAAATTTTATGGCAACACCACAGGAACTATACGAAGAGACAAAAACTCGTCTTGATCTCAATATTGCAAAATTACAGATGTTACAAAAAGAAATACAGGAAAAACAAGCTGAAGCACAAAAGTTGATGCAACCAATAATCGAAGATCAAGGTGCTATAAAACAACTTGAAAAACTTAGTGATGTTGTTCAGACAGTAGAATCAAAGTAAAATAAAACTAAACACTTATTATTATGGCTGTTACTTGGGATATTGCTTCTTTAGATGCAACAAAAACCGAAGGAAGTTTATCTGATGTAATTAAAACTGTTCATTGGACAGCTTCAGATTCAGATGGAGATCATAAGGGTTATTCTTATGGTTCTGTAGCACTTAAAGAAGCCGATTCAAGTTCTTTTATTGCTTACAAAGATGTTACAAAAGACAATGTGATTGCGTGGGTAAAAGCTTTACTTGGAACTGATGAAGTTACAAGGATCGAAACAGAAATTGCGACACAAATAACAAGATCAAAAACACCAACAACAACCTCTGGTGTACCATCATCTTGGTAAATTTAGTATTTTACTTTTTCGTGCATTTGTTTAGTCATCATTCCACCTATTAGATATAATGGGGCAAGTCCTACCAACAAAAACAGGCACATCAATGTAATCGGTGCTAGGGCCTTAATAAAAGCTTGTTTCCACATATGTTCCAAAAAATTTGTCAGATAGCTTCATTGTTGTCGCTTTTACTTTCGGTGTCAATGGCAGCTTTCGGCTACGTTGCCATTCGTTATATGGGAAGTCCTGAGTTTGAGAGGACATTGAAAAACAAGATCATGGGAAGTCTGGAGGATAAATTACCAGATGTGATGGGAGACAAGATACCAAGTCTCACAGGGCCATCTATACAGCTTCCAGAACCAAAGAAGGTGAATCCACTTGGAAATACCCAGAATTGAAATACCACAGATAAAGATAAAAGAAATATTTATCCCAAAAACAAGAACATGGGAGCAATATCCAACAACTTTAGATATTATTGATAAACCAAAAATTGACTATCCTGTTGTAAGCTATCCAACATTTGAGGCTTTACAATATAATCCTGATAAATTTATCCCAACAGACCCAGTAAAACAGCCAGAACAACCACAACCAGAAATACCACAGCCGCCAGAATACAAACCTAAAACTAAAAAAGATAAAGAGTTTTTCATAAAATGTCCGTCTGAGGATAACATTCCAGTAGGAAGCTACCCCAATGACCTCAAGTTACAAGTGGTCATAGGTCATTCTGTAAAAAATGGTAAGTGTTATGAAATCTACAGAGATTCAACCTTTATTGAGAAATGGATACCTAGCACTCCTATTCTTGTTAACACTTCAATTATTGCTGTTACTGCGGCTAGTTCTCCTATCATAGCCAATTTACTCAAAAACCTCATTAAAACAGCCATTAAGCGTTTGACTAAATCAAAGGATAAATCAAAAGTACAAACATAAGCAAAGAAATCTAGAGGCCCTTTGTAGGCGATTCTGAGTGGAGTTAATTTACTTATTTAGCTCAATTTTGTGTGTATGAGGTATAACTTGGTTCATTTTGGGTTTGCTTAGAATATCGGAGCAAAGATCAAAATATTCAGATTCTGGAGAATATTCAGCACCAATAACTCTAAGCTCATGGCAATTCTTGAGCCTTGCAAGTTCATAGTTCAATCTGGCTGTCGATAATTGTTGCCGCATTATTTTTTCCTGAGTGGTCGCACTTTTGAGGCAAGCATTTTGAAAACCCTTATCAAGTGGTACAGATATTGTGGCTGCTATCCCAAAATTGAAAGAAGTAGAATCTTTGTTGCCGCTATAGTTTTCTCTGTAATAAAGAATTTCACCAGCATTTGTGAGGTTGCCATTTGAGTCTGTTGCTTCGTTATAAACTGGCGTATGAAAAATGTAGTCTTGAGGTCGCTTTACTGCAACCGAAGTTGTTGCGAATGGGCTAATGGACAATGTAGCTCCAGAACATTGAATACCAGCACCATAGCTATTTTCTGTCATAGGCCCTGTTAAAACTTGCGTGGCGAAATTCGATACACTGGAACTTGTATTGGACTGAGGATTGGCTATTGTACTTTGATTTGCATAGCTAGGCAGACAAGAAAAAAGAGTTATTAATTGGAAAATATAATAGTAGTATCTGTTACCACCTCTGAGGTGACTTGCCTTGTTATATCTATCACGCTTTCTAATGAAGGGCCTTTGTAAAACTCCGAAAATTGAAAGGCATTTCCTTGTGTGGTTTGCTGCCATTGAGGTTTTTGATCCATATTCAAGCCTGTCCATTCGTAGGTAGTTCCGTTGATGGTTTCTGTCACTGTGGCATTTGGCATGGATATTGAATCACAGTTGCCGCATGAGATACCAGAACCAGTGACACTGTAGGTATAACCTGAATTATAGCGAACCTCTCGGATTTGCTCAGTCAAATTATTTGTAGTGACACTGCGAGAAGTACTAGTAGCAGAATTAAAGTTTGGGACTACAGTTTGAGCATAAGCTGGACTAACAAAAAATATAGGCAGCAAATATTTCCACATTAATCAACAGTTAAGTCTGTAACGAATTGACCGGTAAGAACAACCCCAGTGCCTGTTCCAGCAGAAAGTGTCATTGTGTGATTATCTAATGATACGGCTGCTGTGCCTACTGAGCCAGCACTTGTAGAAGTAAGGTCACTAAAATTGCTTACTGTCCCTACTGTTGGTGCTGATCCAGAGGTGGCATCACCTTCAAGGTAGCTAGTGCTAAAAGAAAAAGCCTCACCGCTAGTTGCTTGGGTAACAGAACTGGGAAAGCTTATTGCTGGTGTTCCTGATGTGACTGAACCAAATCCACCAACAGTTGCGGCTGAGTTTGAGTCTGTAGTGGTTATATTATTTCCACTGATGCTATAACTTGAGCCAATTTTATCGGCTGAAGTAGCTGCGGATAAACTCTCTAACTTTACACTTGAAGTTATTGAGTGTTGAATGTCACAATAGGCCACCGTTGGAACACAGAGGGCGGCTAGTAATAAAAGCTTTTTCATTTGGTGCTTGGTTTAGGGGACTTATTATCTACTATATTATCTTTTTTCTTTTTTATCTGAAAACCCAGTGAAGCTGTTGAGGCTGAAAAAATACTTGCTATGAAGGTCGGGTCAAAATCTACAATCTTTTTGCCAGATGGCGGTTCATAGTATGAAAGGGATAAAAGTGTTGCCGACCACAAAAGTACGCAAACTTTCACAATGGTTTCGACTTTGCTAGGCTCTTGATCTTCCATGAGATTAAGGTTTCTTGTTTATTACTGGCATATTAGCTATGTTTGGAAAAACAAACAAATCATGTCTAAATTTCTAATTAACCTATTCATCAGGTTCGGCAAGTCAGAATCTCTACGCAAAGGGGTGCTTTCTATTTTAAAAGATTTAGTGTCCAAGTCAGATAATGACGTTGATGACGCAATAGTAAAAATGATTGAAGAAAAACTCTTTCCAGTTAAGTGATGGATATTATCAAGGCTCTTACATCTTCTTACAGCCTTGAGGGCGAGTTTGAGGTGCAAAAGTCAATACAGTTTATTGAAAAGCTTGAGGATATTGAACTACTTAAGCCCTATGCAATCAAACTATTACAGACAAATGCAAAGCAAGCTCATTTTATAAGTTCTTCGATTGAAGTTATATCTCAGCAAGCAGCTTATATATTTAAGTTAGAAAAACAACTAAAAAAGAAAAAAGCGACCCTTTGGGATCGCATTAGATTTGTTATGTTTGGAAAGAAGTAGAGGTCTTACATAAATATTTGCGGCTATCCATGCCCTCTGTGTTTGAAACGTGTTCCGACTACGCCCACAGACTTACAAATTAAATACAGTTCATTCGGTGATCAAGTCGAAGCTGTAACTCTAATGCCTCTTGTTTAAGGAACTAAATCTTTTTCTGTAATATCAAACCATGTTGCAGATTCATGCACCATACCAGTAAGCTCATCTGTTCTTGTTGTTTCACAGAACTCATAAGTTCTTTCAGATTGTGCATGATAAAAAATCTGACCTATATAGGGATTGTTTGGAAAAGTTACTAAGTACATAATCAAAAAGGTAAATCCTCTGGAAGTTCACGCTGGTTTGCTTTGACGTTTACAGTCCTCTCAGAGGCTGGTTTAGGATTTAGTGGTGCAATCTTGCCTGAGTTACCCCAGAGGCCGCCCCAGATCGAAAAACCAGCTATTTCATCATAATCTGATTTGCTTTTATAAACCCTTATCTTAGTATCTTCGATATGGGCATTATCAACCATAGTT
>FUFK010018137.1_pt1 | contig 12302 bp, 12 predicted proteins | sample 1021851 | NCBI WGS metagenome assembly FUFK01 (sample SAMEA51879418, study PRJEB19060) | metagenome
ATTCTATCTAATGCTCTATCAATTACTTTAAGTGCATCTACGGTACCAGCCACGGTTCTAATGTCAATTGTTCCAACCTTATTCAAAGTTGCAACACCAGGACTTGCTTCATATAGACCGCCGCCGCCATTACCTTCAACTGTGAAAGTTTGTGATGAATGGAATGTTACAATTCCACTGTACCTAATAGAGTCATTTGCTTGAGAGGCGTCTAACACTTCTCTTACAGTTGTAGTTGATGTTTCTTGATCAGGTGTCATTGCAGTCATTTGAAATTTTGTATTTGCATTTGAAACACTTGCAAAATTCAACTCTTCAATAACTATATCTTCACCAACTTTTAGTCTAGTGAATGAAATTACTGATGCATTTTCATTTGATAAATATTCTTCAACAGTCATGTCTGGATCTTTTACAAACGATTGAGATAAAAGTGAGACTTCAGAAAGAAATCGATTTACTTTTCCATCGACCATTTTGTCCATAATTTCTTTTGGCTTACCTGAATCTTTAGCTTGATTTTCATATATAGCTCTTTCACGGTTTAAAATTTCTTGATCAAGATCNTCTTTTGACAAACAAAGTGGATTAAATGCTGCAACATGCATTGCTATATCTTTTGCAACATCATTATTACCGCCATTAATAACTACCGCTGAAGCTAGTTTTGAGTCAGAATGAAGATAAAGACCAACATTCATTTCATTATCAAAATCGCTTGTGATGACCCTTCTTATTTGAATATTTTCTCCAATAGTTTGAACCAGTGACTTTCTAGCGTCCTCCAATTCAGAATCTTTTAAAGAATCAACATTAGTAACCTTATTTTTAGAGATGTAAGCACTGACCTTATCAACAAATGACAAAAAATTTGCATCCTTTGCGGCAAAGTCTGTTTCTGAGTTAATTTCTATAATCGTTGCATAGTTTTCAGCGATTACAGTCGATAATATTCCATCTGCTGCAACCCTTGAAGATTTTTTTTCAGCTTTCAAAGCGCTGTTCGATCTCAGCAGATCNAGAGCTTTTTCAATATCGCCATCACATTCAACAAGTGCTTTTTTACAATCCATCATTGCAACACCTGTCATATCTCTCAATTCCTTTACTTGCGAAGCTTTAATTTCCATNCTCAATCTTCCTTATTTTCTTCTTCGCTGTTTTGATCTTCAGCCTCTGCAGCATCCTCATCCTCTTCAGCGCTTTCATCAATTAATGCATCAGGAATTTCCTGTTCAACATCATTAGCGGTTACCTCTTCTTTACTGATTTCATCTGAATCTTTTTCTTTTTTTACAGTTTGAATTACAGGTGAATCTGATTTTGGAGCAAAACCTTTTGAGGATTCAATACCCCTTGAGCATGCGTCAGCAATAACTTTTGTTATTAGTCTTATAGATCTAATTGCATCATCATTTCCAGGAATAATAACGTCTATTCCATCTGGATCTGAATTTGTATCCACCAATGCAATAATTGGAATGCCCATTTTTTGCGCCTCTAAAACTGCAATCTTTTCATATTTGACATCAATCACAAAAATAGCATCAGGAAGGCCTTTCATATCTTTAATACCACCAACGCTTGCTTGAAGTTTTGTATATTCTTTTTGAATTTCAACAGCCTCTTTTTTTATAAGCTTTTCAATTCTTCCTGAAGAAATCATTTCCTCAATATCCAAGAGTCTTCTTATAGAGCCTCTAATTGTTTTCCAGTTTGTGAGAGTTCCTCCTAACCATCTTTTATCAACATATGGTAATCCNATAGATGAGGCCTCTTCTTTTATGGTCTTGNTNGCAGATCTTTTTGTACCTACAAACAAGATTTTATTGCCTTTAGAACATATATCCTCAACTTTTGAAGCTGCAGCACTCAAATGCTCCTGGGTAAGATCAAGATTTATGATGCTGATTTGTTTCCTGGTATCAAAAATGAACTGCTCCATTTTTGGATTCCAGAACCTTTGTTGATGGCCAAAATGAACGCCTGCTTGAAGCAGGTCTTTTATTGAAACTATACTCAATTTTATACTCCTGGGGTTATTCTCCGATTCATAATAAGGCTGACTTAATTAAGCACCCCAACCTTACAAAAACAGAATCTTCGTGTTAAAAGTCTGTGTATTCTATAGAAAAATGGGTAAATATTAAAGATTTTATTTTATTTGAAGCTTGATAAGTCATATAAACCAGGTTTAGCTTGAAAAAGTGATTCTGCTCTTTTTAAAGCTCCTTTTGCAAAAATATCCCTTGAAAGAGCTTCATGNTTAAAATTTTTAAAATTTTCTTTATTATAAAATGANACTTTATGGTCACCATATACATTCTCTTTTCTAAAAGAAGTTATTTTTATGGATTTAACAATATTTTTTTTATCAACAGACATTATAAAGTTTCTTAAGTCAATTGCNGTACCAGAGGGAAAGTCAATCTTTTCGGTGTGATGAGTCTCTTCAATTTCACAACTAAAGCTTTCTGAAGAATTCTTTATAAAACTTTCAATTGTTTTTTTTAAATTCAATACACCATCTGAAAAATTTGNGGAATACATAATTGGTATTTCTTGAGCAGCCTTTTCAATAGTTTTAAATTGTTGTTTTGAAAATCCTGTTGTTCCAATAATGATAGGTTTTTTNAATTTGATGCTACTTTTTAGCATCTCTGACAAATTATTTGGATGAGAAAAATCAATAACTATATCGCANGATTCTATGGCATCAGAAATTATATAATTTTTGTCATTTGCAATTTTTGAGACAGACTGGCCCATCTTTCCAGACAAGCCGTTTATAAAGATTTTTAACATTATTATTCTTTTATTTTTGAAATAGCTTTTGAAAAAGTACTACTACCCGGATAATTCTTATCACTATTAAGTGAATCTTTAAATTTATTAAGCATTTCTAATTGTTGTTTTGATAAATTTGATGGAGTTTCAACTACGACCCTGCACAAAATATCACCCCTTCTTCTGTCTCTTACAATAGATGCTCCCTTACCCTTAATTCTGAAAACTTTTCCAGTTTGAGTATTAGAGGGAATTTTTAGCGAAATACTATTTTCTAATGTAGGTATCTGGATTGATCCACCAATTACAGAAATATCAAAAGGTATTGGTGCTTCAATATATAAATGTCTGCCATCTCTTTCAAAAAGAGGNTTTTCACTTACTCTTATGGCTACATAAAGGTCTCCCCTTTGCCCGCCTTTCATCCATTCNCCCTCCCCTGATANTCTTACTTTGTCACCATTATCAACACCAGCCGGAATATTCACAGATAAAGTTTTATTGTCTTTTAAAGCACCTTGTCCTCTGCATGNTCTGCAAATATTTTTTATTATTTGTCCATTACCTGAACAAGTTGAACATGTCTGTTGTACTGAAAAGAATCCCTGTTGCATTCTAACTTGGCCAGAACCATTACAATTTGGACAAACAGTTGGACTTGTTCCCTTTTCAGCGCCTGATCCATTACACTCAGCACATTCAGAATGTGAAGGAATTTTTATCTTTTTTTGCACACCCAGAACAGCTTCTTTTAAACTTAACTCAAGATTATATTGAAGATCAGACCCTCTTCTTTGTCTTCTGGATTGTGATCTTGTTCCGAATACATCTCCAAAGATATCACCGAAAATGTCATTGATATTTATATCGTTGAAGTTTGGTCCTCCTCCCATACCCTCTACTCCTGAGTGACCAAATTGGTCATATGCAGATTTTTTTTGAGAGTCAGATAGAACGTCATATGCTTCAGCAGCTTCTTTAAACTTTGCTGCTGCTTCAGGATTATCTGGATTTCTATCTGGATGATACTTCATAGCCTTTTTTTTAAAGGCTTTTTTTAACTCAGCTGCTGATGAATCTCGAGAGACTCCAAGGATTTCATAGTAGTCTCTTTTAGACATAATATCTGATTATTTTTCGTCTTCTTTTACTTCTTCAAATTCCGCATCAACAGTATTTTCATCAGTATCTGATGTTTCAGGTTGTGCTGCATCCTGCTCACCTTGATTCTCTTGTTTGTATAGCTTCTGGGTAAGAGGTGTAAGCACATCATTAAGGTTTTTTGTAGCTGACTCAATTTCATCTACATTTTCAGCTGCTATTGCTTCCTCCAATGATTTAATTGCATCTTCTACTTGTCCCTTTTCGTCATCATTTAAAGCATCGCCTGAATCTTCAATTGTTTTTCTTGTCGCATGTACAAGCATATCTGCATTATTTTTAGTTTTGACTAATTCTTCAAACTTCTTGTCGTCTTCAGCATTAGCTTCTGCATCTTTAACCATTTTTTCAATATCCTCNTCAGACAATCCACTTGAAGCCTTTATAACAATAGATTGTTCCTTACCAGTATTCTTATCCTTTGCAGAAACATTTANTATTCCATTAGCATCTAGATCAAAAGAAACTTCGATTTGAGGAACACCTCTTGCAGCAGGTGGTATATCAGTNAAATTAAACTGACCAAGAGATTTATTTTGAGNTGCTTGAGTTCTTTCACCCTGAATAACATGAACGGTTACTGCTGTTTGATTATCTTCTGCAGTTGAAAATACCTGAGATTTTTGGGTTGGAATAGTTGTATTTTTTTCAATCAATGGAGTTGCAACACCACCAAGTGTTTCAATACCTAATGTTAGAGGTGTTACATCTAAAAGAAGAACATCTGTAGTATCACCTGATAAAACTGATCCCTGAATAGCAGCACCTACAGCAACTGCTTCGTCAGGATTTAAGTCTTTTCTGGCTTCTTTACCAAAGAATTCAGCTACCTTTTTTTGCACAAGAGGCATTCTTGTTTGGCCTCCAACTAACAATATTTCATTGATGTCGCCTTTTGAGATTTTTGCATCTTTAAGGGCAAGCTTTAACGGCTCTAAGCTTTTGTCAACAAGATCTTCAACTAGAGNTTCAAGCTTTGCTCTNGTTATNTTATGNACAAAATGTTTTGGGCCAGAGCTATCAGCTGTNATGTATGGAAGATTTACTTCTGTTTGTTCAGAAGAAGAAAGTTCAATTTTTGCCTTTTCAGCTGCTTCTTTAAGCCTTTGAAGAGCTAGTGGATCACTTTTTAAATCAAATCCTGATTCTTCTTTGAATTTATCTACAAAGTAATCNATCAATCTTAAATCAAAATCTTCTCCGCCCAAAAATGTATCACCATTTGTAGATAAAACTTCAAATTGATGTTCACCATCGACATCAGATATTTCTATAATCGATATATCAAAGGTGCCTCCTCCTAAATCATAAACCGCAACAGTTGCATCACCTTTATTTTTATCAAGGCCATATGCCAATGCTGCAGCAGTTGGCTCATTAATGATTCTTTTAACATCTAAGCCTGCAATTTTTCCTGCATCCTTTGTTGCTTGTCGTTGCGAATCATTAAAATATGCTGGTACTGTAATTACAGCTTCTTTAACCTCATGACCTAGATAATCTTCTGCGGTTTTTTTCATTTTCTTTAAAACTTCTGCTGCTACCTGAGGTGGTGCAAGCTTCTTATTTGATGCCTCTACCCATGCGTCTCCGTTATCAGCTTTGATAATTTTATACGGAACCATGTCAGCATCTTTACTTACGACTTCATCATCAAAAGTACGGCCAATTAATCTTTTAATTGCATACAGAGTATTCTCAGGATTNGTTACAGCCTGTCTTTTAGCTGGAAGACCAACTAAAACTTCATCATTCTCAGTATATGCAATGACAGAAGGAGTAGTTCTTCCACCTTCAGCATTCTCAATAACTTTATGTTGTTGTCCTTCAACAACAGCAACACAACTGTTTGTAGTTCCTAAATCAATTCCTATAATTTTTGACATAATTTCCTCTAATTCTTTATAACTGTTACCCTAGCTGGCCTTATCACCCTTGAGTGAAGCTCCCATCCTCGTTGAAAAATATTTCCAATTTCTCCATCTTTCTTATTTTTATCTTTTTCCATTGAAACTGCTTCATGCTTCTCTGGATTAAACTCCTCATTAACAGGATAGATAGGTATCATTCCAAATTTATCAAGAGTAGATTCAAAAGATTTTAAGGTAAGTTCAATACCCTCTTTATCTTCATCCGATGCATTATCTGAAAGATTTGATAAAGCATGCTCAAGATTATCAATTACAGGCAAAAGTTCATTTAAAAGTTTTTCAACTCCATATTTATGAGCTTTTTCAACTTCAGATATAGTCCTTTTAATGGCATTATCAAGATCTGCATTTGCCCTGATTAATGCTTGTTCGAGGTCCTCTTTTTTATCTAGTAGCTCTTCATAGGATGGTGTGCCTAAATTCTCTTCATCAACGTTTTCGNTTTCTTCAGCAACAACTTCAACTTTTTCATCTACAGAATTTTCATCTGCAATGCCATTTTTCTTGGTTTTTTTAACTTTTTTTGTCATTTTTAAATCCCACGATCTTATATATTGGGATTTAAAAATTCAGTTCAAGAGTATTGAGAGTTTTTGTTTTCTATAGTTTTTTTACGTGCAAAACTAGATTGTGGTCAACTAGTTGATATCCAGCGTCCTTTGCGATGTTATTTAATCTTTCTATGAGCTCTGCATCTTGAAATTCAAGAACCTTACCAGTTTCAACATCAACCATATGTTCATGATTTTCCTCAACTACCTCATATACAGCATGACTACCCTCAAAATGATGCTTTTTAACCATGCCAGCNGACTCAAATTGAGTTAAGACCCTGTAAACCGAAGCTAAACCAATGTTTTCTCCATTATTNAGAAGTTCTTTATATATGTCCTCTGCACTAAAGTGTGCTTCTTCTTGTATGGCTGTAGATGCCAATACTTCCATAATTTTTATTCTGGGAAGTGTTGCTTTTAGGCCAGCTTTTTTAAGTTCTTTATTTTGNTCATTCATATAATTATTATATCAGTCTAGTAGACTATTTTTTTTAAATTTGGAAGCGACATTAAAATTATTAGAAAGTATAATAAAATTCGCATATGAAACAAGTTATGAAAAATAAATTTAGTAATATTTTTTATATATTTATTGCAACTTTCTTAATTAGTTCATGTTCTGCGCTCAGTCCTTACAAGGTTCCAATTCTTCAAGGTAATATTTTTGAAGAAGAGGATATAGAAAAATTATCTGAAGGATTGTCTAGAGACCAAGTAAAATTTATTTTTGGTACCGCGCTTATTCAGGATCCTTTTCATTCAAACAGATGGGACTATTATTATTCGATCCAAGTAGGTGATGAAAAAATTAATGAAAATAAGCTCTCTATATTTTTCANTGATGAAGGTCTTGTTGATAGCTGGACAATAGAAGAGATAGATTTAAATTAATCTTTAATATTTTTAAGGAATCCTTGAATCGCGGCTTCACCAAATGAGTTTATTAGGTTTTCTGGNAAAAGATTATCAAGTAAGAACGGAAGTTCAAATTCTGCACTTAATGTTGCCTCAGTGACATCATCTGCTTTTGCATTCACTTTCCAGCAACCATTAAAAGTCTCAAAAGGTCCTTCAATTTGCTCAATGTCGATTTGATAATTNGAAAGAATATTCTTAGATTTGATTTCATATTTTCTTAATAAAAAATCAAACTCAAGTANTCCGATTTCAAATCCATNACCTTTTTCTATCAATTTAGCTTTTGAGCATCCAGGAATNAAATTGACNTAATTTTCAAAATCAGCGATCTCTTTAAAAACCTTCTCTCTGTTATGTGGAATTAATTTTGAAACCTTAAGTTTTCTTAACACTTCAGATGATTTGAGATATGAAAATAAAGGCAACACTCAAAGGTGCAACATATTTAATAAAAAATCTCCATATGCTATACAAGAAAGGGTTTATCTGAGGTATTTCATTCTTTATCAAAGACTCATTCATAAACCAACCAATGAAAATTGCTATGAGCATTCCTCCTAAAGGTTGAAGAATTTGAACAGATATCAATTCCATTGTATTCAAAAAAGGATTAATAGATTCTCCTGATGANTCNACAACAGAGAAAATATTAAAGCCGGTAGCAGTNCCAATACCAATTACCCAACATAAAATTGAAATCACAATTGCAGATTGTTTCCTAGTCAAAAATCCCTCTTCTGCGAGATATGCCACACCTGGCTCTAGGATCGAAATTGAGGAGCTTAAGGCTGCTATTGATAATAAAATAAAAAATATTGGTCCAATTAGCTGACCAAATTCCATCTGATTAAAAGCAGATAATAGGGAAACGAATACTAAGCCTGGTCCACTACCTGGCTCAAGATTGAAAGCAAAAATAATNGGAAATATTGCAAGTCCTGCAAGGATTGCTACTAAGGTATCCAAAGAACCTACACTAAAAGAAGTTGAAACAATTTCTTGTTCCTTTGGCATATATGCACCGTAAGCCATAATAGAACCCATTCCTAGACTCATACTAAAAAAAGCCTGACCCATTGCTGACAAAAATGTGTCAGTTCCAACNTTTGAAAAATCTGGCGCAAACAAAAATGATAGTGCTTCTAGAAAAGCTCCATTAATTGCACCATAAATAACCATAAATAATAATAGAAACCCTAAAAGAGGCATCAAAATTTTAACCATCCTGCCTATGCCATCTTCAACACCTGCAGAAACAATTACCAATGTAAGAAACATAAAAACGGTGTGCCAGATTAAAAGATTTGTTGGTGAAGAAATTACCTGACCAAANTGCTCAGAAGAAGTTATTAATTCATTTGGTGATGCTGCTATAAANATGTAATTAAGGCAGATTCCTGCAATGACGCTATAAAAAGAAAGAATTAAAACTCCAGCTATAATTCCTGTCCATCCTACTAATTGCCATAAAGACGATGCTCCTGAATCTATTGCAGATTTTTTCATAGCATTTATAGGGCTGTTTCCAGAGCGGCGTCCAATTAAAATCTCACTAATCATGATAGGTACGCCTATTGCAACAATACATAATAAATAAATTAGAACAAAAGCAGCTCCACCTTCAGTTCCAGCTTTATATGGAAATCCCCAAATATTTCCAAGACCAACAGCTGAACCAGTGGCAGCAAGTACAAATGTCCATTTACCAATCCATGTTCCATGTTTTTTTAATGTCTTTTGCATAATTTACTCTTACAAATAGGGGCTACTATATGGATTTATCCAATANCCAGAAGATATTAGAAAACTTATACATACAAGTAAAGTTAGAATTTTTCTAAATTTTTGATAATCATCATCTTTAGTATCAAAAATTACTGTTGATTTCTCAAATAAATAAAATAGATAAAAACTAATTATTGCNAGNATTANTGCTGTCATGATAAANCCAAAATATGTNAGAAGTAACATTGAGCATCCNAAAAGACTAAAACCAATTCCATAAGATAAATTTAGTGCTTGATTTTTTTGATCATCTGGCCATCCCCAAGCAAATCCACCCAAAAAAGTAATAATAATTGCTCCGTAAGCAAGCTGAAACTGAATAGAAATCTTTGCTATTTCTCCTCCAAGCACCCATGGNGCTAATGATAAAATTGCAAANGGTATAAAACCAATATATCCGTATGTNGACTTAATNCTAGTAATGTTCATTTATAAATAAAATATTGCATCTAATTTCTTAAAATACATAATAAAGCATGGCTGCCGAAAAACCTGCATTAATTGTAAAAAATAAAAATGCATCNCGAAACTTCAAATTAAATGAATCTTTTGAGGCTGGTATCNCTCTCAAGGGATGGGANGTCAAATCGCTANGAAATAAAAAAGTTGATGTAAAAAATTCATACGTNAATATCAAAAAAAATGAAGCATGGCTTATTGGAATTAAAATTGACTGTCCTCCATCTTTGCAAAATGAAGATGTTGATCTTTTGAGAACAAGAAAATTACTGCTCCATAAAAAAGAAATACTTAAAATTCAAAAGCTGAAAGGTGAAAAAGGCCTGACTTGTGTCCTAACAAAGCTTTATTGGAAAAATAATAATGTTAAGTGTGAGATTGCTTTAGGTATCGGTAAAAAACAAAGAGATCAACGAGAAGATATTAAAAAACGTGACTGGCAAAGAGATCAAGCAAGAATTCTTAAAAATAAAAATAAATAACTAAAATCGATAGGTTTTATCTAATGATGTATAATTTTGCACCCCATGGGGGCGAATAGGGTTCGACGTTTCTACTGGACTCCAAAGCGCATGCCAAGATTATAGTAACTCTTGTAAAACATACTATAAAAAAATAGTTGCAAATAACGACAACTACGCTTTAGCAGCTTAATGCTAACCGATGCCAGAATTGACTATGGTTTGAAGCATCGGCTAAACACATAGTCTAGCCAGGCTGTATTGCTTGGATACAGTTTGGTTAAATTTAATCAAGCTCGCATTCATGCCCTGCTCTTCGGGTGATGGATGCTAAAAATAATAGAATGAGCTATGCATGTAGAAGTTAGGCTGAAGGATTGACGGACGCGGGTTCAATTCCCGCCGCCTCCACCATTATCAAGGCATTTATGTATATCCATAATATATTTATGTAAAAAACATATTAAAAGTAGTAATATGTACTTAAATAGGGTTTAAAAATTATTTTGAAATTTAAAAATAAGGGGGGAAACTTATGAAAAATTCAAAAAATTTACTGATCCGGTATCTTTCAATTTTTCTGATATTTGGTTCTATCAATATTATCGCGCAAGATAATGATGAAGCTATTGAAGAAGTTGTAGTTACTGGTTCTTATATTAAAGGTAGTCCAACTGATGGTGCTTCACCAGTTGAGATTATTTCTAGAGATACTATTGATGCCTTAAGCGCATCAACAGTAGCTGATATAACAGCGAATCTTTCAATTAACTCGGGTTCTGAGAATAATGTTGACTCATTTACTTCAGGTGCTACCCAAGGAACTGGAAATGTTAACCTCAGAGGACTTGGACTAACATCTACATTAGTTCTGCTTGACGGAAAACGTCACACTCTTGCTGGTATTGCTGCTAACGATGGAAGTGTGTTTGTAAATACAAATATTATTCCTGTTAATGCAATTGAAAGAGTAGAAGTTCTGAAAGAAGGTGCTGCTTCTGTCTATGGCTCTGATGCTGTAGCTGGAGTTGTAAACTATATTTTCAGAAGAGATTTTGAAGGTATTGAGGTNGACGTATCAACTCAAGAAACAGACCTTGGTGGACAAACTGATGATAAAGTAAGTGTTATCTTGGGAACACCATTAGGAAATGGTAATCTTGTTGTTGCAATTAGCAGCCTTGATAGGTCGCCTCTATTGGGAACTGAATTTAATCCAAGCCTTGTACCTCTCGGTATTAGTGGCTTTGGAACAAGTTTCTTAGCATTCGGCGGAGGTACTGTTGACTCAGGGCCATATGCAGGAACTTATTCATTTTTAGAAAATATTCCTGATCCAGATTGTATAGCCAATAAAGGCATACTTTTGCCTCAAGCATCAGGTCAAAGATGTGGTTTCTTTTTTGGTGACAGATTTAATCTTGTTAATGATGAAGATCATCTGAACACATATACATCATTTAAAACTGAATTAAGCACAGGTGCTACTTTTAGCATAGATTACTTAAATTCTTCTATCGATGTAAATGATAACTATCAATCACCTTCATATCCTGCTTTATCATATGCATCAACAGCTAATCTTGTTATGCCTGGCACTGGAGGGAGTCCCTTCTCGTTTCCTGTAATGTATATAGGACGTGCTCTGGGATCAGCATTTGATTCACCTCCAGCTCCAAGATTTCTTGAAGCACAAAGATTATCNTTAGGTTTATCTAAAACTCTTGATAATGGTTTTGATATGGATGTTAGCTACACTTATAGTTCCGAGGACAATTCAGGAATTCAGCCAGATACAAGNACATCAAGATTTGGTAATGCTATTAANGGTACTGGTGGTGCTCCAGGAATGTGGAATTTATTTGTGCCAACTGCTAATTCACAAGAATTAATTGATTATATTTCAACTGCTCAAGAAACATATATTGATATTAGTCTTTCTGTAATGGATGTAGTTTTAAGTGGAACTATAAACGATATCGAANTTGCAACTGGNTTGCAGTGGAGAAAAGAAAAACATGACGTTAAAAGAAATGATGATTCAATAACTGGTTTTGANTNNANNNGAAGGAGATCCTATTACCTCAAAGTCAGCGCTTATTCCTAAGTTATTTATTGTTTCTTCTGTATATCCCCAAGTTTTATTTGAAACATTATCATAAACGGTCACATGATTTAAAGTCCAAGTACCAATTTCTGAATATTGAGGCAGAATTACTTCGTCGGTAAAGATGTAATTATTATTG
>FUFK010045905.1_pt1 | contig 12301 bp, 10 predicted proteins | sample 1021851 | NCBI WGS metagenome assembly FUFK01 (sample SAMEA51879418, study PRJEB19060) | metagenome
TTGGAGATACTTCACAATGGCTTCAAGGAGAGAGATTTGATGGAACAATGAACTATTCATTTAGAGAGACTATGACAGACTATTTTGCTACGAAAAGAATTGATAACAAAGAGTTCGCAAATTCTCTTGCCAACTTATATTCGATGTACTCTTTTGAGGCCTTATCTTCATGTCAAAATCTACTAAGTTCACACGATGTAAAAAGATTCCTTAATCGTTGTGGAGCAAATACTGACGGCATGTTTGGGGCTATATTTCTTCAGGCAACTTTCCCTGGTATAGCTGGAATTTACTATGGTGATGAAATTGGGTTAGGAGGAGCAGATGACCCATTTAATAGAGAGCCATTCCCCTGGGAATCGGAAGATAAATGGAATAAAGANCTTTTAAAGTTTACAAGTGAGCTGATGAATATAAAAACAAGTCAACCAATTTTAAGATATGGCAACTTTGAAATGGTTACTTATGATGATAACTATGTCATATTCAGAAGAGTTTTAAATGATGAGTCACTTTTGTGTATCGTAAATAGGGATCTTAACAATAAAGCCATAGAATTAAATACAAATGCTCATAGTGTCGACATTGTTTATGGCGATTGCAGTATTGAACTTGATTCAGGTAAATTGAAAATTACNGACATAGCAGATAATTTTGGGCTCATAATTAAAGAGAGCTAAATTTTTCAATCAATTAGAAATTTTTCTAATTAAATCATATAATTCAAATAGTTCATTTTGTGAATATACGTATATTAAGAAAGGGAGTGTATGAATAATACAAAATTGCGATTCGGTGCAATTTTATTAATTCTTTCACTGGTGTTAGTAGCCTGTGGTGGTTCAACTGAAGAAACAGTTGAAGAACCAGTAGTTGAAGAAGCACCAGCTGAAACACTTGCAGCCCCTGCTACAACTTCTCCACCACCGGAAAAGTTGTTAATTTGGGCTGAAGAAAAAATTGCCGTTGCTTTAGATCCTCTCGTAGGTGCATATGAATCTGCAGCTGGAGTTGATGTTGAAGTGGTAATTTATGATTTTGGATCAATCAAGGATGATGTTCTTACAGCAGGACCTGCTGGTGAAGGACCAGACCTATTTATTGGACCACATGACATGGTTGGTGAAGTTGTCACTAATGGTGTTGTTGCTCCAATTGATCTTGGTTCAATTCAATCAGATATTTTTGACGTTGGTATCTCAGCATTTAGTTATGGTGGCGAAGTTTATGGATTCCCATATGCAACAGAAGCCATTGCAATGTATTACAACGCTGATCTAGTTGATGGTGTTCCAACTACATGGGATGAAGTCAAAGCAGCTTGTGATGCAGCTGGAACTGAAATCTGTGTGGGTGCACCAGGTGGTGGTGGAGGCGGAGACGCTTATCACAACCATCCATTTTTTGCATCTGATGGTGGTTACATTTTTAAATTTGATGGAGGATTTGATCCTTCAGATGTTGGTTTAGATAACGCAGGTGCGTTAGCTTCTGCAGAGTTTCTTGACTCACTAGTTAAAAATGGAACCGTAGCATCAACTGATTACGGTGCATCTATGTCTGCTTTCCAAGAGGGAAGATCCTTATTTTGGATGACAGGACCTTGGGCTAGAGGTGATGCTGCTGCAGTTAATTATGGTGTAGGATTAATTCCTACATTTGGTGGTAATGCTGCTACTCCATTTGTTGGAGTTAGAGGTATGTTTATATCAGCATTTAGTGAAAAGAAAGTTTTAGCACAAAGCTTCATACTTGACTTTTTTGCTACTGTTGATGTTCAAGCTGCTATGTATGCAGAAGATCCAAGACTACCTGCAACAAAATCATTGTTTGCAATAGTTGAAAGTGAAGATCCAATTGCAGCACAATTTGCAGCAAGTGCATCAAATGGTATCCCAATGCCTAACATTCCAGAAATGGGAAGCGTATGGGGACCAGTCGGAGATGCTCTTTTAATTATTAGAGATCAGAATTATGGTACTAATGAAGATACAGGAGTAACTGTTGATTCAGCTGCTGACGCTATGAAATTAGCTGCTCAGCAAGTTAGAGATGCCATTGCTGGCGGATAATTAACAAAATTATTACTTAAATCGGGGCTCATCTAGAGCCCCGATTTTTTTGTGATATATTTATATATACATGAAAACTTCGACAATTTTGAAGTACATATTACTTGGTATTTTCAATGCTTTAATGTTTTATGTTGTTCCTTTAGCAATAAGTTATGAGTCTTGGTTTCTTCTATTAATCATTGGGATCATCACTTTTCTAATAAACATCACTTACATAACAAATAAATTAAAGCCTTTAAAGTGGATTACCCCTGGGTTTGTATTTCTGATTTCTTTTGTGTTATTTCCTGCGGGTTACAACTTTTATGTTTCATTTACAAATTGGCAAACTGGTCATATATTAACTAAAACTCAAGTCATAGAACGTCTAGAGGATTTAACTTATTCCACAGAAGAGCAAAAAGGTGTTGAATTTGATTTATATGTTATGCAAGATTCAAATTTAGATTTCTTCTTTCTCGCAGACTTCGATCAAGACAATCTATTGTTTGGAAGAGCTGTTACTTCTGATCAATTTGAAGATATTGAATACGCGACACATGAGCCATCTTTTAAAGACTCAAATAACAATATTACTATTCCTGAATCCTTTTATTTATTGTCAGGTAAAGAACAAATTGCTAACTCAAGTACATTACAGGATCTTTCACTATTAGTTGATAAAAATACAAGAATAAAACTTTACAATATTTCTGTATTCGGTGCTTCAAGTGGAAGAATATTTTCATCACAGCAAAAATATACATACGATAAAGATTCTGAAATTTTATATGACAACAGAAAAAATGTTGCCTGTACACTTGGAGATCGTGGAAATTTTATTTGTGGTGGTGAATCGGTAGATCCAGGCTGGAGAATTAATGTTGGTACAGAAAATTATCAAAGAATAGTTGATGACCAACGATTTAGAGGACCTTTAAGTACAGTCGCAAAATGGACTTTCCAATTTGCTTTTTTCTCAGTGGTCCTTGCATTCATTGTTGGCCTTCTTTTAGCGATAACTCTTAATAATGAAAAAGTAAGATTTCAGAAACTTTATAGATCTATATATATTATTCCTTATGCAATACCAGCTTTTATATCAATACTCGTTTTTAGGGGATTACTAAATCCAGATTTTGGTCTTGTAAATGATTGGCTTGATCCTTTATACCAATTGTTTAATATTGAACCGATTAGATGGTTCAGAACGGAAGAAAGCTCTAAAGCAGCAGTTTTATTAGTCAACACATGGCTTGGATTTCCTTACATGTTTTTAATTGTTACAGGTGCTTTACAGTCAATTCCAAATGAATTAATTGAAGCTTCTAAGGTTGACGGTGCTACTCCTAGACAATCTTTTTTTAAGATAACTTTTCCATTATTGCTAGTGTCAATATCGCCACTTTTGATAGGAGCGTTTGCATTTAATTTCAATAATTTCACATTAATATTTCTACTTACTGGTGGAGGTCCTCCTATTGTTGGAGCTGACGTTTCCGTTGGATATACTGATATACTCATTTCTTTCACATATAACTTAGCTGTATCTGGTGGTAGGGGTGTACAATTTGGTCTTGCTGCAGCTGTAACAACATTAATATTTTTTCTTGTACTAATTATTTCAGCTATTTCATTCAGATACTCAAAAAGACTAGAGCGTGTTTATGGAAACATATAAATTATCTACCTGGTTTAGAGAGTATGGATGGAGGCATTTAGTTGGTTTAACTTTTGTAGTATTTTCAATGTATCCAATACTTTATGTTCTATCTAATTCATTTGCAGATTTTCCGAATTTGGAAAACTCTAAGCTCATTCCAGATAGTTTTACTTTAAAGCATTATCAATCGTTGTTTGGAGACCCACTTGTTCCATACTTTAAGTGGCTATTTAATACATATAAAATTGCTTCACTTGCAGGTTTTTTTAATGTTCTTTTAGGGACCTTTGCAGGATATGCATTTGCTAGGTTAAAATTTAGAGGGCGTAGGGTAGGACTAATTACCCTTGTACTTATTCAGATGTTTCCAGCATTTCTCGCATTTGTTGCGATTTATTTACTATTTTTTCAAATTAGTGATATTGCTCCGTTTATGGGCTTAGGAACTCATTTCGGACTTATTTGTGTTTATCTTGGTGGATCAATAGGTTTCAATTCTTGGTTAATTAAAGGGTTTATGGATACAATTCCTGAATCATTAGATGAAGCAGCTAAGGTCGATGGTGCTACCGATTCACAAATATTTTTCAGAATTGTTGCACCATTAGCAAGACCAATCATAGTTGTCCTATTTGTTCTTACGTTTATAGGTATATATTCAGACTATATACTCGCTGCTGTTTTTCTAAAGGACACAAACTTATACACCGTAGCANTAGGAATTAATGTGGTCTTCACGGATGATTTCAGNAANGAGTGGGGAAGTATTGCCGCAGCTTCTGTAATAGCAGCTACTCCAATAGCTGTATTATTTCTTTTTTTTCAAAAGCAAATAACTGGAGGTCTTACTGCAGGATCAATAAAAGGATGACAAAAAAAGCACTTTTTATTTCTGGTGGATGGGATGGGCATGAACCTGTTGAAACTTCGGAATTTATAAGCGAACAGATCAAGATTTACAATATTGAGAGCAAAATAGTAAATGATCTTGATGTTATGACTGATCTTGAGTATTTAAAAAGTTTTGATGTAATACTTCCTGTTTGGACGATGGGGAAAATAGATGATAACAATTGGGAAATTAAGAATTCAAAAATTGGAAATTTACAAGAAGCAGTCCATTCTGGTGTTGGACTTGCAGGTTGGCACGGTGGTATGACCGATGCATTTAGAGATAATACAAACTATCAATTTCTTGTAGGTAGTCAGTTCGTTTGCCACCCAGGAGATTTTGTTGATTACGAAGTAAATATAATTGATAAACATCATGAAATAGTAGATGGTATAGACAACTTTAAAGTTTTTTCTGAACAGTACTTTCTTCATATCGATCCATCTATAAATATCATTGCTTCAACAAAATTTACCAAAGAATATCATGAGTGGATAGATGATGTAGAGATGCCTGTAGCTTATACAAAATCATGGGGAAATGGAAAAGTATTTCACTGCTCTATTGGTCATTATTTAAAAGATTTTGAAAATGAAAATGTTGTAAAGCTTATAATTCAGGGAATAAATTGGACTACTAAATAATATGAATGTTGGAATAATCGGATGCGGTGCAATTTCTAGCCAATACATGATTGGTCTTAAAAAAAATAAAAAAGAAATTAATCTCCTAGCTTGTGCCGATAAAGATGAGAATAAATCAGAATTTTTTGCTAAAGAATATAATATAAATCCGTTATCTGTTGAGGCATTGCTGATGGATAAAGATATAGATATTATAGTCAATTTAACTCCTCCTTCATCACACTTTGATATATCTCTGAAATCATTAGAAAATGGAAAGCATGTTTTTTCAGAAAAACCAGTTTCCTTAACAATTGAAGAAGGAAAAAAACTGTATTCTACAATGAAAAAAAATAATGTTTATTTATTTTCTGCACCAGACACATATCTTGGGCCGGCATTTAAGAAGGCTCAACAAATAATATCTTCAAATAAAATCGGAAAAATTATTGGAGGCTCTGCTAGTTTTACAAGTCATGGTGTTGAAGGTTGGCATCCTAATCCAAGTTTTTATTATAAACGAGGAGGAGGTCCATTATTTGATATGGGGCCATATTATTTAACATCTTTAATCAAGATATTTGGAAATGTGGAGAAAGTGATATCTTACTCACAAAAAACATTCGACACACGTAAAGTAGAAAATCCAGATGTTGACTACAACGAGATTAAGGTTGATATTGATACCCATTATTTTGCTTTATTAAAGTTTGAGAGTGATATTGTTGTAGATTTTCAAGTAAGTTTTGATATATGGAAACCATATGATCCTAAATTAGAAATATATGGTGAAAACTCCTCTTTAAAACTTGCNGANCCNAACAATTATGATGGTGAAATTTCAATATTTAATAAGGAAACTTATGAATGGGAAAGTATCTATACACCTGTTGATAACGAAAATAATTACTATAGAGGACTTGGTGTAGTTGAGATGGTTAAATGCATAACTAAAAATAATATTTCGAGAGAAAATGTAAATTTACCCTTTCATGTATTAGATGTAATGTGTACATTAGATTCTTATCAAAATAATGGTATTTGGGTTAATGTTGAAGAACAATTTTAGATATAGATTAGAGAATTTTTAATTTGATTATTAAAATTCATATAATAAAGAGCGGAGTGATATGACAAATATTCATGAATTCATGAAAAACAGGGAATCTTCAGTTACAAGCGTTGTAGATGGCAAAACAATAATTGACTTTTTTAATCAGAATGCTGATGATTATCCCGANTATCCAGCATTAAATACCCCAATTAATGATGAATANTCTGGTTGGAACTCAACTTCATGGTCTGAATATAGGGAGATGGTCCATAATTTAGCGTCCGGCCTGATCGATATTGGTTTTAGTGCAGGTGAGAATGGTTTTATTGTTAGTGATAATACAAAAGAACACTTCATATCTGATCTCGCAATTATGCACGCAGGAGGAACACCTTCAACTATCTATAAACAACTTAAATCCGGACAGATTGAGTATATTGCTAATTTACTTGATGCAAAGATAGCATTTGTTGGAAATGCCCAATTGTTTGATGAAGTTAATGCAGCAAAAAAGAATTCTCCAAACTTGAAGTACTTGATAATGATAGAAGATTTCGAAGACTATAAAGATCTCGATTATGTTCTAAGTTTTTCGGATTTAATTCAAAAAGGTAAGGATATTAATTCTTCAGACAGATCGAAACTAGATGAAGCAATTTCATCTGTCACCCCTGATTCATTGGCCTGTTTGATATTTACTTCTGGAACAACAGGAAATCCAAAGGGTGTGATGATAACTCACGAAAATGTATTATGGACTGCTCAAAGTCTCTTTGCCGAAACAGTACAGCTTTCAACTAATCCAAGAATTGTATCCTATTTACCCATGGCTCATATAGCTGCAAGACTTGGTGACCACTATCAGTCAATCTATAGAAGAGGTCAGATATTTCCAGTCCCAGTATTAGAAGATATGGCAAAAGCATTACCTACAATTAAACCCTCTATCTTTTTAGCTGTACCTAGAGTTTGGGAAAGATTTCAATCTGGTTTACTAAACAAAATTAATGAATCTGATAAGAAAGATCTTGCATTAAAGGCAATTGATAACGGTTTAGAAAGAGTCGAATATGAGCAAAGAGGTGAAACACCTCCTTTAGGAGTAAGAATTAAAGATGCAGTGTTCAAAAGACTCGTATTTGAGAGATCTTTCAAAGAAGGTTTGGGATTAAGTAATACTGAAATATTTGCAACTGCTGCAGCACCAATGAACCCTGAGGTTCATAAATGGTTTCATGCAATACATATTGATGTTACAGAAATCTATGGAATGACAGAAGACACAGGACCTGCAACAATAGGAATTCCAAATCATGCTATCAATTATGTTGAGAGTATGTTTAAGTCTAATAATGTGGCTATTCCCGAGGTATTAAATCCAATAGGAAAGGTCGGAATACCCCTCGCAGGTACTGAAGTAAAAGTCCTTGATGATGGTGAACTTTGTATAAAGGGTAAACATGTTGCTAAGGGGTACTACAAACTTGATGATGAGACAAAAGAAACATTTGATTCAGATGGATGGTTACACACTGGTGATCTTGCAGAGATCGATGATAATGGATATGTCAAAATCGTTGGAAGAAAAAAAGAAATACTTATTACATCAGGTGGAAAAAATATAGCACCTGTTGAAATTGAAGATCATGTAAAGCCTCATACACTCGTAGGTCAAATTTGTGTTGTTGGAGATGGTAAAAAATTCTTATCAGCCTTAATTGTTCTTGATGGCGATGGTGGCGCTGAAAAATGGGCGGAAGAAAATGGAGTTGAATATAACATTAGTGATATGTCAAAAAATTCTAAAGTTATCGATGCAATACAAGGACAGATTGATGAAGCAAATTCCAAAGTTGCTAGAGTTCAGCAAATAAAGAAGTTTACACTTCTTGAAAATGAATGGACAGACTCTAGTGGTGAATTAACACCAACTTTGAAATTAAAAAGAAATGTTATTGCTGAGAGATACAAAAACGAAATTGAATCAATGTATGAGGAGGCTTAAATATGTCAGATGTTAATTTTGAAAACAGAGTAGCAATTGTTACAGGTGCTGGCAATGGATTAGGTAAAGCATATGCGCTAGAGCTTGGCAAAAGAGGTGCAAAAGTTGTAGTAAATGACCTCGGAGGTGCTGTTGACGGTTCTGGTTCAGGTAGTTCCCCAGCTGACGATGTTGTTAATGAAATTATTAAAAATGGTGGAGAAGCTGTTGCAAATTATGATTCTGTTGCTTCAAAAGATGGTGGAGAGTCAATAGTTCAAACTGCAGTAGATAATTTTGGGACTGTTGACGCTGTAATTAATAATGCCGGGATATTGAGAGATAGAAGTTTTGCAAATATGACAGAGGAAGAATTTTTGTTGATTATTGATGTACATTTAAAAGGAACATTTTATGTGACTCATCCTGCATTCAAAATAATGAAGGAAAACAACTATGGAAGAATTGTAAATGTTGCATCTCCATCAGGATTATTTGGAAATTTTGGTCAAGCAAATTATGGTGCAGCAAAAATGGGTATAGTTGGTCTCACTAATGTCTTAGCAATTGAGGGAGCTAAATACAATATTAAGGTTAATGTTATAGCTCCTACTGCTTACACAAGGATGACGGAAGGACTTATCCCTGAAGATGTTGGCAAATTCATGACCCCTGAGCTTGTCACACCATTAGTTACGTATCTTGCATCTGAAGCTTGTGAACCAACCCATGAAATATATGGGGTTGCTGCAGGTAGGTTTGCAAGAATTGGGATAATTACACATGAAGGTTATGTTAACCAACAAGCAACAGCAGAAGACATTGCCAATAACATAGATGAGATAAGAACTATTACAGATGGAACTTATCCTTTAAGTAATGATGATGAAAATATGTTGATAATGAAAGCCTTACAAGGAAATAGCTCTAACGAGTGATCAGTGTATAATTTAATATGGCAAAAATTGAAACAAAACCAGCTGATGCAGAAGAGTTAGTTAAAGATAGACTCAAAGAATTAATTTCATTCAGAGAAGAAAATCAAGATATTAAGGATTTTTGGGGAAAACAATTTGATTTAGGTTTAGCTTGGGTTCATTTTCCAGAAGGCTCTGGTGGTTTAAACGTAAATCCAAAGTTTCAATTACTTGTGAATGAGACCCTTCGTAATGAAGGAATTTCAACCAGTAACCGGATAGCTAATTTACTTGGTATTGGGATGGGCGCTCCAACAATTAAGGAATATGGAACTCAGGAGCAAATTGATAAATATCTAAGACCCATGTTCACTGCTGATGAAATATGGTGTCAATTATTTTCTGAGCCAGGATCTGGTTCAGATTTAGCAAGCCTTTCAACAAAAGCAGTAGATGACGGTGATGGTTACATAGTTAATGGTCAAAAAGTTTGGACTACATTAGGTCACTTATCAAAATGGGGCTTACTTGTTACAAGAACAGATCCNGATGTTCCAAAGCACCGTGGATTAACATTTTTTATAGTAGATATGGAATCTGAGGGAGTCGAGGTAAGGCCATTAAGACAAATTACTGGAGAAGCAGAGTTCAATGAAGTTTATTTTACTGATGTAAAAATCCCAAAAGAGAACGTTTTAGGAGAAGTGGGTGATGGATGGAGAGTATCACTAGCCATATTGATGAATGAAAGAGTTGCTATTGGTGGTAACGTAAGACAAAGAGGAAGTGGAGCCCCAGGGCACCTTGTACAACTTTGGAAAGATCGAAACTTAGATGATCCTGTTGTTAAGGACAAACTTGTAGAGTTATGGATTCAACAAGAAGCTGTTCGCCTTACGAACATGAGAGCTTCTGAATTGAGAGAGAAGGGAACACCTGGTCCTGAAGGGTCTACTAGTAAGCTACACGAAGCTGAAATTAACAAATCTTCATATGAATTTGGTATGGAAATGTTAGGAAATGATGGATTGTTATTTCCTAGAGGATATGAGTTATCTCAACCTGAATTAAATTTTGATAATGATTCTTATGGATTTACAGATACACAAAGTTTATTTTTAAGATCTCGTGCGAACTCTATAGAAGGTGGTACATCTGAAATAATGAGAAATATCATTGCTGANAGAGTTCTTGGTCTTCCTAGCGAACCTAAGCTAGATAAAGACAAGGCATGGAAAGATTTGCCTAGGTCCTAACTATAAATAATTAAACAAAACTTTCCATCAGAAACTGATATATTTATTTTTTCATTTCTTGCAATGTTTCGAAGCGTTTTAGATTGCCCAAACTCTATATTTTCATTTTCTAAATTCCATTCCGCTCCGGTAATATTTAAGTTTATTAAATCTGAAAATGGTAAAACACTAAATTTATTGTTTATACCTATTTTTATGCTTTCAGATTCTGGAAATAGAATCTCCTGTTCTCCGTGAAGCCATAAAATATTTTGGTCTGTATGTAATTTAGCAATAGCAAACAATGATCCAAATAAGTGATCAATATCACCATACTCACCTCCGATTACAGTTACATCTTTGATTTTTAAATCTATTATGTGGCTTAATGCAATTTCAAAATCTGTATAGTCTTTATTTTTTTTATACTCCAAAATCTCAATTCTATCTTTATTTACTCTGTCATATGTTTTTGTACTTATGGAATCAAGATCGCCAATAATCAAATCAGGCTTCAAAAATAATTTGTAAGCATGTTCAGCTCCGGAATCAACAGCGACAATATAGTCAAATTTCTCTATTTGATCTCTATTTGTCGTGTTATCACCACCATTAATGATTAATGCATTTTTCATATTTTATTGAAGGTTATCATACTTTATTTGATAATCGGATTGGCTAAATCCAAAGCTAAAGTTAGGGACTCCATTACTTTTTCTTTGCTATCTCCCTGTGAAAAAACAAAACCTAAATATTTATCTCCAAAAGGTGGTTCTAAAAGATTTGAGTTTTCAGATACAGTAATCTCAACCCCAGAAACATTAGGTATACTTTCAAGTTCATTCTTATTGATCGAGATAAATTTTCCCGATATTGGTGTTGGTATCATTAGTACCCCTACAAAATTACTGAGTAGATCAATACTCTTTAATTCATTATTTAAGAATGCGTGAAGTGCAATTTCTTCAAGTGAAGTTTTAAACAAACCAAAACTTAAGCATCTTGAACATAAACCACCAATCATTCTTGGATTTATCTCAATTATGAATATTTCCTTATTATGTATTTTAAATTCAACGTGTACAGGTCCATTTTCAAGACCTAATTTTTTACAAGCTTTTCCAATTAAATTAACTATTTCTTTTTGAGTTTTATCTGGTATTTCTGTTGGAGCAATATATATAGATTCTTCGAAATAAGGCTCTTTATAATTAATTGGCTTGTCAAATATAACTATTTTATTTAATTCAGAATTAATTAAATTTCCTTCTAATGCATACTCACTTCCATCGACAAATTCTTCGATAATTAAATCCTGATCTGAACAGTCTTGCATTAATTTTTCCACCTCAGCTTTGTTTTCTTGAAAACTTTCAACTTTTATAACACTTTTACTGGCTGTGCCATAAATAGGTTTTAACACAGAGGTTCCATTTTCATTAATAAATATCTCTATATCTTCAATTTTATTCACGATTGCATTTTGAATTTTTATTTCGGATATTGAATTAAATATGTTTCTTGATTCAAATTTGTTCATCGCAGTATTAATTGATTTAGTGTTATTACCTTTAGCCTTCAGTAAATCTACGAGATATGCAGAAAATTTAAGAGCACTATGGTCTACTGGAAGTATATGAGTTACATCTTGAAGTTTTTCTTTTACATCATTCTCTAATTCCTCATCAAAACTATGAATTATTACTGTATCTGAGAATTGACCGGAAACCTGCTGGCTATCTGTAATTACTAAGAAATCAAGATCTAGTTTTTCAGCTGATGTAACAAAATCGTTTGATTTGTAGCTATTTTCTGGAATAACAAGTAATAGTTTCTTCATATTTATTTACACATATCTTGAGCTTACTAATATTAAGTA
>FUFK010783102.1_pt1 | contig 12300 bp, 10 predicted proteins | sample 1021851 | NCBI WGS metagenome assembly FUFK01 (sample SAMEA51879418, study PRJEB19060) | metagenome
AGGGCAGCCTCTACCTCATCGATCTGGACTATTGCGGCCTGATGGGCATGCGCAACCTGCCCGACCCGCCTGCCAAGATAATTCCGCGTCGAGTGTTGTTACTCAAAGTCATGTCCTGAAACTGAACCTGCGCCTTCGCCGCGACTTGCAGTCCGTTGCGAATAGGTCAACTGCAATCCTTTCCGGCTCACACGCCACCTCGTTACGCGCTTATGCCGAAATGTTTAGGAGTCGTTCCAGCCTTGCCTGCTCGAAGCCGGCAGCCTAGCCCGCAGGAAGCCGACCTTAAGAAGGATCCATCGTTTGCCCACCGACAAAATCGAACTTAAAATACTCGATGAGCGACTGCATGACTGGGGGCTGCCTCGTTATCAGACGGAGATGTCTGCCGGCATCGATCTCTATGCTTGCCTGGACGAACCACTGGTTCTTGAGCCGCAGGCGCCGGCCGTTCTGGTGCGATCCGGTATCGCGCTGTTGATGAACGATCCTCACATGGTCGGATTTCTGCTCGCTCGATCGGGGCTGGGTCATAAGAAGGGCCTAGTCCTCGGGCAATCGGTGGGCACGATCGATGCCGATTATACAAACGAAATTTTCATCAGCGCGTGGCTCCGAAACCCGCCGGGAAGTGACAGCTTGACGATCAACCCGGGAGACCGGATCGCGCAGCTGGTCTTCGTGCCGATCCTGCGACCGGCATTCGATGTCGTCTCCGAGTTTTCAGCAGATACCGAACGCGGCAAGGGCGGTTTCGGCTCTACCGGCGTTTCCGGCACGGAAAGCTAAAGAAGTGATACAAAGTCAGCCCAGCAGCAAAAGACCGATCTTAACCGGGATTTGGCTCGGCCCAACATGAAAAAGGGCGGCCCGATCCGGAGCCGCCCTTCAACATCATACCGCTCTAAAGCGCGTCGATTAATCGACGCGGCGTACCGTCGTCTTTTCCGGTGCGATCGAGATGCGAAGCGTTTCACCCGAATTACCAGGGAAATCGGTAAACATCGCCTCGACGAGATTGGGCACCAGATATTGCAGACGGTTCGAGGTGGAAATGGCCTGTGCCTTGCCTTCGAACAGTCGCTCTCCGGTTGCCGCGCGATCGATTTTCATGTCGATCCCACTGGTATAAACCGTGTAGCTGCGAACGTCCGGACCGCCGAACCATGGATCGTAGAAACCGAAGCCCCAGCGACTACCGTAAAAAGGGCGTCCATAGCCGAAGCGCGACCGTCCCCAGCGCGATCCAAACCACGGATCGTAGAAAGGATCGCGGAAACCGGTGGTCCGTACCCGTTCGCGCCCAGTGCTGACGCCGTAATCGAAACGGACCAGCAGCGATGCGTTTTCAGCCGAGGCAGCCTGCGCATAGCCGAGGCGCGACATTTGTGCTTCCACGAGATCGGCATATTGCGCGAATTCGAGCCCACCAGCCANGGCCGGATCGTCTGCGACGACGAAATAGCTTTCGCCCTGCGGGGCCGGAAGCTGCGTCTGGAAACGCGACACATCAGCGTTGAAAGGTGTCGCGCAGGCAGCGAGGCTAGCTAGTACTATCGGTACGGAGGCGAGCTTAAGTTTGCGCCCCCAACCTTTTTTGCGGTCGGTCATGCTCAGTCCTTTTTCGAACATCGGCGTGCATATCATGCTTACACCGAATCATGCAGCCTACCGCCCCCCTGAGGCATACTGCCAGTTACTGTGCGCTTTTCTAGACGAACGGGGATGAACCCGAATTGAATATCTAGATTCACATTTGTTGCAAGTTCGGAAAGGGTTATCTGACGAAACCCAGCGCGGCGTAGGTGGCGTCGAGCGTAGGTCGGCCGAGTTCGCGCGCCCGCGAAGCACCGCGGGCAAGGATTGCGTCGAGTGCTTCGCGATCGGTCAGCAACTCATTGAAACGGGATGATATCGGTCGAAGCGTTTCGGCGAGCAATTCGGCCAGCGCCGGCTTGAATTTGCCGAATCCTTCGCCGCCATATTCGCGCAGCACGTCATCGACGGTGATATCGGAAACGGCGGCGTAGATGGTGACGAGGTTCAAGGCTTCGGGTCGGCCTACAAGTCCGGCACTCTCGCTGGGGAGAGGTTCGGGGTCGGTCTTCGCCTTCTTGACCTTCTTCATTACCGTGTCGGCATCATCTACCAGCTCGATCCGGCTCATTTCGGACGGATCCGATTTGCTCATCTTCTTCGATCCGTCGCGCAGGCTCATGATGCGCGCCGCCTGCGGCGGGCTGATCGGTTCGGGCAGGGTGAAGACGGGAGCGTCATCGGATGCGAAGTCGTTATTGAACTTTTGAGCGATATCGCGGGCAAGCTCTAGATGCTGCTTCTGGTCTTCACCCACTGGCACATGCGTGGTCTGATATAGCAGCACGTCGGCAGCCTGAAGAACCGGGTAGGTAAACAGTCCCACGCTGGCGCCCTCGCGGTTTTTGCCGCTCTTGTCCTTGAACTGCGTCATGCGGTTCAGCCAGCCCATCCGCGCCGTGCCGTTGAGCAGCCATTGCAGCTCTGTGTGGTGGGGAACCTGTGCCTGATTGAACAGCACGCTTTTCTGCGCATCGATTCCGCAAGCGACCAGCGCCGCGGTCATTTCCAACGTTGCCCGCTTTAGCTCGACCGGATCGTGCGGCATGGAAATCGCATGGAGATCGGCAAGGAAGAACAGGCATTCCTGTCCCTCGGCCATCTCATCCTGCATGCGCACCCAGTTTCGGATCGCACCGAGATAATTACCGACGTGAAGGTTGCCGGTGGGCTGAATGCCGGACACTACGCGCATGTTTACTCACTTATTCCGAAAGATTTGGCGGTCCGTCGCTCGCCGGCACCGCGCGTTTGCGCCGTAGCTGCGCAATGAGGTCCTTGTCGAGGGCGCCAACCAGATACGCCGTGGCGAAGAATACCGCCGCACCGGCAATAACGAGGGCTGCAAGCGACCAGATACGGTCGAATGCGCCGCCCCGCCAGTATGGTTCCAACGCTGGCGTCATCCACCACAACAGGGCGCCCATCACCGCCGTTGCGATTATCTGGCGCATGATTCTTCCGGCCAGCTTGCCGGTCACATGAAACCAGCCACGGATTTGTAGAATGGCGTAAAGGGTCAGCACGTTGAGCGTCGCGGTGATCGCGGTCGCTGCCGCCAGGCCCACGATGCCATAACGAGGCACGACATAGAAATTCAGCGCGATGTTGATCGCCAGTGCACCAGCCGCAACGAACACCGGAGTGCGAGTATCTTCACGACTGAAAAATGCCGGCTGGAACACTTTCACAAGCACATAGGCGGGCAGGCCGCAAACCAGCGCAATTACGATATTGCCCATGATCGCGGTGTCTTCGGGCGCCATGCGTCCCCCCTGGAATATGCCGGCGGTGAATGCTTCTGCGCAGATCGAAAGTGCCACGGCACAGGGGAGGCAAAGCAGCATGGCTATCTCAACCGCATTGCCCTGCAGGCGCTGCGCTTCGCGATGGTTGTCCGATTGGATATGACGCGCCAGCATGGGCAAGATCGCGGTGCCCAGTGCAATCCCGAAGATGCCGAGCGGCATTTGGTTCAGGCGGTCGGCAAGCTTCAGCAGCGTGAGCGATCCTTGCGGCAGACTGGTGGCGAAGAAGGTGTCGAGCAGCTGGCTGATCTGGTAAATTCCGGCTCCGAAGGTTGCCGGTAGCATCAGCATCATCAAGCGTTTTACGTCGGGGGTGATCTTCGGCATCTTGATCTGCAGCTTCACGCCAGCGCGCCGGGTCGCCCACCACATGTAGATCAATTGAGCCACGCCAGCGAACGCCAGCGATATCGCCAGCGCCCAGGCCACGGGCAGGTCGTCTGCGCTATCTCCGCGCAAATACCATCCGGTCAGGATGCCGCCGATCATTACGATGTTGAGCAGCACCGGCACCACTGCGCCCGGAGCAAACTTCGAGCGGGCGTTGAGCACGCCCGACAGCATGGCCACCAGGCTTACCAGTGCGAGATAGGGGAAAGTCACCCGGCTGAGCATGACCGACAATTCGAACTTGCCCGGGACATCCTGGTACTCGCGCGCAAGGAGCCAGACGATCCCTGGCATGGCGATCATGCACAGCGCCGAAAAGCCCAGCAGGACCCATACGAATACCGAGAGTACATCGCTGGCAAACCGGTCGGCGGCTTCGTCGCCGCCATCTTCCTCGGCATGCAGCCTCCGCGTGTACATCGGCACGAAGGCAACGCTGAATGCGCCTTCTGCGAACAGGCGGCGAAACGTGTTCGGCAGGGTGAAGGCCAATTGCCAGGCGTCGGCCGCCAGACCCGCGCCGAGGACGCGGGCCAGCAGCATGTCGCGAACGAAGCCAAACACGCGGCTGACTGCAGTCAGTCCGCCGATGGTGCCGACATTCTTGACCAGGCTCATCTGTCAGAGCCTTTGCTGCATGTCGTTAACTCAGGCTTCGCCAGCGGGGGGCGAACCCTCGCCTTGCTGCCGTTCCTGAGCGCGGGCCGCCAGCTGTTGCTGGTAGAGAGCGCCGAAATCCATCGGGTCGAGCATCAGCGGGGGGAAGCCTGCATCGCGGCTGGCATCGGCGATTACGCGGCGCGCGAAGGGGAAGAGAATGCGCGGCGCTTCGGCGAACAGAAACGCGTGTGCGTGCTCGTCGGGCAGGTTGCGCATGCCCATCAGGCCGCAATAGTCCAGATCGATGAGATAAAGGCTGCCCTGGCTGGTCTTGGCGGCGCAGGTGACCTTCAGGGTTACTTCATGCACTTCGTCCGACACCTTCTCGGAAGCGATATTGACCTGCACGTCGAGCTGCGGCTGCTCGTTCCACTGGAAGCACTGCGGTGCGTTGGGATTCTCGACCGAGAGATCCTTAATGTATTGCGAAATCACACCGGCGCTCGGCAGATTGTCGGCGCCATTGGCTCCGGCTGCGGGATCGGGGTTGATGTCGGTGAGAACGTCGCCTTCGTCGGCCATGTGCAGTCGCTTTCCAAATTTCCGAATTCGATGGACCTGCGCGTTATTGATGAAGCGCTGGACCAGTGCGGCGCGCGCCTAGCACTGTCGGGCACGCGTATCAATGCGCCGTGCATCCCGCTCGCGTCATCGACATCGTTCATCGCAGGAACATTGTCGGTTTGTAATTCTTCCCTATCTAGGGCAGGACGCAGATTGGACTGTCGGGGCGGATTGCCCCTCTGCAAATCAAGTCGGGAAGCAGGTTATTTAAGTGATCACCGAGATCGTCATCCTTGCCATGATCGCAGCCTTTCTGGGGCTGCGCCTCTATTCTGTGCTCGGGCGTCGTTCGGAGCACGAGGAAGAAATCGTGCCGCGCCGTTTCGAACGTAGTGAGACACCGCCGCAGTCGGACAATGCACCGCAGGCTGTACGGCAGCCGGTGGTCCTGCGTTCGGGTGACGATCGCGCGCCCGCTAACGAAACCGGTGTTCGCGCCATCGCCGCGGCGGACCAGAGCTTCGATCTGCTTGGCTTCCTCGAAGGGGCCAAGGGCGCGTATGCCATGGTTCTCGAAGCTTTCTGGAAAGGCGACCGGGAGACGCTGCGCGAATTGGCCGATGACGATGTGTATCAGAGCTTTGCAGGAGCGATCGACGCACGCGACAAAGCGGGTGAAACGCTTGAAAACCGTTTGATCCGGATCGAAGATGCGACCGTTCGTTCGGCGGAACTCGATGGACGGACCGCGCGCATCGCAGTGCTGTTCGTTGCCGATATCGCAGCGGTCACTCGCGATGCGGAAGGCAATGTCATTGCCGGATCGCTCGACGATGCGATCGAAAGCCGCGACGTGTGGACATTCACCCGTAATGTCGGTTCTTCCGATCCCAACTGGATACTCGACGAAACCGACGAAGGCTGACGCCTTTCGCATTCCGGGAGGGAATATGCGTTATCTGCTCGTGGTTGCGGCAACGATCGCTCTTGCCGCATGTGGCCGGGTCGTGCCCGATGCNCGCCCACCACAAAGCACGGTTCCCNTTCCTCCCCCCACCACGACCGTGCCNAGCGCCTCGTTGGCGCGGCTTTCNCGNGGGCCGGAAATCGGNTCGCTCGGNATCGGCGCCAATGATGCCACAACGGCGCTTNCNTCGTTTCGCGAATCCTGCCCTGCCATCCTGAAGCGCGAAGATCAGAGCGGGCTNACCCGCACCGACGATTGGCGCCCAGCATGTCAGGCCGTGACTTCCTGGCCCGTCTCAGACGCGCGGCGCTTTTTCACGAGCTATTTCGAAACGGCGCGGGTTGGCGATGGAGCGGCCTTCGCTACTGGCTACTTCGAGCCGGAAATCCGTGGCAGCCGCGCGCGCGCGCCGGGTTACGACGTTCCCGTTTATGCAATGCCTCCCGAACTCGTTCGCGACTGGCCGGACGACATGGCTCAGAGTGAACGCACGGGCCGTCCCCCGCTCGGGCGCCGTGACGCGAGCGGCAAATTCGTGATGTTTTACGAAAGAGCGGAGATCGAACAGGGGGCGCTCGCCAATCGCGGACTGGAAATCGCCTGGGCGGCGGATCCGGTGGAATTCTTCTTCCTGCAGATTCAGGGGTCCGGCTTGCTCCGGCTGCCAGACAATTCGCTGATGCGGATCGGTTATGCCGGGCAGAACGGGCGTGAATATGTCGGCATCGGCAGCGTCATGCGGGAACGCGGAATGATCGGTCCCGGTACCCCCTACGCCACTTCGATGCAGGGCATCGTGGCGTATATTCGCGATAATCCCGTCCAGGGACAGGAAGTGATGCGGCTCAACAAGAGCTGGATTTTCTTCCGCCCCCTCGACACCGACGGTCCGCTGGGGTCGCTCGGTGTACCGGTTCGCCGGGAATCCTCGGTCGCGGTCGATCCCAATTATGTACCCTACGGTGCGCCTGTCTATCTGGATCTCGAACATGATGTGGCAGATGGCCTGTGGATCGCGCAGGATACTGGCGGGGCAATCAAGGGGGCCAATCGGTTCGACACCTTCTGGGGCAATGGTGACGATGCACGCCGGATCGCTGGCGGCATGAGTTCGCGCGGGTCGGCTCTCATTCTCGTCCCGAAGGGCACTGTCCAGCGTCACGAAACGGGCAGGTGAACGCGCCGCGGGGCCTGTCTGCCGATGAAGTGGAGGCATGGGACAAGCTCGCCGCAACGGTGAAGCGCTTGCACCCGCTCAAGCCTATCCAGCCGAAACCCGATCATCGGCCCACCCCGCCGGTCCGCTCTTCACCAGCGAAAATCGCCACACCACCCCGCGTGCCGCGTGCCGCGAAGCCATCACCTCCCAAGGTCGTGCCCGTGCAGGATCGTGGGCTGGACTCGCATTGGGATCGCCGGCTCAAGGCAGGCCAGTTGCAGCCGGAGCTCACGCTCGACCTTCATGGCCACAATCTCGATGCAGCATACGACCGCCTGATGAGCGGCGTCGCACAGGCACGCGCAATCGGGGCGCGAACCATCCTGCTGGTGACGGGCAAGCCGCGCCCTGTCGAAGCTGCCGATAGAGGGGCGAAGCGCGGCGCAATTCGTGCCAAGGTCTTGGACTGGCTGGCCGCCTCCAGTCACCATTCCGCGATCGCGGTAGTCCGGCGCGCGCATCAGCGCCATGGCGGTGACGGCGCCCTTTATATCGTCCTCAAACGCGAACGCTGACCCGGGTCGGATCGGCTTGCGGGTAGGTTCTGGAACAGAAAAGCCCCCGACGCGGTGTCGGGGGCTCCTCGGTGGTCGACCAATCAGGCCGTCTAGGAATTAACTATGATATTTCCGGTAGGAAATGTCAAAACGGTCGGCGTCCATCACCTTGGTCCAGGCTTTGACGAAATCCTTCTTGAATTTCTCTTCGCCGCCTTTCTGGGCATATACTTCGCCCACCGCACGGAGTTCGGCGTTCGAACCGAAGACCAGATCGGCACGGGTCGCGTGCCACTTTTCGCGGCCTTCAGCCCGGTCGGTTGCGACATATTCCTCGTCGCTGTCGTCGGTCGATTTCCAGACATTCGTCATGTCGTAGAGATGGACGAAGAAGTCGTTGGTAAGTTGCCCGGAGCGTTCGGTGAGGTGCCCATGGCCGCGTTCGCCGTGGTTGGCACCAAGTACGCGAAGGCCGCCGATCAATACCGTCATTTCAGGTACTGAAAGACCCAGCAGGCTGGCGCGATCGAGCATCATTTCCTCGGTCTTCACGCCCATCTTCTTCGGACGGTAATTGCGGAAGGCATCGGCTTCCGGCTCCATCCAGTCGAAGCTTTCGACGTCGGTCTGTTCCTGCGTTGCATCGCCGCGCCCGCCGGTGAAAGGCACATCCGTGGCGCCAGCTTTTTCCAGCGCAACCACACCGCCCAGAACGATCGCATCGGCAAGGCTCATGTCGCCGCGCAGTCCATCGAGCGTGCTGAGAACCTTTTGCAGGTTCGCAGGCTCGTTCACGTCCCAGTCCTTCTGCGGGCTGAGAGCGATCCGCGCGCCATTGGCGCCGCCGCGATGATCCGACTTGCGGTATGTGCTTGCAGACGCCCAGGCCGTCTTGATCAACTGGCTCACGGTCAGGCCGCTATCGGCGATCTTCGCCTTCACTTCGGAGATGAGGCTATCTGATGGCATGGTGCCCTCGGGCACGGGGTCCTGCCAGATCAGGTCTTCCTGCGGCACTTCCGGGCCGAGGTAGCGGATCTTGGGACCCATATCGCGGTGGGTCAGCTTGAACCACGCGCGGGCAAAGGCATCCCGGAATGCTTCGTGATCGTTGCGGAATTTCTCGCTGATCTTGCGGAAGCCCGGATCGCGCTTCATCTGCATGTCGGCAGTGGTCATCATGGTGGGGACCTTCTTGGAAGAATCCCAAGCCGCGGGGGCCATGTCCTCTTCCTTCTGGTCGATCGGCTGCCACTGGTTCGCGCCAGCAGGCGATTGCACCAGCTCGTAATCGTAATCGAGCAGCAGGCGGAAGTAATTCTCGCTCCACTTGTCGGGAGTGTTCGTCCAGGCGCCCTCGATNCCGCTGGTCACGGTATGCTCGCCGATGCCGCCGTGNTCCTCGCCCGAAACCCAGCCGAAGCCTTGCGCTGCAAGATCTCCGCCCGCTGGNGCNGCNCCCAGCGTCGATGCATCGCCATTGCCGTGGGCCTTGCCGAATGTGTGTCCGCCNGCAGTCAGGGCGACGATTTCCTCGTCNTTCATGGCCATGCGNTTGAAGGTTTCGCGCAGGTCNCGCGCAGCGCCTTCATCGTCATGCGGGTTGCCGCCGGGGCCTTCGGGATTGACGTAGATGAGACCCATCTGGATCGCGGCGAGCGGCCCTTCGATCTGNTCGAANCCGTGTTCAGGNGCAATNCGNGTCTGCACGCCTTCNTTGACCCATTTGTCTTCNCTTCCCCAGTAGATGTCGCGTTCCGGTTCGAACACNTCGGCACGGCCACCGCCNAAGCCGAAGATCGGNCCGCCCATGCTTTCGATCGCGACATTGCCTGCCANGATGAACAGNTCGGCCCANCTGATGTGCTGGCCGTACTTCTGCTTCACCGGCCACAACAGGCGGCGCGCCTTGTCGAGATTGCCNTTATCCGGCCAGCTGTCGAGCGGNGCGAAGCGCTGCTGCCCGCTATTGGCGCCGCCGCGTCCGTCGGCAGTGCGATAGGTGCCGGCCGCATGCCACGCCATGCGGATGAAGAACGGGCCGTAATGGCCGTAATCTGCCGGCCACCATGGCTGGCTGTCGGTCATCAGCGCGTGGAGATCATCTTTCAGCGCCTTGTAATCGAGCGCATTGAAGGCCTCGGCATAATCGAAATCATCGCCCATCGGGTTCGATGGACCATTGGGGTTGAGGATTTCGGTTGCCAGCATTTCCGGCCACCAATCCTTGTTGGTACGTCCCAGAAGCGCCCGCATGCCGCCGTCGCCATGCATCGGGCAACCGCTCATTTCGCCTGTCTTCGCATCCATCGTTCGTCTCTCCACTCTACAAGACTCAGGGTGATATCGTGGAGAAAGGATGCGCTCTCGGTGCTAATGCGTCCAATCGATTAAATGCGTCGAATTGATAGCCTTAAGCGATGAAGCGGCCAGTAGTGCTCCACATGCGAAAAGCGCCGCCATCCACATGGAATGGCGACGCTTTTATGGCCGTTGGATGACGGGTCACGCGGCTTGCGCGATATCCTCGACCGGTTCGGTGCGGATGAGATAGTCGAACGCAGAAAGGCCTGCTTTCGACCCTTCGCCCATTGCGACGACGATCTGCTTGTAAGGCACATCGGTCACATCGCCGGCGCCGAATACGCCCGGCAGGCTGGTGCGCCCTTCCTCGTCCGTTGCGATCTCGCCGAATTTGGTCAGCTCAAGGCCGGAATCCTTCAGCCATTCGGTGTTCGGGACCAGTCCGATCTGGATGAACACGCCTTCCAGCTCGACTCGGCGTTCTGCGCCGCTCTTGCGGTCCTTCAGGACAAGGCCGTTCACCTTGCCGTCCTTGCCAGTGATTTCCGTGGTCTGCCCGCTGGTGACGATATCGACATTGCTCATGCTGCGAAGCTTTTTCTGCAGCACTTCGTCGGCACGCAGCTTGTCGTCATATTCGATCAGCGTGACGTGGCCGACGATCTTCGCCAGGTCGATCGCCGCTTCAACGCCGGAGTTACCGCCGCCGACAACCGCGATACGCTTGCCCTTGAACAGCGGACCGTCGCAGTGAGGGCAATAGGCAACCCCCTTGTTGCGGTATTCCGCTTCGCCCGGAACGCCAAGATTGCGCCACCGCGCACCGGTCGCAAGGATCAGGCTGCGGGCTTTCAGGCTGGCACCATTGCCGAATTCGACCGTGTGCAGNCCGCCTTCTTCCTTCGCNGGAACGAGCTTCACCGCCTTGGCGAGATCCATCAGATCGATGTCGTATTCGCCGACATGGCGCTTCAATTCGCCCGCAAGCTTCGGGCCTTCGGTGTAAGGAGTNCCCGGAAGGTTTTCGATGCCGAGCGTGTCGTGCAGNTGCCCGCCGAACCGTTCCGCCGCGATACCCGTGCTGAAGCCCTTGCGCGCGGTGTAGATAGCCGTCGCCGCGCCCGCNGGGCCGCCGCCGACGACGAGAACTTCGAANGGCNCCTTGGCCGANAGCTTNTCTGCCGCTTTCTCTTCGCTTCCGGTGTCGATCTTGGCGAGGATCTCGGCCAGTTCCATCTTGCCGTTGTAAAACGGCTCGCCATTAAGGAACGTGGCAGGCACGGCCATCACATCGCGATTGTCGACCTCGTCCTGAAACGTGCCGCCTTCGATCAGCGTCGCTGTTATGCGCGGATTTTCCAGCGCCATGAGCGTCAGGGCCTGCACCACGTCCGGGCAGTTGTGGCAGCTGAGCGAGAAATACATCTCGAAATTGAAATCGCCTTCCAGCCCGCGGACCTGTTCGAGCAGATCGGCATCGACTTTCGGCGGATGTCCGCCGGCCCACAGCAGTGCAAGCACCAGGCTGGTGAATTCATGGCCCATCGGCAGACCGGCAAAGCGCACCCATTTTTCCGCATCGCTTGCGCGGCGGATCACGAAACTGGGCTTGCGTGCATCAGTCCCGTCGAAGCTGGCACCGACGAGGTCATGCAATTGCGCAATTTCCTCGAGCAGTTCGCGCGTCTGGGCGCTCTTGGCGTCCTCGCCGAGCGAGGCGACCAGTTCGACCGGCTCGCGCAAATTGGCCAGATAGGTCTTGAGCTGCTGGGTCATGGTTGCATCGAGCATGGGCGGACTCCGGGTGTCGGATAAACAATGGATTTGAAAATCGGGGAGAGTGAAAAGGCCCGGGGCGGGGGGGAGGGGGATGCCCCGGGCCTTCCAGCGACCCGAGTCAGGCTCGGGTTTTTGTACGGAAGGCCGCTAGGCCTTCCGATCTGTCTGGCGAATTAACGCTTAGATCTTGCCGACGAGGTCGAGCGAAGGAGCAAGCGTGTCGCTGCCTTCTTCCCACGCTGCCGGGCAGACCTGGCCAGGGTTGGCGCGGACATACTGGGCAGCCTTGATCTTGCGGGCCAGTTCGTTGGCATTACGGCCAACGCCTTCGCAGGTCTGCTCCATGATCTGGATCACGCCATCGGGATCGACCACGAAGGTCGCACGGTCGGCAAGGCCCACGCCTTCACGCAGCACGTCGAAATTGCGGGCAAGAACATGGTTCTGGTCGCCCAGGAACGGGAAGTTGAGCTTGCCGATCTTTTCCGACGTATCGTGCCATGCCTTGTGGCTGAAATGCGTGTCGGTCGACACGGCATAGACCTCGACGTCCATCTTCTGGAGCATGCTGTACTG
>FUFK010038092.1_pt1 | contig 12298 bp, 7 predicted proteins | sample 1021851 | NCBI WGS metagenome assembly FUFK01 (sample SAMEA51879418, study PRJEB19060) | metagenome
TAATACCTGGTCGCTGTTTGTATCTAAATCTGTTTCTGTTAAAACGCTACCATCTTGAAAGTCTACCTTTTTTGCACTTATATTTGTATCTCTTTGAAACTTAACAGCAGCACCATTGGCAGGGGTGTTACCAGAAGTAAAGGTAACAGTTGAACCGCTAATTGTGTAATGTGTATCTAATGTTTTTAAGACCCCTGCTACTGTTACATCTACTTCATTGTTGGCTAAGAACGAAAAAGATATTGCAAAGTTATTGGTACTACCATTACCAGTATGTGTAGTTGCTGTTGCTGTGGTGTTAGTAGCCATGATTAAAACTGTTTAAAGTTGAATTGATCTAAGATAGTTTCTAATTCTTTATTATAACTATCATACTGATTTACTTTTATATTTATTCTGTTCATTAATTCCTCTTCTGTAAAGGTTGCTTTTAAATATTCTTCAATACCTCTATTAACAAATAACCTATTAATTTTATTCATTTCATAAAATATTCTTTCTGCTGCTTCTTGTCCTTGAGATGAAGATAGACCATATTTTTCTATTTTTGCTGCATTATTTTTATAGCTATAATCGTTGTTACTACCTGCTCTAAGACTAAATCCGTTCCTTTCACTTGCTATTTCACCATCTATATATAAAAGCAAAGCATCATTTAAATTAACATTTTTACCATCAATATTGATAACAGTTGTATTTATATATTTTTTTAAATCATTATATTGATTACCATTTAATTTAATTGGTACGAAGAATTTACTTTTAAATTTAGGGTCATTTACAAAATTCTTTACCTTACTACCTCTTATAACGTCAGGTGGTTCATTTAACAATTTTCCTATCATGTATTGTGCTTGATATATTTTATTATTTCTTGATGTGTTGTATTTAGCTAAAGAAAATAAATTCATACCTTCTCTATTAGGATAAGTTATTACATTATTTGTAATATGTTCTACTTGAATAGGTAAATCACCACCTAAATTTCTAGGTGCATTAGCTTTTACTTCTTTAATTATCCCTGCAAGCCATTGTAATTGACGATTTACTTCAATTAATTCTTTCTCTCCAAAATCTGTATTTTCTTCTACCATAAATCCTCTTAAGTTTTTAATGTTTTTTGTAATTTGAAGCATATCTCCTGAGTAAACTCTAGTATCTAATTTTGCAAACAACCTAATTAATTTTTTATTACTTATGTTTTGACCAAAAAATTTAATAAAAGCCTCGTCACCTTCTTTCAACATTCTTTGTGCATCTTCTTCTTTTATGTCTAATATTGCTGCNACTAAATCTGCTGGCATACGATTTAAGTCTTCTNNNAAACTACTGTAAGGTNTAATGGATGATTCAACTAATCTACCTGTATAAGCAATATTTCTTTTTGTTTCATAGTTTAATTCTGAATCTGGGTCTGCGTTAGTTCCGATTTCTGGTAAGGCTGTAAATAAATCTAATGTTTCTCCTATTTGTTTAACATAACTTCTTTCGGTAATATGACGACCAATCCAAGCACCCCAACCAATAGTAAATTCATCATACAGTCTGTCTTGTTCTTTAGTAAGGAAAGGAGACATGACTTGGAAATCTACCATTAATTTTACAAACGATAATATTGGTTCTGGTAAATGTTCGTATGTTACATATTTATATACTGGTTGACCATCATCTCCATACATAATTTCACCATCTTCGTCATACAATAAATATGCTCTAGAGTATGGCAACCAACCACTTTTAAGCAAAGTAATATATTTAGCAGCACCTTCTTTAGTTCTCCAATTAGGACCACCATCAGTTAAAAATGTTCTTGGTATTTCATCTTCATTACTGTATTCACTAGCTGCCGCAAACTCAATCGCAGGTTGTAATATTTTATTGTATGCCAACGTTGCTATCACTACACCAAAAGCATTACCCATATATATTTGACTTCTTGTTTGTGTTCTAACTTGAGGGTCAGGACTTCTAAGGTCTGCTGCTAATTCTGGTAAAATTAATTTGTTAAGAGGATTGTAGTTTGTTCTTCCTCCAAATTTTAAAGGAGTATTGATTATAGGAACGTACCTCAAACCATCTTTAATCATGTTGGTAGGTGTTCTTGTAAATTTAAAAAGTGTTCTAATTGGTGGATAACGTATAGCTAAATTATTTAATTCTTCAGCACCAAGACCTATTAAGTCTGTAACGGAATCACTACGACCTCCTCTAATTTCTTGTGTATATGTAATCTCTTTACCAAAGTTTTTAGCTCTTTGAAATATCTTAGCAAGAACAGGGTCAGCAATAAATTCTCTTGGTCCAATTTGTGTTTTATCAAATAAATTTTTTTCTAATGGTTTTAATCTACCAAGCTCTCCTTCTTGTCCTTTTAATAAATATTGTATTACTCCATCAATACTACCTTTTACATAATCATTTAAATCTTGACCTTTTAATCCTTTTCTTATAGCTTCTTGAGTTGCATGATAAGCAGTTGAAGCAATAATATTTGGTGTTTGGATAAGAGCATCATTCGCTGTCATCAATCTACTAGGTAGTCTTATAAATTTACCAGTACTATTTATTGCTGTTCTTAAAGGAAAAAATGGGTGATTAGACGATATAACAAATCTTTGACCTGTTTCAATTTTAGAATTACCAACATTTATAAAATTATCTTCCATATCCCATGATCTTTTCCAAACTCTCATAGAAAAATCAAGGTTATACATTAAAGCAAAAAAATGTTTAGTAGCTGCTTCAATACCTTCCTTACGAATTATTGGTTTACTACTATTCATATCCATTGACCCTACAAAATTACCCATAGTTTTAATCATGGTCTGTGCTATGCCAGAATATAAATTTACTTTTTGAGAAGTTAATCCAGAAAGAACTCCATTGATTCCAATTTCATTTACTATTCTTGATAGCTGCCCTGCATTTCTAAGACTAAATATTTTTAAGAAAGCTCCACTAGATTGAAGTGTTGTAAAGGCTTCAATATCTTTACTTGCTTCTTCCATTACCATTGAATAATGTATTAAGTCACTAAAGTCACCTGTCTCTTCTCCTCTTTGTAAAGCTGCTTGTAGATTTTCTTGCAGTTCTTTACTGTTTTGTAAAAGCCTATTTAAGTTAGGAGAAATCTCATTAACACCTGTTAATTTTTTCTTTTGTGCAGGTGATAATCCCATAACTTCAGCAGGTGTCATACCTTCTATGCCTTCTATAGGTTTGATTCCTAATGCTTTAAACCATCTACCTATCTGAGTTGCTTTAACAACGCCCATAGATAACCATTCGTCTACGTCATAATTAGCTCTTAGTAATTTTTGTAATGCTGTTTGTCTTTGTTTTATTGCTGTTTTAGTTCTTTTTAATTTAGTCTTTTTAATAATTGCTAAAAAATCATTATTAGCTTTTGCAACTCTATCTACAGCTATTTGTAAAGATTGTGAATTTATAAATACTTCTTCATCTGTTGGCAATTTATCTTCTAAAGCTGCTTTTCTTTGAGTGTATTCTCTAAAGAATTTCATATTTTTCTTATCAATACTTATCTTGCCATCTTTACTTGTCATCTTATTTAAAGCACTTTCTTGAGTTTCAAACTGACTCTTTCTTTCGCTGCCTTTAAATCCTCCTTCTTCTTTTTTCTTTCTTACTTTGCCAGTTATCAAATCTTTTTTATCATCACTCATGTCTTTTATTCTTTGCATCTTCTGAGGATTTAGTTGAGTATTACCTAAATCCAAATCAGTATCAGTAGATAGCTTGTTTAGTTTTGTTTGAACCTTACCTGCATAATCTTTTAAGATTGGTATATCTAAATCTAAACCTTTTGTATTGCTTGCTGTTGCACTGGCATTACCTTTTATTTCTTTTACTATTGATTTGATTTTTGCATGAACTTTATCTCCATGTAATCTAACTTCTTTTTCTGTAAAACCTTGATCTAAAAATATTTTTAAAATCTTGCCATCATTCTGTGCTTTTACTTTTCTACCATTTCTTAATGACCAAGATAATTTATCAAAGTCAGATTGGAATTTTAATGATGCAGACCCATAACGAGGTTTTGTTCTTGCATAATTTTCTGGTGCTACAAAAGTTTGTGTCTCTACAACTTCAGTTTTTTTAGTTGTAATTTCTTCAGTATCTTTAACATTTACTTCTTCAGTATCTTTAACATTTACTTCTTCAGTATCTTTAACATTTACTTCTTCAGTATCTTTAACTTTTGAACCACTTAGTTCTTCTTTTAATTGTTCATCAAAAACTTGTTTGTTACCACTTTCTTCTTCTAGTTTGTTGTTAGTAGCATCTACTCCTTCTTTAATAACTTTTGTTGATTTATCTAATTGTTCTATATCTTTTTTACTTAAATCAACATTATCTACATTTTTTACATTAACTCCTTCAAACTTTTTAAGAACTTTTTCAAGACCATCAATACCTAATTTAAAACTGCCACCAAAAGCACCACCAAGACCTAAACTTGTCCAATAATCTTCACTTTGTATAGTTTTATCACCCATCAAATCTCTCATAAATGTATCACTTACCCCTAAGGTGCTACCAAAAGCAACTGACTTACTAAATCCTTTCCAACCTTTTTGAGTTACACCATAAGGAATTAATTGAATAATACCTGCTGATATTGCTCTCTTATGATTTAATTCAACTGACCCTGTGTAATTTGTAGGTATTCCTAGTTCTGCTCTTTGTGCTGCTAAATCTAGTTCATAACCTGTTATAAATTGACCAACAAAATAAATAGGCCAGGTTTTAGGAGTTACTAAAAATGGAGCAAAAACATAATCAGCAGCAATACCGCCACCTACATTAATACCAAGACTCTTTCCTATTTTTTTAAGTTCGTTGTCTTCAAGCTCAAGAAGATTAATTTTAAATCCTTTATCTTCATAATATTTAATAACTCTATCTAAATCAGCTTGAAACTTATCGCTATTAATAATATCGACAGGAATACTATTGTTTAAAAATTCACCGCCACTATAACCTGTATATTCTTTAAATATCTTATAAAAATCTCTTCTATCGTTTGGTCTAATTAAAGGTTGATTTTTTGCAAATCCATCACCTTTCTGGTCGTTCTGCATGAACTGATAAAAACTAAGATGTTTTATCTGTGCATCTGTTATTGATGTACCTATCTCGTCACCTTCTTCTAATTTCAAATCTTCAAAAATATTTGCGGGATAATCAAAGTTTGCATTTGCAAAATCAAATGGTTCTCCCTCCATAAGAGTTGAATTTACATAATCACTAAAATCGTATTTAGTATCAAAATTAAGAAAGCTTTGATCGAAATTATCATTTTTTAAAAGGTTACTAAAAGTTGTATCTTGATATTGATTTGTAATACTTTCTTTCTTTTCATGTTCAATAACAGTATCGCTTAATATCTCTTCTTTATTTATTAGTTCATCTGTAGCTAAATCAGTTGTATTGACATTTGTTGTGTTAACATTTTGCTGATTGTTTTTTGTATCGTCTTCAAGATTTATATTTAAATTAGAATCTGTCATAATTTAAAACCACCCTTCTTTGATAGCACGATCAATAATGCCTAATACATTTTTATCATAATTTGGATTGGTTGCATAATCTTCAGCTTGTAGCATTTTTATTGCTTCTTGAATACTGTTTGCATTTACTAAACCTTTATACTGTCCAAAATCATCATTCCATTGTTTTTTGTATTGCATCATCATTGCTCTGATATTATCAAATGTTTTGAAATTTGCTTCTTCTACTTGTTCACCTTGACCTCTAAATTCGGTAGTCAGTTTTCTTTCGGACTCACCTTTTGCAACTTCTGAAGGTGTAGCCTTAAGACCTAAGAAATTATTTTCTGCTGATTGAGTTTCACCAAAACCTGTTTCTTCCATAGCTTGTGCAGCTACAAGTTCGGGATATTTAATACCTATTTCTTTGGCAATATTATAAATAACTTGGAAATTATGTTTTTCTCTTACAGGTGCATAGGGGTGTTCTTTTTCTGTAATAAGTTTAGTCTTGTCTAAATTTTCTATAAAATTAATATTATTCAAGTCACTATAATCAACACCTTCTGGTATCAATAAAACATCACCAATATCTATTTGATTAGCATTTGTAATTCCATTAGCTTTCATAATAGCTTCCATTGGAATACCGAAATCTTCAGAAATTGCAGATAAGGTATCACCAGATTCTATTTCAAATGTTGTAAAACCACCTTCTGAAAATGCAGCAGGTTCTAAAAGATTTTTTCTTATATTCTCTTGATTCTTAATATAATCATCATTGTTATTGTTATTGTTATTGTTATTATTCTCATTGTCATTATTAATTTCTTTAATACTAAAATCATTTAAGTCATCATAAAAGTCGTAGCCACCTTCTTCTGGTTTTTTATTGCTAAGTATTTTTCTAAGTTCTCCCTTATACCAATCTCTAATTTCTGGTGTTACACCACCTGCTTCTGTAACTCTTTTTCTTAGTTCTTGGTTTAAGTCTATTTCTTGGTCAACATAATCACTCTTAGTAGTGAAACTAATACCTAATGGACCACTTTTTTCTCCAAGTTTTTTAGCACCTATATCTTGTAATATTTTTACTTCTGGAAAACGCTGTTTAAAAGTTTTGCCTTGTGTTTTGTTTATATGCTCTTTTAATTTTCCATAAGTTTCTCTATCTGTATTTGATGCAGCAGGTCCAAGTGCCAACATAAATTCTTGTGCTTTTTGTAATGATTCTGCTTGACTAAGCTTACCTCCATCATAATCTTCTTGTATATCAGAAAAATAATTATCAACATTTATATTTTTTAAATCATATTGTTCATAGGTAAATTTAATTTCATTGGGAAATCGAACTGCCAAATCTTGTAAAGTTTCCCCAATAACTTTATAATCTTTTAAAGTCATTTCTGTATTTGTAAAATCAATACCATTTAAAGTATTTAAAATTGTTCTTTGGTTGTAAGCTTTTTCAAATTTGTTTTGTTTATCAATAACTTGCTCTTTCTTTTCAAATACATTTTTCAATATTGTATCAACTTTATTTTCTCCATCTTTTATAAAAAAAGTCTTGAAGAGTTGTTTGGCAGGTCCAACTTCTAAACCTCCTATCCATTCAACATATTCTTCTATTTCTTCATAAGCTAAATCCATATCTAATTCATTGTCTTCATAGTATTCAAAAATTTTAAGAATATTAGTTTCCATGTAGCCTAATAGTTTTGCAGGTGATACAAGACTAGACAATCCCCTATCTACATAATCATCTATACTGTTTTGTAATTGATTTAAAGAATAACTATAACCATCTTGAAATCCATCAGTATCAATAATATTTAATTCTATTTGCTTATCTATGCTATCTATTTGAAACCAAGAATTAAGTATTGCAGGTTCTAATAATGAAGCTGCTTGCTCTAATTTTGCTTCAGCTAATTTTGATTGATGTTCACTATAAAATTGAGATAACGCTAAATTTTGTTTTGGAAAAAAATATTGATTAAGAATTTCTGGTCTAATTCCTCTTGTGTTAGTTAAAGATGTTGCTTCAAAATCTTTAATTGCGTTTTGAAATCCCTCTGAGCTTACATCAAATTGAGATAAAGGTATTCCATCAACTGTATAATTTTCAAAAAAAGCAGCAGTTCTAGCTTCTGACGCATTGCCTAAATTAATTGCTAATTGTTTTTCTATTCCATATTGAGTGTAAATATTACCACCAAGAAAATTTCTAGCAAATAATTTACCTTCTTTTTTTTCTAATTCTTTTTTAATTTCTTTGAGCTTAACAGGGTCAGCATTTAATAATTGATTTTGACCTTCTAATATTCCTTGTTGTTTTGCTTTATCAATTTGAAAGTTAACAAATTTTTGTAATGTAGGGTTGATGTCTGATAAAGTTTCAGCTAAATCCATCAAACCAGTTTTAGGTAAAACAGTTACAGGTTCAACAAAAGTTTCTACAGGAGTTCTAGAGCTTTGACCTGCTGTACTTTGAAATTGTGTAGTGCCTACTTGTAAAACCATAGTTAACCTGGAAGTGCGTTAAGGTACATACCAACACCTTGAGTACCAATATTTAATAATGTCTGACCTAGAGTTGGTATAGCATTATAAGCTTCATTAATACTGCTTTGTAGTTGGTTTCTTCTGCTTTCAAACTGTGATTCTGTCTGTTGAATATTAAAGATATATTGTCTTTGCATTGACTCTATACTTTGATTTACTTTCTCTCTATAGTTAGCAGCTTGTCTATCTTGGTCCATTAATAATAATCCTATAGTTGTACCTGCTTGCTCTGATGCTACTATAGCTCTTTTAGCTTGCAAAGCATCAATAGTTTTTGCAAACTTATCTTGTGCTGCAAACTTTTCTTCTTCTGCCCTTCTCTCAGCAAGAGCTAATTGTTTTTGTCTTTTATCTCTTTCTGCTGATTGATTAGCTAGTAATGCTTGGTTATATGTTTGATCTGCTCTTTGCTGTGCAGCAGCCCTACCAAGAAAAGCATTGGCAGCAGTAAGACCCAAGCCTATATTAAATGCTGCAACTGCACTTGTACTTGCACCTGCTCCTAATAATGCAGCACCAACACACATCTAGGCAATCCTCAGAAATTCGTAGAAAGGTTTTTTTTGATAACCATAACTCTCATGTAGCTTTACAAATGTAAACCCAAGAGCTTTTAACCATTTTATAGCAGAAGTGTTTTCTGCATATACATAATTATAAAGTATTTTATAAGACTCAAGTAGATTATCAACCCATTTTCTACCTTGTCGTATTAATTGTATTCTGTATTTTTTATTATCAAACAATTCATCTGTAGCAACGCACCATATACAACCATCTTTCTGTACTCCACATAGACCTATAGGCTGTCCATCATCATCAGCAATAGTCATATTAGTCTTACTACCCAAGAAGGTATAACTAAGAGCATCTTCTGGACTCAAGCCTGTCTGATACAAAGCTTCAATCTTATCCATGACTCTCATGTTTTCTACTACATATTTAAAATCTTTAAGGTTTGACTTTCTTAAATATCCCACTATATTCTTCTACTCCTTATGTGGAATGTACCTTCATATTCTGCACTAGCTAAACGTGTAGGAAGAAATGTATCGTTTTTTATATCTATATCTACTCTGTCAGACTTACTCATTATCGGNACTTTAAATGTGCCTGTATCTAAGTTTATCTGACCGATAGAAGCAGACGCAGCACCGAGTAAACGACCAGTAAATTTATGGGTACTTGTATCTCTATTCTCAGGTGTTACTTCTACCTTAAAGAAACCAGCATCTTCGTACTTAATATAGAAATGATGTAGCTGTAATCTTGCTCCTACATACTCAGGTGAACCTGCACCTTGTTCTGTTAATCTTTGTTTACTAAATCTATAGTGCATTTCATAAGGTTCACCAATAATAAATTTACTATTTCTGTAATCTCCTATCGCTGTAATTGTGGAGGTAGAACCATCTGTTGCATTAGATGTTGATAGTACTTGCCCTGATGTAAGAGTCTTTGTATTGCCTTGAGCATCTACAAATGTGCTTGTCTCTCCACTACTTAAATATCTAGCGACAATATTCATGTTGGCTCTAAGTCGATATGGAACTGTAAAGGTAGATAGACCAGTACTAGAGCTATAAGACACTGAAACTCCTGTGGTTGCTTCAGTTACCTTATGGTCAAGATGATATTGAAAACTGGCATTAGGTTCTCTGAACTCAGTTTCAAATGGTATTTTTTCTAAGGTTACTTTATTAGCTTCTTCTATAACAGCAAACAAATCTGTACCAATAAAATCAACATTCAAGATAGACCTGTTTGTATTGATGCTGTAGGTAAACCAAGCACTCAAAGCTTTCTGTCCACCCTCTCCATATAACCATCTATATACATATAATTTATTGGCATTGTCTGAACCCAAGACTACAAGAATATCTTGGTTAGTAGATACAGCCATCTTAAATACATTACTTGGTATGAGTCTTGGTACATGAATAGTGACGTTTGCTGCATCTCTTATCTGTGATTCTCCCTGTAAAATATATTCTCTTATACCTGCAAAAGAACCTTTCTGAGTCAAGAAGTAAATAGAAGAACCAGAACCTACAGGCTGTGCTGCTGCACTACTTTCAAATTCAGTTACAACTATCACGTTAGCTGTTTTAGGAGTAAGGTTATCTGCTGAACTGGTTAATACAAACTGCGTCTGTTCAGAGAATAAGATAAGTTTTTCTCCCATAGTCACTGCACTTTTCAGTATCGCAACTTTTGTATGAGAAGCAGCTACGTCTATCGGTTCATTATCTAAAACAGATACAACTGTCTCAGGAAAGAAATTGAAAAACTCTGANACTCTTGAAAGAATTACATTATCACCTGCAAGAAACCCAAGTCTGTTTCTAAAGAAAAATACATTATTAATTTTATTACCAATAAAAGAAGGGTCGGGTGCAGATATNACATCACCAACAGTNCGTTCNCCCCATTTNGGTAATGTANNTGAAGTTGTTACACNGCCTACTGTNACGNTGTATATNTATCNCCATCTACTCTTGCAAATCTAAAATTACCATCTGCCTGACGTATAAGAACGTGTGGCATTGTTGCATAGTNAAANTTAAAAGGNATNCCNGCTTNNACAGTTTCTTCCCATTGNCCTTCTTCAAATGCACCACCATTATTAGTAACAAACTTAACGTAGTAGTTATCAAAGTTTGTATCGTCATCTCCTTTTATCTCTACGACATAACCATTAGGAGAAACAGTAGGCAAGTCAGTAAATCTTTGTACTGAATCTTTTATTATTGTCATCTTTGTATCGCCTTGTGTATCACTACCATCTATAGAAAAATTAGAATTATCATTCTTTCTTACATATAAAACAGGACCATTTCTAGCAATAGTAAAACCAGACAAACCAGAATCAAGGCCAGATTTTATATCAGCAGCTATTGTATCTGTGCTAAGAGTAGAATCGCCAGCAGTGTTATCTGTAACTGTTACCCCATCAATCGTCACAGAGTAAGTCGTATCTGCTGTTGCTTGGTTAATAAATATAATCGCTTTCGTACCAGTGCCACCGCTAAGTGTAGAGTCCATAGCTGCTGTGATGCTGGTATTAACAACAAAAGTGAAGTCAGCAATAGTAACTGTCTTCATTACACTTCTAGGTGTTGAAGTATTTAAGTAGGCAGTACCATCAGGTTTATTTACTGTTAGTTCAGTACCATCTAATTCAAATACTCTTACATTGCCATTACTGAATACTGCTACATATCTTTCGTTTAAGTCTCTATTTATAGTTTGTATGTGAACATTNCCAAGAGTTGAAGATTGTAATGCTGTNACAAACTGAAAGCCACTGCGTTTTGTAAGACCAAGAACAGGGTTACTATCAGCATTGTCTTGTATATCAGCATGGTCTGGTTGCTTCAAAGCATCAGAAGATTGTGATATACCTCTCAATAATGTAGGTATAGCTCTTGATATAACAGGCATAGCTATCTAATTAAAGCACTAGAAGGATTGTAAGTATCAAAGATACTGGTAAGAGAAGGATCACCTCTTAGTAAGTTGTGATCTGCATTTGCATAATCTGTTTCTGTAAGTATAGTTCTTGCTCTAGTTTCATCTTCTTGTGTGTATGTTCTTAACCCTTGATCTCCTACCAATCTATCAACAAAAACTCTTGCAGCTTTGATGTTGATATATCTTCTTGCTTGTTCTGGTATTTCATNAAAGTCTCTAAAATAAACAACAGTACAAATCAAATCTTCATCAAACTCATACTTATTGTTCTGTCTATCGTATAGCTTTAATCCACGTTGGATAGGGTCAATAGTTGGGTGTTGATGTATATTTGCATCTACTCTTAATACATTTGCTGGCAANCTTATNTGNTTNGANCCATCTCTTGTAAGAGTTACATCTNTCTCAGTATTAAAAGACCAACCTTCCGATTGCACCTCTTTATTAAATTCAGCAAGAGTTGATCTGGCAGTGACAGCATCTACTGGAAGCGTGCCTGTCAGACTATTTATTGGAGCTTCAGCAATAGCAGCCAACATTATGTTGATTGCTTCAAGCTCAGTGGTTGCAGCTACAGCCATTGTTTAGTACTTTTTTATTTTGAGTGAATCCCTCCCACCTTTTTTCTTTTTCTTTTTTTTCTTTGATGAATGATACATGGGTATAAAAAAAGGGTATCTAATAATAAGATACCCTATAAATTGAAATTAAGAAGAAGATAGCTTAATAGTAGCTGCACATTC
>FUFK010046892.1_pt1 | contig 12297 bp, 11 predicted proteins | sample 1021851 | NCBI WGS metagenome assembly FUFK01 (sample SAMEA51879418, study PRJEB19060) | metagenome
TAGGATTAAAGGAGCATCATGTAGCGGCGAAGGAGGTGAAGACGAACAAAGATTTCAAAAATTGAGAAATGGCGATAATGCTAATTCTAGAGTAAAACAAATTGCTTCAGCAAGGTTCGGAGTGACTATAAACTATTTAAATAATTGTAATGAAATAGAAATTAAAATAGCTCAAGGCGCTAAACCAGGTGAGGGTGGCCAATTACCTGGTTTTAAGGTAACAAATGAAATTGCAAAATTAAGACATTCGACTCCAGGTGTAACATTAATATCCCCACCCCCTCATCATGATATATATTCAATTGAGGACTTGGCACAGCTTATTTATGATTTAAAACAAATAAATCCTAATGCGAGAGTTGGAGTAAAATTAGTAGCCTCATCAGGAATTGGAACAATTGCTGCAGGAGTAGCAAAAGCTAAAGCGGATATAATTTTAATTTCAGGTCATAATGGCGGTACTGGTGCCACTCCTCAAACAAGTGTAAAATATGTAGGTATTCCTTGGGAGATGGGCTTAACAGAAGCAAACCAGGTTTTAACTTTAAACAATTTAAGACATAAAGTGACTTTGAGGACAGACGGTGGGATTAAGACAGGAAGAGATGTAGTTATTGCAGCAATGATGGGAGCCGAAGAGTTTGGGGTAGCAACTACTGCATTAGTAGCAATGGGCTGTATAATGGTAAGGCAATGCCATTCAAATACATGTCCTGTAGGAGTTTGTACTCAAGATGAAAAATTAAGAGAAAAATTTACTGGCACTCCTGATAAAGTTGTAAATTTATTTACTTTTATTGCTCAAGAGGTAAGAGAAATTTTAGCCTCAATTGGTTATAAATCTTTAAATGAAATAATTGGAAGAACAGATTTATTAAGACAGGTAAGCAAAGCATCTCCTAACTTAGATGATTTAGACCTTAACCCGCTCTTTGTTCAAGCAGATCCAGGTGAAAATAAAAGATATTGTGAAAGTCAAAAAATTAACAATGTGCCAGACACCCTTGATCAAAAAATATGGCCCGAAATTGAGAGCTCATTAGATAAAAAAACAGAAAGTAAAAACGAATTTCTAATTAAAAATACAAATCGAGCAGTTGGAACAAGAATTTCACACTATTTATACAAAAAATATGGGAATAATAAATTACATGATAATTTTTTGAAAATAAAATTTAAAGGATCAGCAGGACAATCTTTTGGTGCATTTGGCGCAAAAGGATTAAAATTAATAGTAGATGGAGATGCAAACGATTATGTAGGAAAAGGGTTATCTGGAGCAACAATTTCAATAAGGTTACCTAGTGAAAGTAATTTGATTTCAAGTGAAAATACAATTATAGGAAATACTGTTTTATATGGTGCAACTTCGGGCAAGCTATTTGCAGCTGGACAAGCTGGAGAAAGATTTGCGGTTAGAAACTCGGGAGCGACAGCAGTTATTGAGGGATGCGACTCTAATGGTTGTGAGTATATGACAGGAGGAACCGTAGTAATTCTAGGAGTTGTTGGAGATAATTTTGCNGCAGGTATGACCGGAGGAATGGCATTTGTATATGATCCAGATCAAGAATTTGAAAAAAGAGTAAATCCAGAAACTGTTATATGGCAATCTATTGAAACAGAATATTGGAAAAATTATTTAGAACAGTTAATATTTGAACATTCTGAGGAAACAAACTCNGCTTTTTCAAGGAAAATTTTAAAAAATTTCAAAAAAGAAGTTAAAAATTTTGTACAAGTTTGCCCGAAAGAAATGATTGAAAAATTAGAAAATCCAATAAGTTTGAGAGGATCAATTAAACAAGTAATTTAAAAAACTTTTAAGATTATTTTTTCTAATTCCAAATTTATTTTTTTTAGATTCCTTTTTGAAGAAAGACTATGATCTCCATTTTTGATAATTACAATACTTTTTTGTGCATTCGAAAATAATTTTAAAATTTTTTTAGAAAAAGCTACTGGCACTACTTCATCTTTGTTTCCATGAATCATGGTTACCGGTATTTTTGATTTAAATTTTTTATTTAAAACTTTGTTTTTTCTTCCATCTTTTATTAATTGGTATGTTATTGGATATTCATAATTTCCATATTTAAGGTTATAAATTCCATTTTTTCTTGTTTCTTTTTTCATTTTTTTTGTAAATTTTTTCCACATAAGTCTTTCCAAAAATTCAGGNGCAGATCCAATACCTAAAAAACCTTTTATTTGTTTATTAAAAAATTTGAATTGGCACAACGAGAGCCATGCTCCCATACTAGAACCAACCAAAATGAAATTATTATTTTTAACNATTTTTCTTATTATCAACTTAACTTGATTCGACCATTGGCTTATATTTCCATTAGTGAATTTTCCAAATGATTTTCCATGTCCAGAATATTCCATACCAAGAAATCCTAATTTTTTTCTTTTACAGAATTTTAGAAAATTTAGAGGTTTATCTCCCTCTAAGTCAGACATAAAACCATGAAGGAATATAATATATAGATTTTTCCTATAATAATTAGTCAAATATCTAATTTTTCTACTATTTGATATTTTAATGTATTTATACTTTCTCATAAAAGTTTATTAGAATAATTTCTTAATATATAACTTAGTTAATGTCTTCAAAATTAAAAGTTTTACAAGTGATTCCTAGATTAGGTTATGGTGGTGCCGAAACAGGCTGCTATGATTTAGCACATTATTTACATGAGCAAAATTGTTCGTCTTATATNGTAACTAGTGGTGGTGAATTACTAAAATATGTTAATAAAAAAAAAGTACGAATTATTAGGCTTCCAGTTCATTCCAAAAATCCAATCTTAATACTTTTAAACATAATCTTTTTAACTTTAATTATATTATTTTTAAATATTTCAATTGTTCATGCAAGAAGCAGAGCGCCTGCATGGTCATGTTTTATAGCAACAAAAATCACTAGAAGAAAATTTGTTACAACTTTTCATGGAACATACAATTTTAATAGTNGTCTTAAAAAATTTTATAATTCGATAATGTTGAAATCAGACTTAATTATTGCTGGNTCAAATTTTATTTTTNNTCATATNAANNAAAANTATGCNAGANTATCTTAANTNTAAATAAAAAATTTNTNGTNATATTTAGAGGNATNAATACNGANTATTTTGACNNNTCNACNATANTNGANNCNGATGAGGATAANNTNTTNAANAAATGGGANATNAAAAGAGGNAANAAAATAATNTTAATGCCAGGNAGATTNACAGAATGGAAAGGNCANGANTTNTTTNTNGANNCNATTAANTTAGNNAANAAAGAANTNGGACATGANGCNTTNTATGCTGTAATATTAGGTAGCGACCAAGGAAGAAAAATTTATAAGAAAAAACTTATGCGCCTCGTAGAGCAGTATAGATTAACTAGTCAAGTAAGATTTGTTGATGCATGTAAAAAAATGCCAATAGCTTACAAAATTTCAAATATAATAATATCTTCATCAATAGAACCAGAGGCTTTTGGAAGAGTAGCAGTGGAGGCCCAATCAATGGGAAAACCTGTTATTGCAAGCAATATAGGAGGTTCAAATGAAACAATAATAGACAATAAAACTGGTTTTTTATTTCAATTTGGTAATGCAGAGTCATTATCTAAAAAAATAATTGAGGTTTTGCAACTAGATGAAACAACATTAAAATCTATGGGTAACGAAGGTAGAAAAAATGTGATAAANAAATTTAATATTGAAAAAATGTGTTTTTCAACTTATTCAGAATATAAAAAATTAATTTCATAATGCCAAATATTAAATTACCAGACGGAAAATCAATNAGCTTTGAAAAAAAAATTACAGGATTAAAAATAGCTGAAAAAATTAGTAAATCTCTTTCAAAACAGGCATTAGTAATTAGCGTTGATGGAAATTTAAAAGATTTGAATTATGAAATTGATAAAGATAGTTCTGTCAAGATTTTTACAGCAAAAGATAAAGAAGGTTTAGAAACAATAAGACATGATACAGCGCATATATTAGCGATGGCTGTCCAAGAGCTTTTCCCTGGAACTCAGGTAACTATCGGGCCAGTAATTGATAATGGATTTTATTATGACTTTGCAAGAAAAGAACCTTTTACTGAGCAAGATTTAAGAAAGATAGAGAAAAAAATGTTAGAAATTGTTGATAGAGACGAACCCACACATAGAGAAGTATGGAAACGGGATAAAGCAGTTGAGCATTTTAAAAAAGCAGGCGAAATTTATAAAGCGGAAATAATCAAAAGTATTCCAAAAGAAGAAGAGGTCTCAGTTTATTTTCANGGTAAATGGCATGATTTGTGCAGAGGACCTCACTTGATGTCTACNGGAAAAGTAGGAAAGTATTTTAAACTAATGAAAGTTTCTGGAGCATACTGGAGAGGAGACTCAAACAATGAAATGTTACAAAGAATTTATGGAACTAGCTGGCCAACCCAGAAAGAGCTTGACGATTATTTAAATAGAATTGAAGAGGCCGAGAAAAGAGACCACAGAAAATTAGGAAAAGAAATGGATTTATTTCATTTTAGAGAAGAAAGTCCTGGTTCAGTTTTTTGGCACCAAAAGGGATGGACACTTTTTCAGAAACTAGTCGATTATATGAGAGCAAAACAAGAAGAGGCAGGATATAAGGAGATAAATACACCTGAAATTTTAGACCGATCATTATGGGAAAAATCTGGACATTGGGAAAAATTTGGAGCAAATATGTATACATCTACAACACCAGATGAAAAAGTATTTGCAATAAAACCAATGAACTGTCCTGGGTGCGTTCAAGTTTTTAATCAAGGATTAAAGAGTTACAGGGATCTTCCTTTAAAAATGTCAGAATTTGGCAAAGTTCATAGATACGAACCATCTGGAGCTCTTCATGGATTATTAAGAGTAAGAGCATTTACTCAAGATGATGCTCATATTTTTTGTACAGAAGATCAAATAACTGAAGAATGTCTTTCTGTTACAAACTTAATTCTAAATATTTATAAAGACTTAGGTTTTGAAAATGTTATTTTAAAGTACTCGGATAGACCTGATCTTAGGGTTGGGGATGATAAAGTTTGGGATAAATCTGAAGCTGCTTTATTAAAAGCAGTAACCGCAACAAAACTTGAATATAGTATTAATAAAGGGGAAGGAGCATTTTATGGTCCAAAAATTGAGTTTGTATTAAGAGATGCAATAGGAAGAGATTGGCAATGCGGGACTTTACAAGTTGATTTAAATTTACCAGGCAGATTAGGTGCATCATATGTAGAAAAAGATGGCAGTAAAAAAGTTCCAGTTATGCTGCATAGGGCTTTGTTTGGTTCACTAGAGAGATTTATTGGTATTTTGATTGAACATTATGCAGGAAAACTACCTTTTTGGATTTCACCAACTCAAGCTGTTATTATACCAGTCTCTGATGAGTTTGATGATTATGCAAAAGAAATAAACAAAAGAAATTAAAAACTCAGGTATAAATTGTGAGGTCGATCTCAAAAATCACAATTTAAATTATAAAATAAGAGAACATTCACTATTAAAAGTGCCTCTTCTGCTTATTTGTGGAAAAAAAGAAGTTGACAGTAATAGTGTAACTATTAGAAGATTGGATTCTAAAAAACAAGAAAATATGGAACTAAAAACATTTTTAAAAACTTTTTCTGCTTTAAATAAAGCACCCTCAAATTAAGTGGCAGAATTCAAACAAAATTATTTTCAGAGAAGAACAAAGGATAGAGGTCCTAGGGCTAACAATAGAATAAATTCACCTGAGGTACAAGTGATTGCTAGTAACGGTGAGAATTTAGGAATTCTAAATACCAATCAAGCTATAGCTATGGCTAAAGAAGAGGGCTTGGATTTAATAGAGATAGCACCAAAAGCTAATCCTCCAGTGTGTAAAATTATTGATATTGGAAAATTTAAATACGATGCACAAAAAAAAGCAAATAAAGCTAAAAAGAAACAAAAAATTGTTTCTCTTAAGGAAATTAAGTTAAGACCAGTGACAGGCACACATGATTATGATTTTAAAGTTAAAAATGCAAAAAAATTTATTATAAAGGGTGATAAAGTGAAATTTACAATAAGGTTTAAGGGCAGGGAGCTTCAACACTCACATTTAGGGAATGAACTAATGAATAAAATTAAAGAAGACATGAAGGAGATTGGCAAAGTAGAATNAGATCCTAAGTTTGATGGAAAACAAATGATCATGGTTATTCAGCCTTTATAGCCTATAATATTAGTTGTAAATTTCTAACAATATTTGTATAAACCCTGACAATTATGCCAAAGTTAAAAACAAAAAGTTCAGCAAAAAAAAGATTTAAAATCTCTGCTAGGGGAAAGGTAATATCTGCCCAAGCTGGAAAAAGACACGGTATGATTAAAAGATCAAATTCACAAATTAGAAAACAAAGAGGCACCACAACCTTGACAAAACAAGATGGTAGAATTGTCAAATCATATATGCCTTATAGTTTAAGAGGATAAAATGGCTAGAGTTAAAAGAGGTGTTACAAGTCACGCTAAGCATAAGAAAGTATTAAAAGCTGTTAAGGGACAGTGGGGAAGAAGAAAAAATACTATTAGAGTTGCAAGGCAAGCAATGGAGAAAGCTATGCAATATGCATATAGAGATCGTAGAAATAAAAAAAGAGATTTCAANTCATTGTGGATCCAACGAATAAACGCTGGAGTTAGATCTGAAGGTTTGACTTATTCGAAATTTATTAACGGCCTCAGTAAGTCTGGTATAAAATTAGATCGGAAAATACTTGCTGAGATTGCATATGATAATCCAGAAGCCTTTAAAACTATTGTTAAAAAAGCACAAGCGGCACTTAACTAATCTTCTCTATTGTTTTTCTTAAGTTAAGAAATATTCTGTATAAATGTCTGAATTTGAAAAAATAATTACTGAATATAAAGATAAGATTAATAATTCTAAAAACTCANAAGAAATACTTACAATAAATTCTGAAATTTTTGGAAAAAATGGAATAATTAATTCTGAATTCAAAAAATTAAGCTCTATACCACCTGAAGAAAAAAAAAATTTTGCTGCAAATATAAATAAAGCAAAGCAAGAGTTGACAGAAATTTTAAAAATAAAATCAACTCAAATACAAAATAAAGACATAATAGAGAGAGTAAATAAAGAAAAAATTGATATTACCTTACCTGAAAAGGATTTTAAAATTGGTAAAATCCATCCTGTTTCACAAGTCATAGATGAAATATCATGTATTTTTTCAGAAATTGGTTTTTCTGTAGAGGAAGGTCCAGATGTTGAGGATGACTATAATAACTTCACTGCTCTAAATACTCCAGAAAATCACCCTGCAAAAGATATGCATGATACATTCTACCTAGATAAAGATATGAAAACTTTATTGAGGACTCATACTTCTCCTGTTCAAGTAAGAACAATGATAAAAGGTAAACCCCCGTTTAAAATAATAGCACCTGGAAGAACATATAGAAGTGATAGCGATCAAACACATACACCAATGTTTCATCAACTGGAAGGACTACATATCGATAAAAATATTAATATGGGTCATTTAAAAGGCTGTCTAAATTACTTTATAAAAGAGTTTTTTGAGGTAGACAAAATTAAAATGAGATTCCGACCAAGTCATTTTCCATTTACAGAACCTTCCGCTGAGGTTGATATTGGTTATAGATTAGAAAATAACAAAATCATAATTGGCGAGGGAGATAAATGGTTAGAGATACTTGGGTGTGGAATGGTTCACCCAAATGTTTTAAAAAATTGTAAAGTTGATCCAAAAAAATATCAAGGTTTTGCCTTTGGTATTGGCATAGATAGATTAGCTATGCTCAAATATGGTATCAAAGATTTAAGATCTTTTTTTGATTGTGACTTTAGATGGTTAAATCATTATGGCTTCGACCCTTTAGATGTTCCAACTAATTATAGAGGNCTAAGTAGATGAGGTTTACTAAAGATTGGCTGAGAAGACCATTTAAGAACAAAAAAAAGTGAGCAAGAGATCATCGATAAACTTAATGGAATTGGTCTTGAAGTNGAAAAAGTTGAGCCNGTNAAAAATGAATTAAGTGATTTTATAGTNGCAAAAATNATTAAAGCANTCAAGCACCCAAATGCCGATAGACTAAAATTATGTGATGTTGATATTGGAGCAACAAATACCATTAAAGTTGTGTGTGGCGCCCCAAATGCGAAAGACGGTTTGTTAACTATTTATGCTCCTCCTGGTTCAACTATACCAAAAAATGGAATGAAATTAGAAATTTCAAAAATTAGAGGAGAGACATCATACGGAATGCTTTGCTCTGGATCAGAATTAAATTTATCTAGTGAAACTGATGGAATTATAGAATTAAGTAATAAATATAATAATAAAATTGGAAAACCTTATTTTCAGGGAAAAAAAAATAATAATGTTATAGAATTATCAATTACTCCAAATCGACCTGATTGTCTGGGTGTCAGAGGAATTGCAAGAGATTTATATGCAAGTGGTTATGGGGATTTAAAAGAAATTAAAAAAATTAAATTTACAAAAAAAACTAAACACAATTTAAAAGTAAAAATAGAAAAAAATAATAATCAAGCATGTTCTATATTTGGAAGCTGTTTAATTAAAAATATTAAAAACAAAGAAAGTCCAAGTTGGCTAAAAGAGAGAATTTTAGCACTAGGCTTAAGACCAATTTCTGCCGTTGTTGACATAACCAACTATGTTATGTTTGATTTAAATAGACCACTACACGCATATGATTTAGATAAAATTAAAAAATCGATTAAAGTAAGAAATTCAATAAAAGGTGAATCCCTTAAAGCTCTAGACAATAAAACATATATATTAAAAGAAAATATGTGTGTGATATCAGACGATGAGGGAGCTATTGGTTTAGGAGGTATAATTGGTGGAATTAAATCAGGAACTGAATTGAATACAAAAAACATTTTAATTGAATCCGCATATTTTGATCCAGCTATTACAAGAAAAACCGCAAAGGAACTCGAAATAAACAGTGATGCAAAATTTAGATTTGAGAGAGGCATAGATCCTAAATCCATAAAAGATGGATTAGAAATAGCTGCAAAATTAATTGTTGAAACCTGTGGGGGAGAAGTTTCAAATTTTGATATTCAAGAAACGACAAAACAAAAAAATAATAAAATAAATTTTGATACAAAATTAGTATCAAGAACAATTGGAATTGATGTCAAAGATAAAGATATTATTAAAATTTTAAATAAATTAGGTTTTGAGACAAAAAAAAATGGGAAAAATATAGAGACAAAAGTCCCATCTTGGAGACCAGATATTTTTGGTGAGATTGATTTGGTAGAGGAGGTTATAAGAATTTTAGGTTTTGATAATATCAAATCTATTGAACCAGAAAAAAATAGAATAAAACCAACATTAAATTTTTATCAAAGAAATTTTCATTTAGCTCAACGTTCAGTTGCCTCTAAAGGATATTATGAAACAATAACTTGGTCATTTAGTGACGAAACAATTAATGATAAGTTTAGNGAAAATTATAATACTATAAAAATTATAAACCCTATAAGNTCTGAACTTGGAGTACTAAGAAATTCTTTATACCCTAATTTAATTTATTANATGGAAAAAAATTTAAATAGAGGTTTTGGNGATCAATCTTTATTTGAAATTGGTCCAGTTTTTAAAAGCAAAAAACCTGGTGATCAGATCACTGTTATATGTGGAATAAAAAAACAACAACAAGACGAAGGTGAATCAAGAAAAAATTATTTAGATGTATTTGATATAAAAAAAGATTTAATACAAACNCTGGTGGAAATTGGAGTAAATAAAAACGAAATGTTAATTTTAGATAAATCACCTTCGTACTATCATCCTGGTATTTCAGGTTCGCTATATTCTAAAGATAGTAAGTTTTTATTTGGATATTTTGGTCAGCTGCATCCAAAACTAACAAATAATACTTTTGGTTTTGAGATCTTTTTAGAAAATTTAGTTAATTTCAAAAAAAAAAATAAAAGAAGTAAAGAAAGTTTGATACTATCTGACTATCAAAAATCAGATAGAGATTTTGCTTTCTTAGTCAATAAGGATGTAAAGGCACAATTACTTGTGGAAGCAATTGAAAACATAGATAAGTCATTAATTAAAAATATTAAGATTTTTGATGTTTATGAGGGAAAAAACATCCCTTCGGATAAAAAATCTATTGCAATTAAAGTAACAATTCAATCAGATAATAAAACTTTAAATGAGGATGATTTGACAGGTATTTCAAAAAAAATTGTTAAATCAGTTGAGGAAAAGACTGGCGCACAATTAAGATCATAAGATGTCAACAATTCAAAATATAAGAAATTTTGCAATCATTGCTCACATTGATCATGGNAAATCTACAATTGCNGATCGTATTATTCATAAATGTGGAGGTCTTTCTGATAGAGAAATGAAAGCTCAAGTTTTAGATTCAATGGAGATAGAAAGAGAGAGAGGAATTACAATTAAAGCTCAGACTGTGAAATTAAATTATAAATCAAAATCTGGCACGGAATATATTTTAAATATTATAGATACCCCTGGTCATGTTGATTTTAGTTATGAGGTAAGTAGATCATTATATGCTTGTGAGGGTTCAATATTAATTGTGGATAGTACACAAGGAGTAGAGGCACAAACACTTGCAAATGTTTATCAAGCTTTAGACTCAAATCATGAAATTATTCCAATACTCAATAAGATTGACTTGCCTGCCTCAGATTTAGAAAAATCAAATAAACAAATCGAAGACGTAATACGAATTGATACAAAAAATTCTGTACCATGTTCTGGCAAAACAGGCGAGGGAATTGATGAAATACTAGAAAAAATCATTGAGTTACTACCAAGCCCAAAAGGAGATCTAAATCAAAAACTAAAATGTTTATTAGTAGATAGTTGGTATGATGCTTATTTGGGAGTTGTTATTTTAGTAAGAATTATTGATGGAAAAATTAAAAAAAATATGAAGATAAAGATGATGTCTAGCAATAAAGATTACAATATTGAAAAAGTTGGGGTATTTACTCCTAAAGCAGAGGATGTAAAAGAGCTGAATGCAGGTGAAATAGGTTTTATCACAACAGGAATAAAAGAATTATCTGAAACAAAAGTCGGAGATACAATTTGTGATGCAAATGATCCATTAAAAGTTGCTCTTCCAGGGTTTAAACCAAGTAAACCAGTTGTTTTCTGTGGCCTTTTTCCTGTCGATAGTTCAGAGTACCAAAAATTAAAAGACGGTCTTGCTAAATTAAAATTAAATGATGCCAGTTTTACATTTGAAGCTGAAACATCCTCAGCNTTAGGATTAGGTTTTAGGTGTGGTTTTTTAGGATTGTTACACTTAGAAATAGTAACCGAAAGACTNGAAAGAGAATTTGATATCAATTTATTAACTACTACGCCAGGTGTTGTTTATAAAGTTCATATGAANAATGGAGAGATTAAAAACCTACAAAATCCATCTAATTTGCCTGAGCCAAACTTTATAAAATATATTGAGGAACCATGGATTAAAGCAACAATTATAACACCTGATCAATATTTAGGAGCAATAATGAAGCTTTGTCAAAATAAAAGAGGAGTTCAAACAAATTTAAGCTACTCAGGAAATAGAGCGGTAGTAAATTACGAAATTCCATTGAACGAAGTTGTTTTTGATTTTAACGACAGATTAAAATCTATGACTAGTGGATACGCGAGTTTTGATTATGAGATTATAGGTCATAAAGAGGGCGATTTGGTCAAAATGGGAATCTTAGTTAATTCCGAACCTGTAGATGCATTAGCAATGATGGTTCATAAAGAATTCGCACAATCTATTGGTCGTGAAGTGTGTGAAAAATTAAAAGATTTAATACCGAGACATAATTTTATGATACCAGTTCAAGCTGCGATTGGAGGAAAAATAATAGCTAGAGAGACAATTAAAGGTTTCAAAAAAGATGTTTTAACGAAAATTCATGGAGGTGGGGCAAGAGATAGAAAGAGAAAATTATTAGATAAACAAAAGAGAGGCAAGTCTAGATCTAAACAATTTGGTAAAGTGGAAATACCCCAAGAGGCTTTTATTGGTGTTTTAAGAATAAATAAAGATTAAAAAAATTTTATGAAAAGCAAAATATTTGATTGTATTACTTTTTTTGATAATAATTTTATGTTTGATTTTAGATATAATGTACTTAAAGATTTTGTAGATTATTTTATTATATGCGAGTCAATTTTTGACCATAGAGGAAAACCTAAAAAAAAAAAT